>JAEEGL014883990.1_pt1 | contig 12177 bp, 14 predicted proteins | sample 9134231 | NCBI WGS metagenome assembly JAEEGL01 (sample SAMN16246548, study PRJNA631951) | gut metagenome | biome: gut microbiome; feature: rumen; material: fiber-attached | host: Bos | place: Iran: Karaj | collected 2018-10
AAGGATGCGCCGCCGTTTATCGGCGCCTTTACGAACGAGATGAAACAGGCGATCATGCGCTGAGGACAGCTCCTTCTAATGCGTCCGCGTCATTCCTTCCTGCAGCGGGTCCTTTGAGAAAAACGCGAGCCTCCGGCTTTACGGCCGGAGGCTTTTGTGACAGGAAAACCCGTGCCGTATGCCGGGCGGATTTTTATAGGTCCGGCTCCGCGGCGCCCTGTTTTATGGTATAATATTTTCTCAATATGATCAGAATTCCAGAGGAGGTCTTCAGCATGAGAGCTTTGTTTACGTTAACATCGGCCGAGTCGCGCAGACTCATCGCAAAGGGCGTCGCCGCCATGCCTCAGGTCAGAAAGGCCTGGGAAAGCGCTTACGTGCTGCTCGCGGGCGGCACTACCAACGGTTTTGTGGCGCAGGAACTGACGGGCGACATGACCATCGATCCGGCGCTCACGACGGTCGGCACCAGCACGAGCGGCCTTTTATGCGTGTCCAATCCGGACAAGCGCCGCATGTTCGCCAATGTATATTATAAAGGCGAAGCGAAGCCGGAGATGACGCTGAAGGACGGCCTCAACGATTTCCATCCCGAGACGGTCGTCATCAAGGGCGCCAACGCCTTCGACAAGGAGGGCTTCGTCGGCGTCATCACCTCGGGCTTTGACGGCGGCACCGTCCCGGTCATCATCGGCACGGTCACCTCGAAAGGTCTCACCATGATCACGCCGGTCGGCATCGAAAAGCTCGTGCCCAATGTCCGGGCGGCTTCCCGCGCGCTCGGCGGTGCGACGCACATTGATATCTCGATGGGTGCGGATCCCGGCATGTATATCCTTGGCAATACGATCATCTTCACCGAGATCGAAGCGATCAAAACGCTGTTCGACTGCGAGGCGAACCTCGTCTGCTGCGGCGGCGTGGGCGGTAACGAGGGCGCGGTCACGCTGGTGGCGGACGGTGAAGAGGAGAAGGTCAGAGCGCTGGTCGATTTCCTCGAAAACGAGGTCAAGGGCGAGCCGCCTGTCCACGCCAACAAGGGCAACTGCGAGACCTGCCGGTACGGTTTCTGCCGCTACTGCGGCAAGAAGCCGGAAGAACTTCCCGCGTGGATGAGGAAGCGCGGGATCGAGGACTGAGGCCGCGGGAAGGTGTCAAAAGCCGGGAAAAAGACAGGACTCGCCATGACAGGAGAAAGACCGGTCATCAGGCTTGAAGAGACCGCTTCGACCAACACCTTGCTGAAGGAGATGGCCAAGAACGGCTGCGCCGACCGCACGGTCCTTATCGCAGGGCGTCAGAGCGCCGGACGGGGCAGGCTGTCCCGCAGCTTCAGTTCGCCTGAAGGCGGGCTCTATCTCTCCATCCTCACGAAGGAGCGTCCCGCGGACGATGCGTCCTCCATCACGGTTCAGGTCGGTGAGGCGCTCAGGAACGTGGTCCTGGAGCAGACCGGGATTGAGACGACTATCAAGGCGCCGAACGATCTGCTGGCCGGCGGCCGCAAGATCTGCGGCATCCTGACGGAATCTTTCGTGCTGGACGGCGTGCTCCATATCATCGTCGGCGTCGGTCTCAACGTCAACACCGATATGAACGATCTCCCGCCCGAGCTGCGGGAGACTGCCGCGTCGCTGCGCGGGCTTGCCGGGCGGAGCTTTTCGCTCGAGGCCATGGCGGACGCAGTCATCGAAGCGCTCAACAGGCTGTTCGACAGCAGAATAAAGGCTTAAGAGAGAGGAAACCTATATGGTACAGTTTACGGAGACCGTGCTGCGCGACGCGAGCCAGTCGCTGGTCGCCACACGGATGAGCTACGAGCAGTTCCGGGACATCCTGCCTGTCATGGACAGGGCAGGCTATTATTCCGTCGAGTGCTGGGGCGGCGCCACCTTCGACGTCTGCCTGCGCTATCTCAACGAGGATCCTTGGGAGCGGCTGCGCCGCATACGGCGTGCCATGCCAAACACGAAACTGCAGATGCTGCTGCGGGGTCAGAACATTCTGGGCTATTCGCACTACCCGGACGACATCGTTCGGCGCTTCGTGCGGTCCTCGGTCAAGAACGGCATCGACATCATTCGCATCTTCGACGCGCTCAATGATCCGCAGAACCTGAAGGTTGCAATCGAGGAGACCGTCAAGTGCGGCGCGATCGCTTCCGGCACCATTTCCTATACGACCAGCCCCGTGCATACTTTGGAGAATTACGTCTCGCTGGCGAAGGAGATGGCGCAGATGGGCGTCGGCTCCCTCTGCATCAAGGACATGGCCGGCATCCTGTCGCCCAAGGCCGCATACGATCTGGTCTCGGCGCTCAAGGACGCCGTGGATCTGCCCATCATCATGCACACGCATTCCACGACCGGGCTGGCCTTCATGACCTATCTCAAGGGGATAGAGGCCGGGGCCGACGTCATCGATACCGCGATCTCGCCGTTTTCCGGCGGCACGTCGCAGCCCGCGACCGAGACCCTGCTTTTCGCACTGAAAGAGCTCGGCTACGAGACGCAGCTCGACGAACGTCTGCTGATGGATATCGCCGACTTCTTCAAGCCGATCCGCGCCAAGTTCATTGAGGACGGCACGCTCAATCCCATCTCGCTTACGACCGACAGCCGCTGCCTTTCGTATCAGATCCCCGGCGGCATGATCTCGAACCTCTTAAGTCAGCTCAAGATGCTGGGTGCGGAGGACCGTTTCGAAGAAGTGCTCGTCGAGACGCCCAAGGTACGCGCCGATATGGGTTACCCGCCTCTCGTCACGCCGACGAGCCAGATCATCGGCACGCAGGCCGTGCAGAACGTGCTGGCGGGCGAACGCTATAAAAACTGCGGGCAGGAGATCAAGGCTTACTGCCGCGGTGAATACGGCCGTACGCCGGCGCCCATTGACCCAGAGGTCCGGGCTAAGATTCTTAAGGGGCAGCGGCCTGTCGAAGGACGCTTTGCCGACACGCTGCCGCAGGACCGTTTCGAAACAGCCAAGGAGGAAATCGGCGGCCTGGCCCGCGGCTATGAGGACGTGCTGAGCTACATCGCGTTCCCGCAGGTCACGGAGAAATTCCTCGAAAAACGCAAGGCGGACGAAGAGGCCATCTGCCGTTACAGTATAGAGAGGGTGGATTAGATGAGCATCGGACAGGCTGTGGTTTATTCGCTGCTGGGTATGGGGCTCGTCTTCTTCTCTCTGCTGCTTCTGATGATCATCGTCAATCTGATCACGAAGCTGATGCCGGTACCGGCACAGGAGATAGCGCCTCCGGCATCTCATACGGTGCCGATGCCCGAGGCGGCAGGTACGGCGGGCGAGCTGGCGCTGCACGACGTTGATCCGCGCGAGGCGGCCATGGTGATGGCGATCGTAGCGGACGAGCTGCAGACGCCGCTCAACGAGCTGCGTTTTACCTCCATCAAGGAGATCAAGCTGGAGGAGGAAGAAGATGAAGTATAGAGTCAATCTGAAGGGCAGGATATATGAAGTAGAGGTCGAAAAAGGCGAGGCGATGCTTGTCGACGAGTACGAGGCCGCGGCGCCCGCGGTTCCGGCTCCGACCGTTTCCGCTGTGACGCTGGCTGCAGGAGCCGCGCCGGGCGCGGTCCCCGCGCCGCAGGCTGCGCCTGCCGACGCGGCAGGTACAGCCGCTTTTTCGGTCTCCGGTATGCCGGTCACGGCTCCGCTGCCGGGCAACATCCTGGCGATCAACGTCCAAAAGGGCGACAAAGTGAAGGCAGGCGACGTGCTGGTCATCATCGAAGCCATGAAGATGGAGAACGAGGTGCTCGCGCCCTGCGACGGCCTCGTCAAGGAGATCCTTACGAGCAAAGGCGCGGTCGTGGCGACCGGCAATATCCTGCTCGTCATCTAGGAGGCGCGGTGTGGACGTAGTAAGTATTCTCTCCCGCCTCTGGGAAAGCTCCGGTTTCTACCGGATGGGCATGGACTGGCGGCAGCTCGTGATGATCCTCATTTCGTGCGGGCTGCTCTACCTGGGGCTCGCCAAGAAGATCGAGCCTCTGCTGCTCACCGGCATCGCCTTCGGCATGCTGCTCACCAACCTGCCGGGTTCGGAGATGTATCACCCCGAACTCTGGGACGCCTATATCACGGGTTCTGTCAGCCTGACGCAGATCGTTCATGACGGAGGACTGCTCGATATCCTGTACATCGGCGTCAAGTCTGGCCTGTACCCCTCGCTCATATTCCTGGGCGTGGGCGCGATGACCGACTTCGGGCCGCTCATTGCCAATCCCCGGTCGCTGCTTTTGGGAGCTGCGGCGCAGTTCGGCATTTTTGCGGCTTTTCTGGCAGCGGTCTGTCTGGCCTTCCCCTCGCAGGTCGCGGCAGCCATCGCGATCGTCGGCGGCGCCGACGGTCCGACAGCCATCTGGCTCACGAGCAAGCTGGCGCCCGAATTCCTCGCGCCCATCGCGATCGCAGCTTATTCGTACATGGCGCTCATTCCCATCATCCAGCCGCCCGTCATGCGGCTGCTCACTACGCAGAAAGAGCGCGAAACAAAAATGGATCAGCTTGCCCCTGTCTCCAAAAAGCAGAGGATCATCTTCCCGATCGCGGTCACGATCTTCGTCTGTCTGCTGCTGCCCTCGGTCGCGCCGCTGCTCGGCTGCCTCATGCTGGGCAATCTCTTTACCGAGACCGGTCTTACCGATCGCTTTTCCGACACGGCGCAGAATGCGCTTATGAACACGGTCACGATCTTCCTGTCTGTCTCAGTCGGGGCGACGGCGCGCTACGACCGTTTCCTGACGCTGCAGACCATCGAGATCATCGTGCTCGGCCTGTTTGCCTTCGAATTCGCAACGATCGGCGGCCTGCTGCTCGGCAAGCTCATGTACCGTCTTTCCGGCGGCAGGATCAATCCTCTGATCGGTGCAGCAGGGGTCTCCGCCGTTCCGATGGCAGCCCGCGTGGTCCAGAAAGAGGGTCAGCGCGCCAATCCTTCCAACTTCCTGCTGATGCACGCCATGGGCCCGAACGTGGCCGGAGTCATCGGCTCCGCCGTCGCCGCCGGCTTGCTGCTGGCGCTGTTCGGTTACGGCTGCTGAGAACCGCGCGCCGCTTCCGCAAATCAGGATCCGGTCTTCGAATCCGCAGTTCGGCATACAGAGCATTGCACTGAAACGCGGAATCCTATATAATATACTGTACGCTTGAAAAAGCACTTCCAAAGGAGGAAATATACCATGAGAGAAAATATCATCGAAGCGCTCGAGAACATCCGTCCCTTCCTGCAGAGAGACGGCGGCGACGTCGAATTTGTCGACTATACCGACGACAACGTCGTGCTCATCCGTCTGCTCGGCCACTGCGCCGGCTGCCCCCATGCCCAGATGACGATCAAGGGCGGGATCGAACAGCTCCTGAAGGAGTCTTATCCCGAGATCGCCTCGGTGGAAGCAGTCTTTTAGACCATGGCTTCACGGAGAAAGAAAAAATACAGGCTCAACGGGAAGAGGTTCGGCCTCTTCCTTTGCATACTTCTGCTTGTTACCTTTGCTCTGGTCATGCTGCGTTCCTGCGCGGACAGGGCTAAGGCCTCGCTAAGCGGCAGCCCCGAACAGGGTCTTACCGCCGGACAGAGCGCAAGCGGTGCAGCTGTCGCGGTCCCGGGTGCCAAGACCGGCGAAGGCGGAACGAAAGGCGAAGAGGAACCGGAGCCTGAGCCTCCCGAACCAGCAGGTCCTACGGAGATCCGGGTCACGATGCGCTGCGCGGGCGACGTCATGGCGCACGACCGTCAGGTCTTCGCGGCCCACGACAAGGAGACCGATACCTACGACTTCACCGACGTCTTCCAGTATGTCGCGCCGTACCTTTCGTGCGCAGACCTGCCGATGGCCAATCTGGAGGTCACCTTCGCGGAAAAACCGCCCTACAGCGGCTACCCGGCTTTTAAGACTCCGGATTCGATGCTCGACGCGGTCATGACGATGGGCATCAAGCTGGCATTCCTTGCCAACAATCACATGATGGACAGCGGCGTTTCCGGTCTGGAGCGCGATATCGACCTCGTCCGCGGCAAGGGCGTCGTCGTGGCCGGTGCGCAGCACGACGGGGAGCCGCGTTATCAGATCATCGAGATCAACGGGCTGAAGATCGGGGTCGTCGCCTATACCTACGAGACCCAGACCTATCAGGGCATGCGCACGATCAACGGCTATGCCCTCAAGCCCGAGACCGAGGCGCTCGTCAACAGCTTCGGCTATCAGAGCACCTATCAGAAGGATCTGGATTCCATCAAGGAACAGATGCGGCTGGCGCGTGATGCCGGAGCGCAGGTGATCCTCTGCTACATGCACTGGGGCGAAGAGTATCAGCTCAAGGCCAACACCTGGCAGCGGCAGATCGCGGAGTTTCTGGCGGAGAACGGGGCGGATTTCATTCTGGCTTCGCACCCGCATACGCTCCAGCAGATCGAGACTTTCGAGATCGAAGAGGACTGGGGCACCAAGATCGTCCCCTGCTTTTATTCGATGGGCAACTTTGTCTCCAATCAGCGTCAGGAGACCCTGCAGAACCACTACACGGAGCAGGGTATGGTCGCCTGCATCAACTTCACCTACGTCGTCGAGACCGGCGAGATCAAGGACGTTGAATACGGCTGCATCCCGACCTGGGTCGAGAAATACACGAACAAGGACAATGCGGTCAAGTACTTCGTGATCCCGCTCGTGGGCGACTTCGAAAACAATCCGGAGCTTATTGCCTCCGGCCACGTCAAGCGGGCGCAGCAGGCGCTCGAGGATATCAAGAAGCTCATCGGCGGTGAAGAACTGATCTGGCAGGAATAACAGGCGCTCAGCCTGCTTAGGGTTTCACAGATCATTCCTTTCCGTATGGGCGTATCATATGACTATGAAGACTCTTTCATTTGAGATCGCGAAAAAAATGCCAAAAGCCGTCAAAGGCACGCCGGGCATGAGCCTGCGCAGCCTGCATATGGACGCGGCCGCGGGCGAGGCTTCCATGGTCATCATGGCGGAGGATTACGCCATGGTGCGCTCTCAGCTTGCCGGGCAGCCGCTTCGCCACAGGACGCAGGGAAAGGCTCTCAGCGTTTTCGAAGGGGCGGCGGACGGAGCTTGCGGCGAACAGCTCTTCCGTTTTGCCTCCGGGCTGCCCTTCAACACGGAGGAGGCGCAGGACGTCTGCGAGTTCCTGGCGCTGGAGGATAAACCGTTTTCGGTCGACAGCGTCGAGCTCTCCGGCACATCCTTCAGCCTGAAAGCCCACGCGGAACTTGCGGGAGCGGCGAACACGGAAACTGATGAGACGGCGGCAGCTGCGTCTGAAAGTGTGTCGATCGCAGCTGAATCTGCAGTAGTCGCTCACGAAGAAGACCCTGCGGCGTCCGAAGCGTCGGTCGCCAAAGCGGAAGCGTATTACGACCGCCTGTCCGAGCTGATAGCCCGTTATCAGATGGGTGTCATCAAAACCGGCGGCTGAGAAAGCCCTTGCGATCTTTTAAAGCATTAAAAAGCCCCGCCTCGGCCTCTGTCTGACAGGGCCGGGGGCGGGGGCTGTCTTTTTTGGGTAAGTCTGACCTTACTTGCCGCTCAGACGGCGGATCGTGTCGAGGAAATCTTCGTGCTTCAGGTCGCGCGGCTCGAAGCGGCACAGACGGCAGGCGAACTGGAAGATGCTGGCCTGCAGCGCCATGACTAGCACGGTGCCGATGCCGAATGGCGCGCCCATCAGGACGCCGATGCCCAGCACGGCGAGCTCGATCCCGAATTTGACGGCGCCGATGGGGATCTTCGGCAGCTTCTTGCCGAGGATGACCATGAGCGTGTCGCGGGGCCCGCAGCCAAGCGCCGGTTTCATGTAAAGGATGGTCGAGAACGAAATGACGATCTGTCCCAGGAGGGTGTAGACGACGCCGATCGCCATGTTCGACGGGATCGGCAGAGCGCTGAGGAATTTGATCCACAGATCTGAGAAGATCGAAATGATAAAGATGTTGAGCACGGTGCCGATGCCGATCTTGCCCCTGCCGATGATGTCGAAGATGATGATCGCGAGGCTGATGACAAAGCTGGCCGTTCCGAAGCTGATGCCGAAGATGTCGGTGAAGCCGATGGCCAGCGTGTTCCAGGCGTTGGTGCCGGCAGAGCCTGCCATGACCCCGCAGGCGTTGCCGAGGCCGTAGAAGCAGAGTCCGATGACACAAATGAGCAGCCTTTTGGCGTATTCCTTAAACAAAACGAGCGCCCTCCGTTTTCAGGTCTTTCTTTGGGAATTACTCTTCCCATTATTATAGGAACACCGTTATAATAAAAGCAAGATAAAGAAACGATCCTAGGCTGTTTCAATTTGAAAAGGAGGAACGACCATGAACCGGACGGCAGAGAACAACGAGGTGCTGCGCGCGCTGCTCGAGCGCAGGAGCATCAGACGATATAAAGCGGAGCAGGTCCCGCGCGAGCTGATAGACCGGGTGATCGAGGCGGGTCTTTACGCGGCGACGGCGCGCGGCCTGCAGGACGTCATCATTGTGGCGGTCACGAACAGGGCGCTGCGCGACAGGCTGGCGGAGTCGAACCGGCTGATCGGCGGCTGGCCCGAAGGACACGACCCGTTCTACGGCGCGCCCGACGTGCTGATCGTCCTGGCGGAGAAGGACAAGAAGAACCGGAAGGCCGACGGCGCTCTTGCGATGGGCAACATGATGCTCGCCGCGCATGCGCTGGGGCTTGGAAGCTGCTGGATCAACCGCGCCTACGAAGAGTTCGAGACCGAGGAATATCAGGCTCTGCTGAAGGAGATCGGCGTCGAGGGCGAGTATGAGGGCATCGGCCACCTGATCCTGGGCTTCCCGGACGGAGAGGCGCCTCAGCCTGCTCCCAGAGCGGAAAAGCGCGTCTTTTATGTCGAATAACGGTATCCTTCAGCCTCCGGCGGACGGATCCGGCACGCCGGAAGGTACCGGTCTTCGCTCGGACGAGCCTTTCGCGTCGGTCGGCAAATGTCTCCGAACGGCCGCAAGCGACCGCTTCATCAGGACCGAGATGCTGCTGGGCGCAGAGGCCATGAAAAAGCTGGCCGAAGCGCACGTGGCGATCTTCGGGCTCGGCGGCGTGGGCGGTTACGTCTGCGAAGCCCTGGCCCGCAGCGGGGTCGGTGCGCTTACCCTCATCGACCGCGATGTCATCAGTGAAAGCAACTGCAACAGGCAGATCCTCGCCACCGGAGAAACGGTCGGCCGCCTCAAGGCGGAAGTCGCAAAGGAACGCGTGCTTGCGATCAACCCGTCGTGCCGGGCAGAAGCGCGGGTCATGTTTTATCTGCCCGAGAACAGCGACGGGATCGACCTTTCGGCCTTCGATTACATTGTAGACGCTGTGGATACGGTTACGGCGAAGCTCTTTCTCATCGGTCAGGCACAGGCTGCGGGCACGCCCGTCATCAGCTCGATGGGCACCGGCAACAAGCTCGACCCGGCGGCCTTTCGGGTGGCAGACATCTATCACACCTCGGTCTGCCCGCTGGCGAAGATCATGCGCAAGGAGAGCCGACGGCGCGGACTGGCGCCCTACAAGGTCGTGTATTCGACGGAAGACCCTGCCGAGCCCGACGACGGTCTGCTGCGCGAAACACCCGACCCGGGGCGTCACAGCATCCCGGCCTCGATCGCCTTTGTCCCTGCAGCGGCAGGGTTGCTTCTTGCCTCCGAGGTCATCCGCGATCTGATCCGGCAATAGGAAAACAGTAGCACGGCGCGCGGCGCCGTGCTACAATATCACAGAGAACGTATGTTTTGACGACGGGAAGGAGGACGGCGGTCATGGCGTCAGCGGATACAAATCGCAGCTATCTGGCGATTGATCTCAAGTCCTTCTATGCCTCGGTCGAATGCGTGGAGCGGGGGCTCGACCCGCTCGACGCTCACCTCGTCGTGGCGGATCAGACTCGCACCGACAAAACGATCTGCCTGGCTGGCTCGCCGGCTTTAAAGGCCGAGGGCGTGCCCGGCAGACCGCGGCTCTTCGAAGTCGTGCAGCTGGTGCGCGGCATCAATGCGAGAAGACGGGCTCTGGCGCCCGCCCGCAGGCTCGAGGGCAGTTCTCACTTCGCCTCAGAGCTGGCGGCGGATCCCTCGCTGGCGCTCGATTACATCGTTGCCAAGCCGCGCATGGCCTACTACATGGAGTACAGCACGAAGATCTACGAGATCTATCTGCGCTACGTCGCTCCCGAAGATATCCATATCTATTCGATAGACGAAGTCTTCATCGACGCCACCGACTATCTGAAGCTCTACGGCCTTACACCGCGCGAGCTGGTCACGAAGCTTATCCGCGAAGTCCTGCGCGAGACCGGAGTCACGGCTACCGCGGGTATCGGCAGCAATCTCTATCTGGCTAAGATCGCCATGGACATCAATGCCAAGCACAGCCCAGCGGACGCCGACGGCGTGCGCATCGCCGAACTCGATGAAGACAGCTACCGCCGCACGCTCTGGGCGCACCGTCCCATCACGGATTTTTGGCGCGTGGGGCGTGGTACCGCGAAAAAACTCGCCTCTTTGGGGCTCTATACCATGGGCGATGTCGCGCGCTGTTCGCTCGGCTCGCCTTCGGAATTTCATAATGAAGACCTGCTCTATAAGGCTTTCGGGGTCAACGCCGAACTGCTGATCGACCATGCCTGGGGCTGGGAGCCCTGCCGCATGGAGGATATCAAGCATTACCGCACGGAGAACAACAGCATCAGTTCGGGGCAGGTGCTGATGCGGCCGTATCCCATCGAGTCTGCTCGGCTCATCGTGCGTGAGATGACTGACATGCTCGTGCTGGATCTCGTCGAAAAGAAGCTCGTCACCGATCAGCTCGTGCTGGATCTTGGCTATGATACCGAAAACCTCAGCGAAGGCAAGGCTTTCCGGGGCGCCGTAGAGACCGACCGCTACGGGCGCCGCATCCCGAAGCCCGCGCACGGCAGCATTCGCCTGCCGAGAGCCTGTTCCTCCACGCGCATCATCATGGACGCGGCAATGGAACTTTTCGATCGCATTGCGGATAAGGAACTGACGGTGCGCAGGATCAACGTCACGGCGAATCATGTCGTGCCCGAACGACAGCCCGGGACAGACGGGGGCAGTGCGGCTTCGGCCGGAGAAAGGCATGCGGCGGGCGCAGCTGCACACGCGGCAGGCGGAAGAGATCCGGCTGCGGAGGAGCGAAACGGCTCCGCTTTCGGAAGCCTGATCGGCGAGCAGCTCGACATGTTTACGGATTATGCTGCCAGAGAGGAAGCCCGCCGGGAGGAAGAGGAAGATCTGGCGGCGGAGCGCAGGCGTCAGGAAGCGATCCTTTCCATCAAAAAACGCTACGGCAAAAACGCTATCCTCAAAGGGATGAATCTGGAAGAAGACGGTACGGCACGGGAGCGCAACCGACTGATAGGAGGTCATAAAGCATGAGCTATACCACCGATACCAGCGCTTACGCGGATATCATCGGTCTGCCGCATCACGTTTCCCGGACGCACCCGCCGATGCCGCTGTCCGACCGCGCTGCCCAGTTTTCTCCTTTTTCAGCGCTCACCGGTCTCGAAGAGGCTATGGAGGAGACCGCGACCGAAGTGATTGAGCGGGTCAATCGCGACGATCCGAAATAAAACGGCAGCGCTTTGGGCTCGGTGGCCCGAAATAAAAACATCAGAGCTTTGCACACGGCGGTCCGAAATGAGGATCCGGTCTGGTCGGCCGGCGCGATCCAAAGTACGGCGTTGATACGGCTGCCCGGAGCGATCCATAGTGGCTCGCTGGTACAGCGCCCGAGCGATCTGAAACAAGCCAGCAAAAAAGCCGCAGCGGTGCGGCTTTTCTTTCCATACCGACGAAAGCGGACTGCCATTCGGCGGCCAGGTTCTTTACGGCTTTGGCAGGTTCCAGCGGAAATGATCCGCGAGCAGGCGGATCACGACGATCACCAGCATACCGCTGAGCGCTGCGGCAGCCTGGCCTGCCGCACGACCGAGCAGAGCGGTCACAAGGCCACCCGCGATTGAGGCGGTCGCATAGATCTTTTTGCGGAAGATGTCGGGCAGGCGGTTGGCGAAAACGTCGCGCAGCAGTCCGCCACCCACGCCTGTCATCAGCCCGAGGAAGACCAGCAGAAAGATATTGGGTTCATGACCGGCATCCACGCC
>JAEEGL015606577.1_pt1 | contig 12177 bp, 13 predicted proteins | sample 9134231 | NCBI WGS metagenome assembly JAEEGL01 (sample SAMN16246548, study PRJNA631951) | gut metagenome | biome: gut microbiome; feature: rumen; material: fiber-attached | host: Bos | place: Iran: Karaj | collected 2018-10
AATGTGTCTCAGCAGACCTACATTGTTCGTCTTAGAGATAAAGTAGGGAAAGTGATACTAGGATTATGATAGATAGAGCAGAGAGTTATTCAAACCTCTGTTTCCAGTCGTCGAAGCGTTGCACTGCGTCATGACCGTAACGCCAGATATTGTAGCGTACTTTGTCATAGGGGACCTCTTCGTTCAAATGACTCTTTGAGTAGAATTTATCTGCATAGCAGATAATCTCTTCTTCCAAAGTCTGTGGACAATAATCTTTTTCGGGTAATGGCAATCCTTCGCGAATCACTTGTTCCATAGTGATGCCACTGCCGGTATGTCGTTCCGCTACACCTGCATGTTTCGGAAGACCTTCTTTCCTAAGCAACTCCGCACCGAGATATCCGTGCTCTATATATTTATGGTTGCCGTGGCAGTGAATTTTTGGAGCATCACAGAATATAATGCCTATGTCATGAAGCATTGCGGCTTCTTCTATAAACTGACGATCTACCTCAAATTCGGGATGTGAATCAACTATCTTAAGCGCACGATCACAAACCTGCTGACTGTGAACCAGCAGTATCTCCTTCAGTTCCGGAGTGTGGTGATAGTATTTCTCTATGAGTTCAAGAGGGTTCATAATCTGATGCCGTTTAGTGCTTCTTTCACAGTCATGCGTCGTTTGCCGGGTCGCTGTATCTCAAGCACTTGGAGATAATAATCCTGACAGGCAATTAAAATATATTTGTCGGAGTACTGAATGGCAATGTCGCCTGTTTCTATAGTCTCTGCACGCGAGATGGTTGTAGGTTGAACCTTGAAAATCTTTACTGTCTCTTCCTCCAACCCGATTTCCATGTTGCACCAAGCTCCCGGATACGGACTCAATCCACGTACAAAATTCATCACTTCCTGAGCAGTCTTGCTGAAGTCTATCCGGCATGTCTCTTTGAAAATTTTCGGTGCAGGGTGCATTTCTTCTGCAGGTAACACCGGTTGTGGGGTGGGGTGCACATTTTCTGAAAGAATAAGGTCGACGGTTTCGCATACCATTTGTGCTCCCATCATCATCAGTCGGTCGTGAACCGAACCGGCATCCTCGTCTTCACCGATCTGAATACGACGTTGCATAATCATGTCGCCGGTGTCTATCTCATGCTTGAGGAAGAAGGTGGTGGCACCCGTTTCCTTCTCTCCGTTAATCACTGCCCAGTTGATAGGTGCAGCTCCGCGATACTGCGGAAGAAGCGATGCATGCAGATTGAATGTGCCAAGTCTGGGCATCGACCATACCACTTCGGGTAACATCCTGAAGGCAACCACAATCTGCAAGTCAGCCTCATATGAGCGGAGTTCTTCCAGAAAACTCTCGTCTTTCAGTCGTTCCGGTTGAAGTACAGGCAGATTCTGCGAGAGTGCATACTCCTTCACAGGTGAGAACTGCAGTTTATGGCCGCGTCCTGCAGGTTTGTCGGACATAGTCACAACGGCTACCACATTGTAGCCTCCTTCAACCAATGCTCTCAGACTCTCCACCGCGAAGTCCGGAGTACCCATATATACTATGCGTAAGTCGGTTTTTGTCATTGCTGATCTACGTCTATGTTTTTATTCAAATATCAGGCAGACTCCCAGATGGTTGTAGTTTTTGTGATTGCGAAACTGACCGTATGGGTTGTTGCCGTGATATGCGCGTATTCCCATCGAGAAACGAGAGAAATATCCGTCATATCTTGGATTGCAGAATCGTGCTCCTGCAAAGATGTTGTATGTGAATACGCGTTTTTCCGGCTGGAGTTTATACTGCAAACCGTCTGTCTCGTTCCATTCGAAAACAGGATAACCGTACAAGGCACGATTGCGTATCTCTGCCGATACAACAGCCTGAAAACCATGCTTGGAGGTGGGCGACTGATATTGATATTGCAGATATGCCTCCCAAGGAGATATCCTCGGTTGGGCAAGACTGGCATCGCCATCTGTCTCATCAATGAAATACCAACCTTTCTTTGGCGCCCATAGCAGCATAAGCCCTATGCGGAGTGTATGACACTCCGAACGGAAATCCTCTGCTTCGTTCACGGTGAAGATGTATTCCGAATAGTTGTAACTGACGTTCACTCTGCGAAGGGGAAAACCATGGTCTACGTGTTGCAGGACCACTTCGTCGCCCACATGAGTGCTTTCGTGCTTGAAGGGTGCTACGCTTACCGAGTAATTCTTGAGAAAACCTTTGTTCGTACGATGCAGAAAAGTCCATACCGGCAAACTGATACGCCAGTCGGCGTTTACCACAGGAGCAGTGACGTGCTCAAACAGATCGAGCCAGATAGTTGCCGACATCGGCCATGTGACGCTCAAAGCATATTGCTCGCTTACAATATCGCCTCTCCAAATGGGTAGGGCAAATCCGAATACACCAAACACATTGGTTCTCCATGGTTTGCCTGTCTGACTCCAATCCCATTCCGAATGGTTGCTTTGTCCGCCTACATCCAGTCGGACAAAATACGGATGTACATCAGAAAGCAGCGAATGACCGTATGGAGCATAACGAAACACTCCCTGACCGAATGCGGTGGTCTGTGCAAGCATGCAACCGGCGCTTGTCAATAGCAGTGAGAATATGAATATCGCTTTCTTCAACTCTTTGTTGTAATATCAGAATCGGGCACCTATACCTACTTTGATGAACGAATCCAAACCTACATTGAGCTCTGCCATGCCGTAAACCTGTTTGCCCACGGTGAATCCGAAAGGTGTGATGTCGAATGCAGGTAGGAATGTGAATATCTGGTTCTTGTCTTCAGCAGATTCCCCTTCCTTATTAGTGTCAATCGTCGGATATCTTATGTCGGTTGTGCCTGCCTTTTCTCCGGTGTAGTATTTCTCTTCGGTTAAGTATGCGAGAACACCAAGATCCACTCCTGAATACAGTTTCCAGAGACCTTTGTTGTAGTAGGTGAACTGCACGCTTCCCATCACGGTTGCCCAATGCACGTTTGTATGACTGTGTCTTATGTCGCTAACTACATCATTCTTTTTGTCGATGTATTCATAATAGTCGTTGCCTCTGCCTTCATATGTGGCTTTGAATCCCACTTTCAACCATTCCAACGTCTGATAGTGGTAGCTGAAACTGTAGTTGCCGTACATTATCGAGTTCATCGACTTATAGTTGTTATGACCAATGGCATCGGCAAGGTCGATGATCCATGTAACCAGATAATACGGATTGAGTGCTAACGGACCTGCTGCGATTGTTATTTCGTTGCGATGCAGTTTCCAATCTTCAGCATCCGTATTGAACTCTTGTGCAAATATGCTTGCCGATGTCAGTATCAGCAAAAACATAACGACTGCTTTTTTCATATGTATCATTTTTTTTGTCTATTATCAGTTAAATATGTCTGTTCGCTTGCCATCAGGCAATCACTCTCCCCAATTCAATTTGTGTCTTAGTGAGTTGAGAAACGAGTTGTCGTCTATCTGCACAAGTTTCACGGTATATGGTGCTTTCTCAATATGCAGTTGCGTACCTTCTTTCATAGTCAGACTTCGTCCGTCTACCGAAAGCAGATAGCTATGACTGCGACTCTTTATGTTCAAATCTATTTTCCAATCGTCAGGAATAACGATAGGGCGTACATTGAGTGCATGTGTAGCGATGGGTGATAGTATGATTCCGCGGGTCTGGGGTACCATCAGCGGACCGCCTACCGACAAGTTGTATGCAGTACTGCCTGTTGGAGTTGAGGCTACCAAGCCGTCGGCTTTGTATACGTTCAGAAGTTCACCATTCACCATGGCTTCCACAGTGATCATCGAACTCAGCTCCTGCTTCATCACGGCTATCTCGTTTAGTGCAAAAGGATGCTCTATATGGGCACTGTTGTCAGCTGTCACCTGCAGAAGCGATCGTTGCTCTATAGTATAGTTGTTTTGAACCAACTGGTCGCAGATGAAATCCACCTCAGATGTCTTTACGTCTGCAAGAAAACCTAGTCGTCCGCAGTTGATGCCAAGGATAGGAATGTTTTTGTCGCCTATCACGGAAGCGGTGTAAAGGAAAGTGCCGTCGCCACCTACCGATAATGCATAGTCGATCTCTTCCTCCGTTTCTGAGTTGAACGGACTGTAACGCTCGCGTAGATTCATCTCGTCGCGTAGCTCCTGAGAAAGCAAAACCGTGACACCACGACTCTCCATGAAGTCCAGAATGTGGGCCACTTCGTCAAGCGTAGAACGCTTGTACCAATTGCCGAATACTGCTATCTTCATACCTCTTATATTTATTCTTGGCTGCAAAGTTACAAAAAAGATATGAATTAGGCAAAACAAAACTGTTTCACCTGTTTTCTGCCTGTCGGATGGCTTTGTGCAATAAGGTGTATTTTATATTCGTAATTTACGATTATGTAGCAAAATGTCACAAAATGATTGCACAAACTTCATTAAAAGTGTCTTATTCTTAATATTTGTATTAAATATTCAATTTTTTTTTGTACCTTTGCAACTTGTTTGATATCCTGTGATGAGAAAAGTGCTTTTTCTCGTCATATTGAACATGTTTTATTATGAGTAAAAAACCTTCATATATAGCCGGTTTGGGCTATCGTCTTTATAAACGATACGTTCGCTTTTTGGTGTCGCATGTCATGCAACGCCATATCTATTATCTCGATAAAGAGAATCTGCCCGCATTGGGTGAACCTTGCATGATCGTAAGCAATCATCAGAATTGTGCAAACGATCCTATCAACCTCTTGCTTGGCTTGGAGAACAAGAGTCACCCGTTTGTGATTGCTCGCGGCAACGTATTCTCATGGCATCCGCTGATCACAAAGTTCTTCCTTTGGCTTGGTATGTTGCCAGCTTTCCGTCTTAACTACGATGGAGCTGAGTCACTCTCCAAAAACGATGAGACAATACGCATCTCCGGCGGAAAGATGCTCGAAGGCAACCGCGTTATTATGTATCCCGAGGGCACTCACCAGGACAAACGTTGGTTGGGAGAGTTCTCCTACGGATACACTCGTTTGGCTTTCCAGACTGCCGAGAAAGACGGCTTCCGTCATAACATACAGATAGTTCCCAGTGCTCACCACTATGCCGATTATTTCGAGATTCAGACTGATGTGATGTTCCGTTTCGGCACTCCGGTTTCGCTTGAGCCTTACTACGAGCTCTACAAGGAAAAACCTCGTACTGCTCAGCGTCAGGTTAACAAACTGGTAAGAGCGCAAATAGAAAACATGATGCTTGATATCCGCGATCTCGAGCACTATGATGAGATCGACTGGGTACGATTGAGTGAATTCGGAACAGAGTTCTGCAAGCAGAATGGCAAGAATCCCGCTTACCTGCCAGACAAACTGGAAACCGACAAACTGCTGGTTGCCAAGATGGCTGATTTCACTGATTGGCAGGCCGTTAAAGATATCCGTGAGGAAGAAGCAGACATGCGTATCTCTGATGCTGACATCACTCGTATGCATGGTTGGTGTGTAACACTCTTGAGTATGTTTGCTCAACTGCTGATATTACCAGCATGGATAGTATCGCTCTATCCCAATATCTTCCATTACAACATTCATCGCCCGTTTATGCGTACCGACAAGATGTTCACCAATAGTTGGCGACTCATTATTCCGGTTGTGGTTGGTGTGCCTTTCTTCTTCGTGCTTACCGTACTCGTTTGCGGTTTGGTTTGGGGCTTGTGGTGGCAATCTGCAGTATGGATGCTTCTGGCTACATATCCGCTTTCGCTCTTCGCATACTACGAGTGGAAATGGATGAAACAGACATGGCGCAATCTGCGCATGCTATGCCAGAAGAAACGCATGGCTGCATTGAATGAGAAAAGACAAAAACTGTTTGAAAAATTAAGAAACATTATAAAGTAGAATGAAAAGAGTAGTAATAACAGGCATGGGAATATGGTCATGCCTTGGAAAATCACTTGACGAAGTCCGCGAGTCGCTTTACACCGGCAAATCAGGCATCATCCTAGATCCGGTTCGCAAAGAGATGGGTTTCCGTTCGGGTCTGACAGCCAAACTTGATATACCAGATTTGAAAGGAGTTTTGAGTCGTGCTCAGCGTGCATATATGCCTGAGCAGGCGAAATATGCATATTGTGCTACGGTTGAGGCTTTGCGTAATGCAGGCATCGATCAGGATTATCTCGACAAGCATGATGTAGGTTTGCTTTATGGCAACGATTCGAGTGCCGATCCAACAGTTCGCGCTGTCGATACCATGCGCGAGAAGCACGACACTATGCTTTGCGGATCGGGTGCTATCTTCCAGTCGATGAACTCAACAGTAACTATGAACCTTGGCACCATCTTCCGTCTTCGCGGAATCAACCTTACTGTCAGCGGCGCTTGCGCCAGTGGTGCTCACGCAATCGGATTGGGCGCTTTGCTCATACAAACCGGTCTGCAGGATCTTATCGTTTGCGGTGGCGCTCAGGAAGTCAATCCTTACTCCATCGGTTCTTTCGATGGTATTTCTGCTTTCTCCATCCGTGAGGATGCTCCCGAGAAGGCTTCGCGTCCATTCGACAGAGACCGCGACGGACTTGTGCCCGGCGGTGGAGCTGCTACGGTCATTATCGAGGAATACGAGCATGCAGTGCGTCGTGGAGCACCCATTATAGCAGAAGTGCTTGGATATGGATTCTCTGCCAATGGCGACCATATCTCTTCGCCCAATGTGGAAGGTCCCAGCAAGTCGCTTCGCATGGCTATCAAACGCGCAGGCATCGATATTCGTGAGATAGGGTACATCAATGCACATGCCACTTCAACCCACGTCGGTGATACCAACGAAGCTAAAGCTATTTACAATGTGATCGGTGACAGCCGTATAGAAGTTACATCCACCAAGTCGCAGACCGGTCATGAGATGTGGATGGCAGGAGCAAGCGAAATCATATATTCCATGCTCATGATGAAAAACGATTTCATTGCTGCCAACCTCAACTTCGAGAATCCTGACGAGGATAGCGCCAAACTGCTTATACCCGCCAAACGAATAGAGAAACATTTCGATACCTTTATGAGCAACAGTTTTGGCTTTGGAGGTACCAATGCAACTCTAGTAGTAAGAAATCTTTAATAATAATCATTATAATTTTAAAGAAATGGATAAACAAGAACTTATTGCCAAAGTAAATTCGGTTTTGGCCGAAGAATTTGAAGTAGAAGAATCTGTCATCACTCCCGAAGCTAACATCAAGCAAACCCTCGAACTCGATAGTTTGAGTCTTGTTGATATGGTGGCTCTTATCGAGAATGAATTCGGTGTTAAGATTCCTTCTGCAGAGTTGGTTAAGATTCAGACCTTCTCGGCTCTGTACGATTATCTTGCTGAAAACGCGTGATCTTCAAAGGGGAAGAAATATTTCAGCTTATTCCACAGCGTCCTCCTATTGTGATGGTGGACGTTGTGTGGTCTGCTACTGAGACTGATGCTGTCACAGGGCTCACTGTGGCTTCCGACAATATCTTTGTTGAAAACGGGATGCTGCGGGAACCCGGAGTGATAGAGCATATAGCTCAGTCGGCAGCTGCTTTTGCCGGATATGGCACTTTTGTGCGTGGCGAAAAGCCAAAATTGGGATATATCGGAGAAATCAAGGATTTCCGACTTTTGTCGCTTCCTGAGGTAGGTTGCCAACTTCGCACCGAGATTCTGCTTGTTGCAGAGGCCGTAGGTGTAAGTCTCATCAGTGCTCAGACCACTGTCGATGACTTGCTTATTGCAAAATGCCAGATGAAGATTTTCATAAAAGAAGACTGACCTGCTATGAATGAAACCAAGACACATCTTGCTTTTACGAAACGCATCGAGGTGCGTTTTTCCGAGGTGGATAGCATTCGGACAGTGTGGCACGGCAATTATGTGCAGTATCTGGAGGATGCTCGTGAAGAATGGGGTCGTCACTATGGCTTGGGCTATATGACACTCTTTGAGAATGGCTTCTATGCTCCGGTATATGAACTCTCGCTCCATTATCGACAGGCGGCTACGGTAAACGATGTGTTGCTTGTTGAAATAGTCTATTGCAAAAGTCTGGGAGGCAAAATATGCTTCTCATACGAGATTCGCCGTGAGAGCGACGACGCACTTGTGCTCACTGCCGAGAGTGTACAACTCTTCACTACTCAAGATGGCGAGTTCTATCCATATGCGCCCGAATTTTATGAGCGTTGGCAGAAGGAGCATAACTTGTAATACATGTTGCTGGAAAACTATTATATTGTCAAGTCATGTACTACCGAGTCCGACTCGGCAGTCTTTCATGTGCATCTCTGTCCTGACTGCAAAGTATACGAAGGTCATTTCCCCGGTGAACCCGTTTCCCCGGGAGTATGCAATATACAGATGATGCTTGAATGTGCCGCTCAGGTGGCAGGTCACCGCCTGCGCACTACGGTCATCAAGCGTTGCCGACTCACGGCTCTCATCACGCCTCTTACTCATCCCGAACTGGATGTGCATATCCAGTTGACGGAAAAAGAGGGTGGAGCCTACGACCTGAATGCCTCCATCGGTATGGGGGAAAATACATACCTTTCTTTGAAAGCTGAAGTTGTTAACGATGCAGAATAAGCATGTCGTCATTATCGGAGCCGGACTTGGAGGACTCCAGGTTGCCTATATCCTTGCTAAAAACGGGATGCGGGTCACGGTTCTGGAGCATAGCAGCCGGATAGGCGGATGCTTGCAATCGTTCCAGCGTGGAAAATTCCTGTTCGATACGGGTTTCCATTATGTCGGCGGACTCGATGAAGGACAGTCGCTTTACGGACTTTTCAAATATTTCAATCTGCTCGATCTGCCGTGGCATAAACTCGATGAAGACTGTTTCGACGAGGTGGTAATCGGCAATCGGAGTTTCCCGTTTGCAGTCGGTCATGAGCGTTTTGCCGAAGCTCTTTCAGGATTCTTTCCTCATGAAAGGCAGAATCTGCATAAGTATGCCGATTTTCTCAAAAGTGTCGGCGATCATATCACCGATGCTTTTCTCCCTCGTGAAGCTTCCGATTTCTATGGCAGTTCGCTCTTTGCACGTTCTGCCTATGAGTTCCTTTGCAGCACTATCGGCGATCCTTTGCTTCGCAAAGTGCTTTCTGCCACCTCGCTAAAGATGGAACTCAACGAGGCCTCTCTGCCGCTTTATGTGTTTGCGCAGATCAACAACTCCTTTATTCAGAGCGCATGGCGGATTCGTGGTAGAGGACAGCAGATAGCCGAACATCTTGCAGACGATATACGCCGGATGGGTGGGGTGGTACAGACCAATTCTACGGTTACTTCTATCGCTACTTCGGAAGGCCTTGCTACTGGCGTCTTCGTCAATGGCAAAGAGTTTGTGGAGGCCGATACGGTGGTTTGCGATATACATCCACAGGAGATGCTTCGTCTGCTTGAGGATAGTCAGTCGCTTCGAAAAGTCTACCGCCATCGCATGGCATCGCTTGACGATACTTTCGGCATGTTTACGGCATATGTCACCCTTCGTTCGGATGCTATGCCGTATCTCAACCGAAACCTGTTCCTGCATAAGGCGGATACCGACCTCTGGAATCCCGACACTTCGTCGGTTAACAGCCTGATGGTCAGTTTCTATCCCGATCAACAGGCTCTCGATCTGCTTACTCCCATACGCTGGAAGCAAGTCGAGCAGTGGGCGGAGAATCCATTTGGTCATCGTGGTGATGACTATCTGGAGTTCAAACGCCATAAGGCGGAAGAGTGTATCCGAATGGCAGAAAGCCGATTGCCGTTGTTGCGTGATGCTGTCGATAAAGTGTATACTTCCACACCTCTCTCGTATCAGTATTACACGCATACTCATTCCGGTTCGGCATATGGCATCCGCAAAGACTGGCGTTCACCTGTCACCACGGTGCTTACACCCAAGACTCCTTTGCGCAACGTGTTGCTCACAGGTCAGAACCTGAATCTGCACGGAGTGCTGGGAGTATCGATGACGTCGGTATTCACGGCATCCGAACTTATCGGCATGTCCACTCTAATCGACCAACTCGACGTGAAGCATTGGACCTAAACCATCCTAAACAACCCTAAACTATCCTGAACAATTCTAATCAACCCTGAACAATAATTTAACCACCATATATATATGTACGCATTAGTAACAGGAGGCAGTCGCGGAATAGGAAGAGCAGTAGCAATCCGACTTGCCCGTCAAGGCTACAAAGTTATAATCAACTATCAGTCCAACGATGCTGCGGCTGAGGAGACCCTGGCTCTCATTCGTGAGGAGGGAGGCGATGGAGAGTTGCTTCGCTTCGACGTAAGCAATCGTGAGGCTACTGTGGCTGCTATAGAGAATTGGCAGGCACAGCATCCTGATGATTATATAGAGGTTTTGGTCAACAATGCCGGTATCCGTCGCGATAACTTGCTTGTATGGATGGAACCAGAGGATTTCGAAAGTGTCATCACTACCAATCTCTTCTCTTTCTATAATGTGACTCGTCCGCTTATTCAAGCTATGGTTCGTCATAAATACGGACGTATCATCAATATGGCTTCTCTTTCAGGTCAGAAAGGTCTGCCTGGTCAGTGCAACTATTCTGCTGCCAAAGGAGGTCTCATTGCTGCCACAAAGGCACTTGCGCAGGAGATAGGCAGAAAAAACATCACCGTGAATGCAGTTGCTCCGGGTTTCGTCAAAACTGATATGGTGGAGGGCTTGGATGAGGCTGAACTCAAGAAGCAGATACCAATGAATCGTTTTGCGGAGGCCGACGAAGTGGCAGCGCTTGTTGCCTTCCTCGCTTCCCGTGATGCCGGCTACATCACCGGCGAATGCATCAGCATCAACGGAGGTCTCTACACCTGATTTCAAAATTGTCATCCATCCTCTCTCTTTGGGAAAGGGGCAGGGTGAGGGAGTTCTGTCTTTTTCACGAACATTATTTGCTCGCGACAAATGTCTTCGGTTTTCTGCCGAAGACTTTTTGTGTTAATATTCTTCGCATGTTGTCAAAATTTTCCGGACTATTGCAGGTAGTCGGAAGTATGCTTTCCTTGGTTGTTCCAGATGCTTCCTGCGGACTTCTTTAAGAGTCTCGCGGTCGCCCAATCGAACACCCTAGGAGTGTCCGTCAAGACACTGAACTGCTGATCGAGCAATTGAATTAACAATCTGTAATTCAGAGGATTGAGCACTGATCTTATAGAAAAAGTGCATAAAAAAGTATGTTAGTATTTCCTAGACTTTCCCGGAATTTGAAGGAGAAAGTCTAGGAAATACTGGGAAAGTCCAATATATGTTTTTCTTGCCTAGTCCAGATGTAAGTTTAATCGGTTAATAAAACATTATAGAATTGTTCTAATTGGTATATTTTGTATTTGGAGGACTAGGCTAACACTCGGCTTACTCTGGCTTATCCGCCGGCATGTCAAAATTGTTCTATTTGGTATATTGCAGGGAAACCACTCTGAACGCGAAGCGCAGAATTATCCTAAACAACTCTAAACAACGAGCTGTGATCGCGCTAAACCACTCTGTAGGCACCATATAGGCACCACAGACTGAGTGTTTGCCACCCTTTTAATATTCACAAATTTCAATAAATTAAAATATATTTTGTATATTTTAGATTTTTGCATTATCTTTGCAGTCTGTAGATAGAAGATGACCAGACTCAGCGTAAATATCAATAAGGTGGCAACCTTGCGAAATGCCCGTGGTGGCAATCTGCCTGATGTGCAGAAGTTCGCTGTCGATTGCGAACGCTTTGGTGCTCAGGGAATTACAGTGCATCCTCGTCCTGATGAGCGTCATATCACCCGTCGTGATGTGTTGCTTCTGAAAGATCTGGTGACCACAGAATTCAATATCGAAGGCAACCCGCGCTCCCAGTTTGTGGAACTAGTGCTTGCTGTCAAACCTACGCAGGTAACTCTCGTTCCCGATGGTCACGATCAGCTCACATCCAATCACGGTTGGGACACTGAGACGCATCAAAACTACTTGATTCCCATCATCCGCTCTTTCCGTGATGCAGGTATAAGAGTGTCTGTTTTTGTTGATCCCAACCCTCGAATGGTGGAATATGCGGCGAAAGCTGGTGCCGACAGAGTGGAACTTTACACAGGACCATATGCCGAGATGTATGACAAAGATCCCAAGCATGCGATAGAGTG
>JAEEGL015962016.1_pt1 | contig 12177 bp, 8 predicted proteins | sample 9134231 | NCBI WGS metagenome assembly JAEEGL01 (sample SAMN16246548, study PRJNA631951) | gut metagenome | biome: gut microbiome; feature: rumen; material: fiber-attached | host: Bos | place: Iran: Karaj | collected 2018-10
AAATGACTTCGGTTAGTATATTAACTACCAATTCAAATTTCTTAGGCGAATTGGTGCTAGTATCACACTAGCCAACCCCTTTTTATTCTTTTTGGGAGGCTGTTCCTTAGGGGGTCAGCCTCTTTTTTGTGTATAAATATCTTTTTTATGAATAAACTTAAATGAGGAAAAACTATGTTTAATAAAAATATTCATACCCGTATTAAAATAATTTTATTGATTATTATTATATGTTTTATATTAATTATTGGTAAAGTATTCTATATCCAAGTAATAGACTATAATAAATTAAATAATTTAGCCAATAATCTTTGGAGTAGAAATCTAATTATTGGTGCTAATAGAGGACGAATATTAACTAGTGATAATGTAGTAGTAGCTGATAATTTAACAACTGTATCTTTAGTTGTGATTCCTAATCAAATTAAAAATAAAGACGATGTTGTTAAAGATTTAACAAGAATTTTAAATGTTGATGAATCAAAAATAAGTGAACACGTTAATAAAAAATCTTCAGTAGAAATAATACACCCTGAAGGAAGACAATTATCTTTTGAAATAGCTGATCAAATTAACGAATTAAATTATGATGGAGTCTATCTATTAAAAGAAGGAAAAAGGTTTTATCCATTTGATACAATGTTATCACATTCAATTGGCTATGTTGGTATTGATAATCAAGGATTATCTGGATTAGAACTTAAATATGATAAATATTTAACTGGTAAAAGTGGAGCTATTAAGTATTTTTCTGATGCTAAAGGAAACAAGTTAAATAAAAGTAGTGTCTACGTCGAACCAACTAACGGAATGGATTTATATTTAACAGTCAATTATAATATTCAAGCATCAGTTGAAAGAGAACTTAATAATGTTATGGAAAAATATAATGCTGATGGGGCTTGGGCTATTGTTATGAATCCTAACAACGGTGAAATATTAGCTATATCATCAAAGCCTGATTTCTCACCTACTAACTATAAAGATTATTCAGTTGAAACAATAAATCGTAATCATGCTATTTGGGCTACATACGAACCAGGGTCAACTTTTAAAATAATTACCTTAGCCGCATCAGTTGAAGAAAAAACCATTGATTTATTAAATGATACTTTTTATGATGGTGGAAGTATCAATGTTGAAGGAGCTAGAATTAAATGTTGGAAGCATGGTGGCCATGGTGCTCAAACATACTTACAAGTTGTTCAGAATAGTTGTAACCCAGGATTCGTATCATTAGGCCAAAAATTAGGTAAAGAAAGATTATTTAAATATATTAATGATTTTGGTTTTGGTACAAAGACCGGTATTGATTTAAATGGTGAATCAAGCGGAATTCTATTTAAATTAGATAATGTAGGTCCGGTCGAATTAGCCACCACTGCTTTTGGTCAAGGAATAAGTGTCAGTGCTATTCAGCAAATAACAGCCGTATCAGCGGCTATTAATGGTGGAACTCTATACAAGCCATATATTGTCAAAAGAATTGCTGAGCCTAATACAGGTGAAATCATCCTTGAAAATAAACCTGAAATCGTAAGAAAAGTAATTAGTAACGAATCCAGCCAAACTGTTCGTATGACCTTAGAAACCGTTGTTGCTTATGGAACTGGAAGAAATGCCTACATTGAAGGTTATCGTGTTGGTGGTAAAACAGGGACAGCTCAAAAGGTTAGAAATGGTGTTTATTTAACTGGCAATTACATTTTATCATTTATTGGATTTTTACCAGCTGATAATCCGCAAGCTGTTGTCTATGTCGCTATTGATAATCCAAAAGGAGTAACCCAATATGGAGGTACTGTTTCAGCCCCAATTGCCAAAAATATTATGATTGATATTATTGACGAGCTAAAATTAAAAACATCAGATTATACCTTAGAAAAAACCTATAATTGGTATGATACTAAATATGCAACTATTCCTAATGTTATAGGAGAAAACATCAATAATGCCAAAAAGGAATTAAAAAAATTTACCGTTAATTATTCAGGCAATGGTAATATTATTAAAGTCATCTCCCCTACACCTGGAACTTATTTGCCAGAAAACGCAACCATAAAAGTCCTACTAGGCAACTGACAACCATATGTAAACAGCACGATAATTTTACATATTATTAATATTTTTATGATATAATTAACCTGAAAAGGAAGTGGATTATGCTAACTTTAACCAAATCATTATTTGCTTTGATGATTGGCTTTATCTTGGCAACAGCTTTAGGATTAGTTGCTATTCCTATATTAAAAAAGATAAAAGCGGGTCAAAGAATAAATATTTATGTCGAAGCCCATCAAAGAAAATCAGGAACACCAACTATGGGAGGAATAATTTTTATAATTCCTACGATACTAACAACAATCTTTTTAATATTAACTGATCGAATGCAATTCTCAGTTAACCTATTAATAGTTTTATTTGTTTTTATATCGTATAGCTTAATTGGTTTTCTAGATGATTATTTAAGTATTAAACAAAATCAAAATAAAGGATTAACTCAAATTCAAAAATTATTACTTCAATTTATTGTTGCTTTAATCTTTTATGTACTATATAGAAAATATACATCAGCCAATTCTGTATTAGAAATTACCCTTCTTCATATTGAATGGAACTTAGGCTGGTTCTATGGCATATTCATCTTATTACTTTTAGTAGGATCATCCAATGCCGTTAATTTAACTGATGGACTGGATGGTTTAGCCGGTGGTTTATCAGCAATCGCTTTCGTAGCCTTTGGCTTAATATCCTGGGGCAGTTATTGGATTGAAGGATATAAAGATATGGGTATCTTCTGTTTCATTCTCGTGGGAGCTATTATGGGATTTCTGGTATATAATACTAACCCAGCCAAAGTATTTATGGGTGACACCGGTAGCTTAACCCTAGGTGCTACCCTAGCCACCATCGCTATCCTTACAAATCACGAATTATCATTAGCAGTTATCGGTGGTGTCTTCGTAATAGAAACATTAACCGTTATGATTCAGATTGTATCAGTTGTCTTATTTAAAAAGAAAGTCTTCCTAATGACACCAATTCATCATCACTTCGAACGTTTAGGATGGCGAGAAAATAGTATAGTTAAAGTATTTTGGATAGTCGGATTTATCCTATGTCTTCTAGCACTAATATATGGTGTATGGTTATAAAATATATTCATAATTTAAAAGACTATTACAATTAAGTAATAGCCTTTTTATTATACAATTAAACACCTTAACTACTTGGTGTAAATGTACCATTGTCCCAAGTACCAATTCTCTTAGAAAATGTTGGGTGAACCCCATTACTATTTCCAAACATACCATTAAAATTAGTTACATTTCCAATATTCCAATTATTTATTGCAGATGCATCAGTTAAACTTGATAATTCTGCAAACATATGTTGCATATTAGTAGCACTAGATACATCCCAATTTTCTAATCCATTCAAAGATGTAACTACTGTCCCATTATTTATATCAGAACAATTAAACATTTTTTCAAATGTTTGAACTTTTGATACATTCCAATTTGCAAATGGTACAAAGGAAGCAATAGCAACACGCTGAAACATACAATACATATCAGTTACATTAGATGTATCCCACGAACTTAAAAAGTTTAAATTTATACTACTATTTTTATCAAAACCGCTACCATTTCCAAACATAAAATTCATTGTCGTAACTTTTGATGTATCAAAATTTGCTATTGAAGAAAAATCAGTTATTGGAGTTTGATAAAACATTTGCTTCATTCTTGTTACATTTGACGTATTCCAATTACTTAAATTAATGCTAGTTAAAGATCTACAATTAGAAAACAAAGCTTCCATAGTCGTCACTTTAGAAGTAACAAAATTACTAACGTCAATCGAAGGTAAAACATAGCAATTATTAAACAATCCTGTTAAATCTGTTACATTTGAAGTGTCCCATGAACTAACATCGACATACGCAAGTTTTTCACATTTTTGAAACATAGCACGTAAAGTAGTGACATCGCTTGTATCCAAATAATTAGCATTCTCTACCCTAACCAACTCTTTATAATAATTAAATAATCTGGATAAATCTTTACCTATTATCATCCCATTTGCCGCAATATACATTTCATATTTAGAATTGCTATCGGCATCCTTAAAATATGCAATTACACTATTATCCCCATTTAATGATACATCAATAGGTTGGTCTTCATTAGTTAAATTGGTAGGTATTGTATTTTGGAATGTAACTTTTTCTATACTAGAACGAAGAATTCCACTATCAAACACATCTTCACTATCACTATTAGCGCCAATATCAGATTTTAAATAATTAGTATTTATTTCTGCTCTTAATTCTCCATTAAATGAACTACCTTGATCATTTTCATTTTCTGCCCCATTTAACCATAGATACACTTTATAATTATATGTTTTATCTTCTGGTACTTCCTCATTTAATATTTCGTATTCAGTACCACTTTCTGCCTCAGAAAAATCACCACTCTTGTAAGAATTATATGAACCATTAGTTTCCGTTTGTCTAGTTATAACATACTGAAAATCTTCACTAATAAGTTCTTCATCTATTTCATTAATTCTATAATAAAGTCTAACTTTCTTATTAACATTAGTATTATTAACAGCTTCAACATTAACAACTTTATTGCTAGTGTCAGATGTTGAAAATGTCGTTCTAGGCACAATATTGGCATTTATTTGATAAGGTTGTAATGTAACAACTGCATCATTTATATCACCTATTGTTAGAACCATTGCTGTTTTATTACTACGATAGCTTAACCAAGCAAAAGTTCCAGCTAACATAACTACAACCATTACCGCTATTCCAATTATTAAAAATTTAACTTTATCTTTCATAATAATCACCCAATATTTTACTATATCTAAATTATAGCAAAATTAATTTAATTAGACAATAATAAATTGTATTTTTCTCATTAATAATTAATATAATTTAATAAGTGATATCTATGAAAAAAATTGATAAATTACTGTTAATATCAACTATTATCTTATCCTTATTTGGTTTATTAATGATCTATTCTTCATCCAATGTCTGGGCCTCTTATAAATTTAATGATCCATATAAATATTTAAAAAGCCAAACTATCTTTTTAATACTGGGATATTTTTTAATATATTTCGTTTCTAAAATTCCCTTTAATTTATATAAAAAATATAGTAATAAAATATTATTTATTTGTATTACTCTTTTAATACTAGTTCTTATACCTGGTATAGGTACCATCAGAAATGGATCTCGCAGTTGGTTTGGTATTGGACCTTTGGGTATTCAACCAAGTGAATTTGCTAAATTAGGTTTAATTATTTTTACTAGCAAATATTTATCTAACAATAAAATTAAAGATATTAAAACTTCTGTATTACCAATATTAATAGTTGTAATCTTAATATTTGGTTTAATTATGTTGCAACCCGACTTTGGTACCGGTGTTATTATTGTTATATCTATTATATTCCTTTTATTCGTATCAGGAGTTAATATGAATTTCTTTATAAAAATGGGAATACTAGGACTAATTGGAATAGTCGTTTTAGTCATAATTGCTCCCTATCGTATGGCTAGAATTACTTCTTTTCTCAATCCTTGGTCAGATCCACTTGGCAGTGGATTTCAAATAATTCAGTCATTATATGCAATAGGACCCGGTGGATTATTAGGTATGGGTCTCGGTAATTCTATTCAAAAACACTTTTATTTACCAGAACCCCAAACTGACTTTATTTTTTCCATTATTAGTGAAGAATTAGGATTTGCTGGAGTAATAATTGTTGCTTCCCTATTCATAACTATTATTTATCGTGGATTAAAAATATCCATTAACCAAGAAGATAAATTTTCAAAATATTTAGCATTTGGCATAACTTTCAGCATTGCTTTTCAAACTATTTTAAATCTAATGGTAGTTGTAGGATTAATTCCCGTTACTGGTGTAACTCTCCCCTTCTTATCATATGGTGGCTCCAGCCTACTTATCTCGATGATTGAAATAGGTATTTTACTTAACATTTCTAAAAATAAATATTAAAAAAGAAAGAATTATTCTTTCTTTATTCACTTTCTAGTTCAAATATAATATCTCTAAGTTCCATAGCTCTTTCAAAATTAAGTTCTCTTGCTGCGGTATTCATTTCTTTAGTTAATTTTTCTATTAAATCAAGTTTTTCTTTTTTACTTAATTTTTCTTTATCTTCCTTCTTACTAGCTTCATCTTCATTACTAATAAGATCTCTTATTTCCTTAATAATTGTTTTTGGTATTATACCATGTTCTTTATTATACTCTTCCTGAATACTTCTTCTTCTAGCTGTCTCATCTATAGCGATTTTCATACTATCACTAATTGTATCCGCATACATTATTACTTTACCATTGGCGTTACGTGCACATCTACCAATTGTCTGAATTAAGCTACGATCACTTCTTAAAAATCCTTGCTTATCCGCATCCATTATAGCTATTAATGATACTTCCGGAATATCGATACCCTCACGAAGTAGATTTATTCCAACTACTACATCATATACTCCAAGTCTTAAATCACGAATTATTTTCATTCTCTGAAGAGTCTTAATCTCACTATGTAAATAAGCTACTTTCATATCAATATTTTTTAAATAATTTGTAAGCTCTTCAGCCATCTTAATAGTTAGTGTTGTAATAAGTACTCTTTCATTTTTTTCTTTTCTAATTTCTATTTCTTTAACTAAATCATCAATTTGATTTTTACTGCTTCTTACTTCAACAAGTGGATCCAAAAGTCCTGTAGGTCTAATAATTTGTTCCACATAATGATTATCTACTAAATCAAGTTCATAGTCGCCTGGTGTTGCACTGACATAAATAGCTTGATTTATTTTCTTTTCAAATTCATCAAACTTTAATGGTCTATTATCAAGCGCACTTGGTAATCTAAAACCATAATCGACCAAATTTTGTTTTCTAGCTCTATCACCATTATACATTCCTCTTACTTGCGGAAGTGTTACATGCGATTCATCGACCACTAAAAGAAAATCCTTTGGAAAGAAATCAATTAATGTTGTTGGTGTTTCTCCTTCTCCACGTAAAGCTAAATGTCTTGAATAGTTCTCTACTCCACGGCAAAAGCCTGTTTCCAGTAGCATCTCACAGTCATAATTAACTCTTTCTCTGATTCTTTGTTCCTCAATTAATTTATTATTATCTAAAAAGTATTTTCTTCTATCTTCCAGTTCTGCTTCAATTCTTCTCACAGCTTCCTTAAGTTTATCATCACTCGTAACAAAGTGACTAGCTGGAAATATCGATACACTCTTTTTTTCTTTAATAACAGCGCCCGTAACTACATCAAATTCGCAAATACGATCAACTTCATCACCAAAAAATTCAATCATTATTCCATTTTGTCGCTCATAAGCTGGAATTAATTCAATCGTATCTCCTCTAACCCTAAAAGTTCCTCTTGATAAATCAAATTGACTTCTTTCATAAAGCATCTCTACTAATTTTTCTAATACTTTATTACGTTCTATTACATCACCTTTAGTTAAAGTAAGCATCTTATTTTTATATTCTTCTACTTCACCTATACCATATATACAAGATACTGAAGCAACGACAATTACATCTCTTCTTGATAGTAAACTAGAAGTAGCTTTATGTCTAAGTTCATCTATCTCATCATTAATCTTCGCATCTTTCTCAATATATGTATCCGTACTAGGAACATATGCTTCCGGTTGATAATAGTCATAGTAAGACACAAAATATTCTACTCTATTTTCAGGAAACAATTCTTTAAATTCACTATATAATTGTCCCGCCAATGTTTTATTATGAGCAAGTATTAAAGTAGGTTTATTTACTTCTTTAATAACATTAGCAATTGTAAATGTCTTTCCAGTACCAGTTGCACCTAAAAGAACTTGATGTTTCTTTCCCTCATTAACACCATTTACTAATTCTTTTATTGCTTTAGGTTGATCTCCACTAGGAGAATATTTTGACACTAAATTAAACATATTATCACCTCTGATAATTATTATACAACAAACTTAAGAAAAAATATATCAAAGTAAAAAAGACTATTATCTAGTCTTAAGAAATTACTTTAAATATTTATACATCCATTATTGCTAATATAACTATCCCTATAACTACTAAAAATATAGCTATATATTCTTTTTTTTCTAATTTTTCTTTTAAGAATACTCTAGATAATAACATTGATAGTATACAATAACTACCAACAATTGGAGCGCTTATTGTGGCATTTATACCCATCGCAAAAACATAGAAAAATTGTCCCATAGTCTCAAATATTGCTGCCATAAGTTTAGGTTTCTCACTTGATACACTAAATTTTACATGTTTTAATTTTAAATAGATAAGAGTAATTACTGCATATATTAAGAATGTATACTCGTAACTTACTAAAGCTACATCCTCAGAAATAATTTTTAATTTATCTAAATATATTCCATCAAAAAATGTTCCTGCTCCATCTAAAAGACAATACACAAGTGGAAAAATCATTGTAAAAAATATTATCTTACCTACTTTATTATTCTTTCTAAAATTTTCTCTTTCTATTCTATTTTTCTTTATTTCTAATAAAGACAACCAAAATATCCCAATAAATATAAGTATTGTTGCTACATAAAAAGGTATATCATATCTTTCTTTAAAAAATATTAATAATAATATTGCTGTTATTACTCCACTAGTATTTTGTATTGGACTAGATATTGATAACTCTAAATATTTTAAGCCTTTATAACCTATTACCATACTTAATATATAAAATAATGATACTGGCAAATACTTTATAATATCAAGCATTCTTATATCTATCCCTTTATATAACAAATAGATACTCGCATGTATTCCCATAACTATTCCTACAAAAATGCCAGTTTTTAAATGATTATATTCGCCATTTTGATAATTACCAATTTTATAAAACAAATCAGCAATTCCCCAACAAGCAAAAGTCAAAAGTGCATATATTGCCCACATAAATATTTCTCCTTCTATATTCTAACTATATTTACTATCTATTCCATAGTATTCTTCAACCGTAATCCAATCGCCATTATTATATAATTTCGTAGCTAATTCTTCCCCAACATATCTTAAATGCCATGATTCGTACATATAGCCTGTTAAATTACTTTTACCTTTTGGATATCTAATTATTAAGCCATATTTATAACAATTATCATTTAACCATTTAGCTTGTTCTGTACTATCAAAAGCACTAGTTATACAAGCTTCAACATTGCTATCACAAACATCGACAGCTAAGCCAGACTGATGTTCAGAGTGCCCTGGTCTAGCTGAATAAGTGTCAGCATTCACTTGTCCATCCCAACTAACATAATTATTATATATTATTTTTTGATCCCAATAAGAACGATATCCACTGCCAATATAAAAATCATATCCTAAACTAGTCGCATCATTCCTAAGTTTATTAAATGCATTTTGAATACTTGACTGGAGTCCAGGAGCATATGATGAAGGTAAACTATACGTTTTGTTAGCAATAAGAATTCCATCAATATAAGTAATTCCATTTACCACCTTTCCATTAAATCCTTTACTGGTTGTAAATGTTCTATTACTGGGATCACTCACAATATTTAAAATAAAATCATATTCACTCTTATTTCCTGAAGAATCTACTGCCTCATACCTAAGTTCATATTTACCTATCTTATTAATATCATATTCTCCAACTACTTTAGCATTAATCTCTTCATTAGAATTATCGCTAACTTTAACATCTTTAAGTAAATCAATACTATTGCCAATATAAGATGTTAATTCTTTTGATGCATCAATTATCGGATTAATCGAATCAATAATTGTAACTTTGAAATTATATTTTTCTTCATTTCCATCTTTATTTTTAATAAATAAGTTTAATTCCTTTATACCAAGTTTAGAAGTATCTATTATTTCATCACCATTTACAAGTTTCCCATTAACTATCTCTTTTACATAATCTTTTAAATATACTTCTGAATTAATCTCAGTCTCTAAAACATTATTAAATATTACTTTTATACTATTTTTATCAGTTATTTTCTGTTTATATATATTATAAAAATAATATCCAAAAGTTAATAAACAAATTATAATTAATAAAAATAATATAATACTTATTTTTTTATTTTTCTTCTTTTTAATTTTCTTACTCATAATACTTCCCCTCAAAAAAATTATATCATAAGGAAAAAAATAAGCCTAGAAAATATCTAGACTTATCTAAATTTGTCACAATTATATTAATATTTTTTTCGACATTCATAAATATAATCAATTGGATATTTATATTTAGCCAATTTTTTGCATAATGTATCAACATCTTCCTTATAATTAAATAATTCAGTCAAATAAGTCGTATCATCAATAGTGGTAAAATGTTTTTTACTCAAAGTATAATAACATAAGTTAATAAACATACGATACAATGCATCAATATTAATTTCACTTAAATAGTCATGAGAGCAATTACTTCTAGTATATAAATCTACATCAATAACCGTAATATTATTTTCATCCATAATAATATTATGCTCTTTTAAATCAATAACACTTATTTGATTATCACTAAGTTTTTTTACAGAATTAGCTATTCTTCTTAAATTATCTATTGTATAATCCATTGGCATTGTCATAATGTCAATATTATTGTCTTGATAATATTTCATCGTATAACCACAAAAATCACCATTATTATCAAATAAAAAATCATATATTTTATAAAAATTATCTAAATCTAAATCTCTAATATCTTTCATAACATCTAGCATTTCTGCAACATTGCCTAAATAAAAATACTTAAAACACTTATCATCAGTTATTTTATATATAATACCATAACTACCTCTATTAAAAGGTACACCAACCTTATAAATAACTTTATCATTCTTTTCATTATATAGTTTTATCTCCATAAATCCCCCAAAACTGTTTAATATCATAACATATTAGAACTAAAAAGTCAAAAATAACAAACAAATATGTTTGCTATTTTCTTGTTTGAGAAATCATCCATTCAATAACATTATAATTATCATCCCTTAAAATTGAGTATTCACTACCAACAACATTATGATAATGATATGGTGGTCTATCAAATTTAGCAGTTCCACCCATAGCATTAATTGAATTGACAAACCCCGGCATAGTACTAACGCCTTCACCTCCGCCAGCAAAGGCCCACGTTGGTGTTGAGACAAAATACTTTGCTCTATCTTTTGGTAAACAACCAATTGGTACAGCCGCTGAAAAATATGTTTGATAACTTTGAATTATATTCATAACTCCATAACAACCATGGGAAAATCCCATTACCGATATTTTCTTTTTATTGGCTTGAAATTCATCAGCAATTTTATTCATGAGTTCAACATATGAAGATAAATATGAATAAACATAATTGCCAGAAGGAACCTGAACATGAACTATTATCGCATTATACTTATAACCATAAGAAACAACTTCATTAATAGGTCCATTATTTAATGCCCCCTTGTAATTATTCGCATAATCATCGCCTATTTCTCCGAGTCCACCCATATACATAATAATTGGTAAATTAGTTTTTAAATTATCTGGCAAATATACCCAATAAGAAAATCCTTTATTACTAGAAGAAAAATAATAATTTAATGATATATTCTTATGATTTTCTATTATATATTTAGGAGGATATCTTGAATCAATATTTTTTACATCGCCATAAATATTCTTATCTTCCAAATTACAACTTATACTTGTACTATTATTAGCTTTATCATATATTGTTATATTAGCTTTACTAATCTCTTTATTTATTGTTATTTGATTACTCGTATAATTTGCTCCATCTATCTCATATCTAGATATACCTATATCATCTTGTGCTTTTATATTTATTACAGATTTTCCATCTTTATAACTTCCACTACAACTTCCACTTGGTTTAGTTCTATTTATATTATTAACAGTTATACTTTTCTCTATATTTTTATCATTCTTATTATACATTATAAATTTATATGTACCATTTTCTGATACTTCATATGTATATATCTTATCAGTTACTTTATTTCCATCTGGTAATAGTAAATAATCAAACATATCATCATTTATATAAATATTTATCTTAACATTACTATTCG
>JAEEGL017438094.1_pt1 | contig 12177 bp, 14 predicted proteins | sample 9134231 | NCBI WGS metagenome assembly JAEEGL01 (sample SAMN16246548, study PRJNA631951) | gut metagenome | biome: gut microbiome; feature: rumen; material: fiber-attached | host: Bos | place: Iran: Karaj | collected 2018-10
TATCCAAACTATCAACATATCCTATTTCGTTTATGTTATCTGTTTGAAGAATACTTCCACAACCAATACATTTTTTAATCATAATATTCTCCTACTGAAAAGATGCCCTTTTTATGCATTTTATTTATTTCTATTTTTTCTATTAAACGATTAATTTTGGTAAAAGGCATATCTATATTTGACAAAGGATTAACTAAAATAGTCATTATTCCAACTCTATTACCCCCGTAGATATCTGTTACTAATTGATCTCCTACGATAGCCACTTCAGATAAATCATAATTAAACATACTAATTACTTTATAAAATTTGTTTTTTTGAGGCTTTCTAGCACTAGCACAGCAGTCAACACTAAGATATTTTTTAAATGGTTCTAGTCTTTTTTTAGGTGAATTAGAAAATATGATGACTTTGAATCCCATATCGGTTAATTTATCAAAGTGATTTTTTAATTCTTTTGTTGGTTTTTTATCAACATATGGTATACAGGTATTATCTAAATCAAAAAGTAAACATTTAATATTGTTCTTTTTTAATTTATCATAGTCAATATCATAAATACTTTTTTGGTATACATCTGGATAAAAATAATTCATGCAATCACCTCAATTACTTGTATTATACTATAATTTTAATGTATTTAAAAGCAATTTATACCTAGTTAGAATAATTTTACATATATTTTATTAAGGAGGTTTTATGCTTTTTTATTTATTTAATTTTATAGTTAATAATTTGTCATTTTTTACTGGAGCTTATTCAAATAGTGCTTTTTTAGATCCCCTATCAAAAGAAGAGGAAGATATGTATATTAAAAAAATGATTGAAGGTGATAAAGATGCTAGAAGTAAGCTTATTGAACATAATCTTAGATTAGTAGCTCATATTGTTAAAAAATACGAAATGAATAATAATGATACTGATGATTTAATTGGCATTGGTACAGTTGGTCTTATTAAAGGGATAGATAGTTTTTCGCCAGATAAAAATATTAAACTTACAACTTATGCAGCAAAATGTGCTGAAAATGAAATACTTATGTATTTTAGGAGCAATAAGAAGAATGCAAAAAATGTAAGTCTTTTTGATGGAATAAGTTTTGATAAAGATGGTAATGAAATAACCATCCTTGATGTACTTAAAACTGATGATCCGGATTATGCTATGGAAATATATAAAAATGATAATATTAAGCTACTTAGAAAGTATTTAAATATTTTGTCTCCTAGAGAACGAGATGTTTTAAATAAAAGATATGGACTAGATAATAATGATGAAATTACTCAAAAAGAAATTGCTAAAAGTTTGGGTATATCTAGAAGTTATGTATCTAGAATAGAAAAAAGAGCTATTACTAAAATATTAAGAGAATTTATAAAAAATGATTCATATAACAAGTAAAATAAGGATTAATTATTGACTTAAAGTATTTTTTATGATAAAGTTAATAACGAACTGATGGGAGGAATTATAATGGAGAAAGTAACAACTAAAAAAACTAGATCTGTAAATAATAGACCTAACTGCTTAAAAATAACTAAGAGCAAACAAAAGGTTAATTTTACTACAGTTATTGATAAAGCTGGTAATAAAATTAAAACTAGCGTTAGAGAAGCTAGAACAATGAAGAAAAATAGTAAATAATAAAAGATGGAAATAATCCATCTTTTTATTTTTTTATTAAACTATTTATTTTTTTTATAGGGTCATTATCTTTGGTTATATAAGAACCTGCAACGAATATATCAGCAGCCGATACCTTGTTTATAGTTTTATCATTAATACCACCATCTACTTCAAGTAGTATATTATAATCTTTTACTATCTTTTTTGCTTCTTTTAATCTAGATTCACTTTTTGGAATAAATGTTTGACCTCCTAAACCAGGTTCTACGGTCATAATAAGTAATAAATCTATATAATCAAGATAATCTTTGATGATATTTAAATCAGTATTAGGTTTTATTGATAAGCCGGATTTAAAGCCATAGTCTTTTATCTTTTTAAGAATACTTTTAATATCTTTATCAATTTCAACATGAATTGTTATATATTCGATATTTTGATTATATCTTATTTTTTGAATGTATGATAATGGATCTTCAACCATAAGATGAACATCTAATTTTTTATTAGATACCTTAGATAGGTTATTAAATTCATTATAGGGAATTGATTTTTGAGATACAAATTTTCCGTCCATTACATCCATATGAATATATGATATATCTATTTTTGATAATAATTTTATCATTTTATTTTTGTCTTCTGAATTTAATATTGATACCGATAATTTCATCCTAATTGCCTCCGATAAAAGACTTATAATTATTATATCGTGATTCTAATATTTTGTGTTCTCCAACCATCTTTCTTACATAGCATCCATCTTCTTTTAAATGCATGCAATCACGGTATTTACATTTGTCTAGATTGTCAAACATTTCTTTCATATTATCTCTTATATCCAATTTAGTCATATCATGAAAGTCCACTGCTGAAAAGCCTGGGGTATCCGCTACTAAAGCACCATCAACATTGTATAGTGTCACGCATCTTGTCGTATGCTTACCTCTTCCTAAGGCCTTAGATATCTCGTTAGTTTCAAGAGATAATGATTTATCTAATTTATTTAAAAGAGTTGATTTTCCTGCTCCTGATTGGCCTGCTAATACAGTTATCTTATTTTTTAATAGTTTTTTTAATTCTTTAATATCTTCATTAGTAATAACATCATAGCCTATATGCTTATAATATTCCATTATATCTTTTATTTTGTTTTTTTCTTCTTTATTTAGAAGGTCTATTTTAGTTAAGCAAATAAGCGGTTTAATATTATTAAAAGATGTTATTGTTAATAATTTATCTAATAATTTGCTATCAAAATTAGGTTCTTTAACCGATGTTACGATTAACGCTACATCAACATTAGCAATCTGGGGTCTAATCAAAGAGTTTTTTCGCTCTTTTATTTCTAACAAATAATTATTTAGATCATCAATTATTACAGTATCTCCAACTAAAGGAGTTATTTTATCTATTCTGAATTTACCTCTAGGTTTGCAAATATTTATTCCTTTACTTGTCTTCACTGTATAATTATTGCTCTCATTTTTTATTATTATACCTTCCATTAATTCTCCTTAATCTGTAGTTGGTGCATTAGGGTCTGGCAAAAGTGGGGTTTGTTCTTCAACTTTTTTTGAAATAGTAACTTTTAGTGTATAGCCTTTATATATTGGATCACCAGGAACACGTCCTTGTGACAAAACAATATTCTCTTCAACATCATTTGTTTCTTTATAGGTTACATCTAGTGTTAAATTATATTCTTTGGCAAAGTCTTGAACTTGAGATAATGTCCATTTTTCTTTTACCATATCTGGGTATACATCTACTTCAGGAATATAAAGAATAACTGTATCTTTCTTATATAGTTTTATTTCCTCGTCTTCTTTATATTCTGGTTCTTGGCCAATTATTAAATCTTCCTTATCTTTATAATCATAGCCATTTTCTACTTCTTTGGTTTTCATTTCAACATTAATGCCACTTAATTCTAATTTAGCTTTTATTTCATAGTAATTTTTACCAGTGTAGTCTTCTAACAATAGAAATTCTTTACCAGATGATTCGACAATTGTAATAACACTGCCTTTTCTTTTACTTGATCCAGCTTTTGGTTCAGTTCTTATTACTTTTTCAGCTTCTACTTCATCATTTTCTTCAGATTTAGTAGTATACTTTAAACCAGCTTTTTCAATTGCTTTAATAGCTTCATCAGTAGTTAATCCAACAACATCTGGAACTCTTACTTCTTTGTCGTCATGATCTAAAACTAATTTATAAAAGCCCGCTAAAGCTATTAATACTACTAGCAAAACACCCGCTAGTATAATTGGAAGTTTATTTTTTTCATTTGAATTATTAAATGTTTCTTCCTTATCTTCTTTTTCTTCCTCAATATCCATTGGTTTATCAATTACTGATACTTTAGGAGGAGCTAATGTTGGCATAACCTTTGTCTCTTCTAAATCATTTTCAGGATATTCATATATTAATCTTTTCTCATTTGGTTTTTCCATGGCAGTTTGTAAATCAGCATTCATTTCTTTTACTGTGTCATATCTGTTTTTTGGATTTTTAGCCGTAGCTTTTAATATGATATTTTCTACTGATTGTGGAATAGTCGGATTTTGTTTACGAACACTTGGAACTTTTTCTTTCATGTGTTTTAAGGCAATTTCAACAGCAGTGTCACCACCAAATGGAACTTTTCCTATTAATAATTCATACATTAATATACCAAGTGAATAAATATCACTTTTAACTGTGGCACTTTTACCACTAGCTTGTTCTGGTGGTAAATAATGTACTGATCCCATAACGGAATTGGTTTGAGTTAACTGTGTTGAATTTAAAGCCATGGCAATTCCAAAATCAGTTATTTTAACTAGGCCATTATCTTCAATCATAATGTTTTGTGGTTTAATATCACGATGAATAATATATGCTTCATGAGCATGAGATAAACCATCGGTAAGTTGTGTCATTATGTCAATTACTTCGGTTAGAGTTAAAGCTCCTCTTTTTTGTAATAATTGTTTTAATGTTTTTCCCTCTATATATTCCATTACTATATAGTAATTACCATCTTCTTCACCAACATCATATACTTCAACAATATTAGGATGTGATAAATTTGATACTGAAAGTGCTTCTCTTTTAAAGCGACGGATGAATTTTTCGTCAGTAGATAAATCTCCTCTTAATACTTTCACAGCAACTTTTCTATCTAAAATTGTATCATTGGCTAAATATACATTAGCCATACCACCTTCACCGATTGATTTTATTATTTCATAACGATCATTTATTTTTTGACCACGTGTCAACATTATAAATCACCACTTTCTTTTTTTAGATAAGCAATTGATATATTATCTGTTCCCCCACGTATGTTGCTCTTTTTTATCAGTTTTTCAACTTGTTCTTCAATTGATATTTTACTATTTAATACTTTTTCTATCTGTTCATCAGTTACCATATTAGTAAGTCCATCACTACATAGGAATAAACCCTGGACATTATTATCAACATCAAAAATATCTATTTCAATAGGATCATTGGCTCCTAGAGCTCTAGTAAGCAGATTCTTTCTTGGATGAAACTTTGCTTGCTCCGCTGTTAACTCACCAGTAGATACTAAAAGATTTACTAAAGTATGATCATGTGTTATTTTGTGCAATTTTTCATTTTTTATAGCATAACCTGAAGAATCACCTATATTTCCATACAATATATAATCATTTGTCTTTAACGCTATTACTAGCGTCGTTCCCATGCCTTTGCTTTCAGGATGAACATCAGTATAAGCAAATATTTCGTCATTTATATCTTTAACTATGTTTCTAAGCCAGTCTATAGCATCTTCTTTGTTGCCTAAGCTTTCTTTACTTTCAAAACTCTCAGTAATTGTTTCAATGGCTATACTAGAAGCTATTTCACCAGCTTTGTGGCCGCCCATACCATCCGCTACTGCTAATATGAATTCGTTATTTTTATTATTTATTATTGTAACATTATCCTCGTTGTGAGTTCTTACCTTTCCGGCATCTGTCATGTAAAATGTTTGCATTGTTTCACTTCCTTTAATTATTTGCTCTTAACTGACCACATGCAGCTGAGACATTACTACCAAATTCTTTTCTAATTGTGGCATTTATATTATTTGACTTAAGTATATCATAAAACGCTAAAATTTTCCACTTTTTTGTCCGTTTAAAGCCAATATTTTCGGTTTCATTATAAGGTATTAAATTTACATAACAATTTATTCCTTTTAATAATTTTACTAATTCTAGTGCTTGTTTTTCTGAATCGTTTATGTCTTCGAGCATAATATATTCAAATGTAATTCTTCTATTTGTTTTAGATACATATTCTTTTACTACTTCCATTAATTCATCTAGATGATAGGCATTATTAATTGGCATTAGTTTACTTCGCAGTTCATCATTTGGTGCGTGCAAACTAATTGCTAAATTCACTTGGCCTTCTTCGTTCATAAATTTTTTGATTCCAGGTATTATCCCACAGGTTGAAATAGTTATATGTCTTGAGCCAATATCAATTCCTTTGCTGCTATTTATTATTTTAACAAAGCGCATAACATTGTCGTAATTATCAAAAGGTTCACCTATTCCCATAACGACAACATGGGTAATTCTATCTTTAATATCTTCTTCTATTTGAAGTATTTGCTGGACTATTTCATAAGCATATAAATTGCGCACTTTTTTTAATCTGCCGCTTTCACAAAAAGCACATGACATATTGCACCCTACTTGGGATGATACGCAAATACTCGTACCATAATCGTGAAACATTAATACTGATTCGATTTTATTTCCATCTTCTAATTCAAATAAATATTTATTTACACCTTCGCCTTTTTGTTTAATTAATAATTTTATTTTATAATCAGAAAAATCTTCTTTTAATTTAGTTCTTAATTCTTTACTTATATTAGTTATTTCATCAATGTCTATTCTCTTTTTATATAGTCCTTCATATAGCTGACTAGCTCTAAATGATTTTTCTCCAATATTTAAAAAATATTCTTCATATTCTTCTAGTGTAAGATCATAAATATTTCTCATATTTCACTTCCAAACTCTATTTATATTATATCAAAAAATATTATATATTTAAACTCATTTTACACATTTTAAAAGAGATAAAATAAATTATCTCTTTAATTTATAGTATTCTTCCAAAGTTATTTCTTTGTTGTGTATTTTATTTGCAATATTTCCTACATATCTTAAATGCCATGGCTCATATGAATATTTTGTTATATCTTCTTTACCATTTGGATATCTTAGAATAAAACCATATTTATGAGCATTTTGATGTATCCATTTTGTTTCAGGGTAATTTTCTAATTCGTGTTCAATATAGCATTTGCCATCCTTATATATACAAAAATCGATGGCTAATCCCGTTTGATGCTCAGATGTACCCGGTTTAGCTATTCTTGTTATAGCATAACTAAAGCCTTTTTCTTCTACTAATTTATTGTATATTCTTTCTTGATAATCGTAATCACGATAGGCACTCATTATATCAATATCATATCCATATCTTTTAGCACTATTTTTTAATTTATCAAAAGCTTCTTTTACTGTTTTATCTACTAACACGTTATCTTTATATCTACTATTTGAATCTACTAAATTATTCGGAATATGAGCTCGCGGCAATGGATTGTCTTTATTTACTAAAATGGTATAATCCATAATTACCTCCAGTATAGTATATTCTTATTTAAAATAATGATTAATTAAAAAAATAATTATTTAAGAATAACTATTTTTTATTACGATAATTTTGTTATATTGGGGTGTCCTTTCATTAGTTTTTTAATTCCCACCGGATGAGGAAAAGCTACAGTTATAATACTCTTATCAATACTTACTACTATTCCTTCACCAAATTCAGTATGACTTATTCTTTCACCAACTTCATATTCGGCGTTTTTATCAACTACCTTTTTTACCTTTGATACAATTCTATTTAATGGTTTATCTTCTTCTATTTCTAAGTACTCATTATCTATTTCATCAATAAATCTACTATGCATATTTCTACTTATATTTCCAAAAAGCATTCTTGAATCAGCGCTTGTTATGAATAGTTCTTTCTTAGCTCTTGTTATAGCTACATAGCATAGTCTTCTTTCTTCTTCAATAGCAGACGTGCTTCCTTCATTTATAGCATTATAATGTGGAAATATTCCTTCTTCCATGCCTGCTAAAAAGACATAATCATATTCTAGACCTTTTACGGAATGAATAGTCATTAAGCTTACTCTACCCGATTCATCTTGATGCTCTGTTATATCACTTACTAATGATATTTCGTCTAAAAAATCTTCTAAATTAGCGCTTCCATATTCATCTTCATAACTTTTAGTAATTGATTTAAATTCGTTTAAATTTTCTAGTCTTATTTCATCTTCTAAAAGTTTTGATGAGGACAATTCTTTTTTCATACCACTTTTTTCTAGTATTTCATCAACTAATTCAGTTAAGGATAAGTTTTCACTATCTTTTGTTAATTCTTCTATTAAATTTTTAAATTCTAGTTCTTTTCCAGATGATATGGCTTCATATATTGAAGAATTATTACTAGTGGCTATATTGGTTAAATTATCAATTGTTTTTTCACCAATGCCTCTTTTAGGTGTATTTATTGCTCTAAGAAGACTTATATCATCTTTATGATTATTTATTAATCTTAAATAGCATAACAAGTCTTTTATTTCTTTACGATTATAGAAGTAAAAACTACCTACTACACGATATTTTATATTCTTTTTTAACATTTCTTCTTCTAATACACGTGACTGAGCATTGGTACGATAAAGAACTGCTATATCTTCTTCATTTATTCCTTTTTCTATTAATTCTTTTATTTTTGAAGATATAAATGTTGCTTCTTCTTTTTCAGTAGCTACTACTTTGTATTTTATCTTTTCGCCAGTAATATTATTGCTCCAAAGATTTTTATCTTTTCTTTCTTTATTATTTTTTATGACACTATTAGCGGCATTTAATATTGTTTTAGTAGAGCGATAATTTTCTTCAAGTAAAATGGTTTTTGTTTCGGGGTAATCTTTCTCAAAGTTAAGAATATTTTTATAATTTGCCCCTCTAAAAGCATAAATAGCTTGATCATTATCTCCTACCACAAAAATATTACGATATTTAGCTGCAAGCATTTTACTAAATGTATATTGAGCTTCATTTGTATCCTGATATTCATCTATTAAGATATATTTATATCTATCTTGGTAATTATTTAAAACACTAGGATAGTTTTTAAATAATCTTATTGGTAATATTAATAAATCATCAAAATCAACGGAATTACCATTCTTTAATTTTTGTTGATACTCTTTATATACTTCCACTATTTTATGATCAAACTCTACTTTAGCAAAAGCATCTACCCCCATCATTTCATTTTTAGCAGAACTTATTTTATTTCTTATTTCTCTTGGATTATATTGTTCTTTAGCCATATTTAAGTCTTTCATAATCTTTTTAATTATTGTAAGAACATCATCACTATCTATTATACTAAAGTTTCGATCATAACCTAATAAACTATAATTTTCTTTTAATATTCTTAAACCTAAAGAATGAAATGTTGATATTTGAATATTATAAGCTGCTGCTCCTATTAACCTGGTTACTCTATCTTTCATTTCTTTAGCAGCTTTATTGGTAAAAGTTATAGCTAGAATATTATATGGACTAACACCGTTTTCTATTAAACAGGCTATTCTGCTAGTTAATACTTTGGTTTTTCCAGAACCAGCACCCGCTAATACTAGCATTGGTCCATCTACATGATTAACGGCTTTTTCTTGTTCACTATTTAACTTCATTATATCCATTTTTTCACCAGCTTTCTTATTAATTTTATCATTTATGAAATTATAAGTAAAGAAAAAGAAAGTATCTTTTTTTACTTTCTTTTACCATTTTTTATATAAAGTATCCGTGGCCATTGCCGTTAGTGTTTGATCGGCAAAAATACCTTTTTTATAGGCATAATAACCAGCCGCACCAATCATGGCAGCATTATCTGTACAATACTTTAATCTTGGAAAGGATAAACGAATATTTTCTCTTTCACAAGCATCCTTTAATTTTTCTCTTAGACCCTGATTAGCAGATACGCCACCAGCCACAATTAAGTTTTTTACATTATATTCTTTTAGAGCATGCATAGTCTTTTTTACCAAGATAGTTGTTACTCTTTCTTGAAATGAACAGCATAAATTCTCTTTATTTATAGTATTTCCTCTTTGATTTTCATTATGAACCAAATTTATAACAGCGGATTTTATGCCACTAAAACTGAAATTATATGTTTTATCATCCAAAGGATATGGAAGGTCATAAGTATCTTTTCCAGTATGGGCTAATTTATCTACTAGAGGGCCTCCAGGATACGGAATACCTACTACTTTGGCTACCTTATCGTAGCATTCACCAATAGCATCATCTAAGGTACCACCAATTCTTTCAAATGAATAATCTTCTTTCATATAAATAAGTTCAGTATGGCCTCCGCTTACTACTAAAGCAATTAGAGGAAAATTTAATCTTTCTTCTAAATTATTGGCATATATGTGACCAGCAATATGATGAACTGGAATAAGTGGTTTACCTGTTACTAAAGATATTGTTTTAGCAGCCTGTACTCCTATTAATAAACTTCCAATAAGACCTGGTCCATAAGTTACGGCTATGGCAGTTATATCTTCTATAGTAAGATTTGTATTTGAAAACAATTCTTCTAAAACGATGGTTATGTTTTCAATGTGATTACGACTAGCTATTTCAGGTACAACACCACCATATTCTTTATGAATATTAATTTGGCTTAAAATAACAGTATTTATTTCTTCACTACCATTTTTAATAATACTCATACTTGTTTCATCACAGCTTGACTCTATTGCCAATATGTATATATCTTTCATCTACATCACCTGTTTTTCCATTAGAATACCATCTTCATCGCCATAGTAGAATTTTCTTAATGCCACTTCTCTAAAGCCAAATTTTTTATAAAGGTTTCTGGCTACGGTATTACTTATTCGCACTTCTAATGTAATATTTACTACTCTTTCATTTATAGCTACGCTAATTAAATAGCTCATTAGTTTATTACCTATTCCTTTTCCTCGATACTCTTCTTCGACAAAAATATTGTCTATTTCCATACGATCATATATGAGAGAGTATTTTAAAGTTCCCATTACAGTATCATTTTCTACATATTCTATGCATTTAGAAAATGGGTTACTTTCTTCTTTAATTACTTCCCTTAGCATTTTTTTCCATTGCCTCCGGTAATTTCAAATAAATAGGATTTACACCATGAGGATTTTCACTAGGTAATTTTTTTGAATATTTTATGATTTCTTCAATATTATATTCTGTATTAGGATCCACTACTAAAGGTCGATATTTTCCTTTTAATTCTTCGACTCTTGGTGTATTATTGAATTCTTCAATTATTTTATTATAATCCTTATCATATAAGCCAATATAATAATTACCATGTTTGGCATCTATTAAAGATAGAATATAATCACCTTTATTTCCTATGGCACGAGCTTTTAATGATGTTAGGCTAACTATTCTTTTGCTTTTTAAATAAGCAAATACTTTAGCGATGGTTACTCCTATTCTGATTCCAGTAAAAGAACCAGGACCAGATACCACTACTAACTCGTCTACATCATCTGGTGATAGATTATTATTTTTTAAAATGTCTTCAATATATTTTGTAACATAGATGGAATGTTCACCAGGAATATTGTTATTGATACAAGCTAGCAATTTTTCTTCCTTTATTAAGGCAATAGATACATCAGAAAGTGATGTATCTATGAATAAACTTATCATATTATGGCCTCACAAATGCTAGTATATTTATCACCGTGTGGTGTTAAAATTAATATTCTAGTATTTTCACCAATTATTTTTATTTTAATATCTAATCTTTCTTCTGGAAGAATATCTTTGATCATATCAGACCATTCTATGATTGTTACTCCACCTTTATCAAAATACTCTTCAATACCGATATTTTCATTAGCATCCTCTAATCTATATACATCCATATGGTATAAAGGTAATTCTCCTATATATTCTTTTATTATATTAAATGTAGGACTAGTAACATCTTCTTCTACTTCTAGTGAAGATGCAAAACCTTTAGTAAAAACAGTTTTACCACTTCCTAATTCTCCCATTAAACATATAACCATATTAGGAAATTTTTCTGATTCTATATTTTGAGCAAGACTAATTGTATCTTGTTCTGATCTACTAGTTATTTTGTATGACATATTCTCACCTTCCATATATATATTTAATTATATCAAAAATAAAATAAGTTATACAACTTATTTTATTTACTTTACATTTTTTATTCCTGTGGTTTTAAGTATTTAGTTAACAGTTCAACTAATTTAGGATCTTTAACTAATTCTAATCCTAACACTCCATCTTTTAACATTTCAAGAGCTACTTTAACTTCTCCAAGAACTTCTTTTTCATCTTCACTAATTCTAGCTAATAGTAAATA
>JAEEGL011033380.1_pt1 | contig 12176 bp, 9 predicted proteins | sample 9134231 | NCBI WGS metagenome assembly JAEEGL01 (sample SAMN16246548, study PRJNA631951) | gut metagenome | biome: gut microbiome; feature: rumen; material: fiber-attached | host: Bos | place: Iran: Karaj | collected 2018-10
AGCATGACGGTTGCTCCTTCCGTACAATGCTCAGGCGATGAATACTCCGGCTCGCAATGACTAAGACCGTCTTTGGACTGTACAAAGATCATGGTAGTGGGAAGCATGTATGCTGCAAACTGCGCGTCGTGTCCGGCTCCTGAGTGGATGAACTGATGAGATACTCCGATTTCCTCTGCGGCTTCTTTCACAAAGCCGACCAGTTTCTTTTCCCAATATACAGTGTCCCGATTCCAGGCTTTCTCCACCTCACAGGTGCATCCTGCCCAGATTTTGTCAGCACAGCTCTTCACGATGGCAAGCACTTTTTCAAGCACCGCAGGATCCTCATGTCTCGCATCAAAGGAAAAATCGAAGAAATCGGGCACACAGGTATGTACGCAGGGATGGCATACCACCTCACCCGTGGTATAAACAAGATCGGAATACCCCAGCTTATCGATCTCCTCGTGGAGGTAAGTAAGCGCCATAGAAGCTGCAAGAAATGCATCTTTTCTCTTGGGCATCGGGAAAGTTCCGGCATGTGTGGTCTGTCCGTAGAACCGGAGTCTGTAGTTAAACATACCCAAAACGCAGTCTACAACGCCGATATCATTTCCCGCATCCTCCAGAATCGGTCCCTGCTCGATGTGTGTCTCAAACATGTACAGATAATTCTCTGGGGAAAGACGATATTTTTTGTCTCCCTTAAATCCAGAGGCCTCAAGTGCCTCACCAAAGGTGCTCTTACCGTCAAGAATACTCTTTGATGCCATCATATCTTCGAACCTGAACTTGGCACGGATATCCTCCGGCAAATAGTCATAGCACACGATGCCAGAGCACATCATTGCAGGAGGATACAGGGATCCCTCCTCATTAGTCCAGATCATGGCCGTCAGGGGATGCTTATGTGGAATGTTCTGTTCAGCAACGGTTTCAAGCACTTCCATTGCCGACATAACGCCCAGGATACCGTCATAATTTCCGCCGTTTTTCACGGAGTCACAGTGAGACGCCATAACAATCCTTTTTGCCGAAGGATCGCTTCCTGCAAGGGTTGCATAGATATTGGCCACGTCATCGATCTCGATTGTTGCACCGATAGCTTCCATCCGCCGGATGAACTCGTTTCTTGCCTGAATTGCTGCAGGGGAAAGGGAGTATCTGGTGATACCGCCGTGTCCCGCATCTCCGTAGGTTGAAAATGTTTTGATCTTATCTGTCATTCTTTCTAAACTGCACTTATACATATGTAATCCCTTCCTTTCTTATCTTTTCTTGGGTACACGGATTCCCGCCGATGATATGGAGCATGTCGGACATACCAGTTTGCACAGCTGACAGCCCACACATTTTTTCGGATCAAGCACTGGCTTGCCGGAGCTGCCGCTCATCCCGATTGCCTGATGCCCACCGTCATAACAGGAAATGTAACAACGTCCGCATCCCACACAGGTTTCCTTGTTAAACTTCGGATACTCAATGGTGTCACGGTCCAGCTTTTCCGTATCCACCACCTGATCAAGACCAGCGCCGATCAGATCATTTACCTTCTCCATTCCGGCAGCGGACAGGTAATCGGAAAGACCCTCTGATAAATCATCAATGATCCTGTAGCCGTATTGCATGACCGCCGTGGTAATCTGCAGCGTTTCACATCCCATGGCCAAAAACTCAGCGCCGTCTCTCCATGTTTCGATTCCGCCCATACCGGAGATCGGTACAGCCGCTGTCCGCGGATCTTTTTTCATGTCGTTAATGAACCGAAGCGCTATGGGCTTTACCGCTTTTCCGGAATAACCGCCGACAGAACATTTACCCGCCACCTTCGGTGCACTGCCGAAGTCCGACAGATCCACATTCATGATGCTCTTTATCGTATTGATGGCTGCCAGTCCGTCCGCCCCTGCGGCAATGGCTGCTGCAGCCGGTTCTTCCATTCTGGTAATATTCGGAGTCATCTTGGCAAGGATCGGAAGCTTCGTCCCACGTCTGGTTGCTGCCGTGTATTTTGTCACAAGCTCCGGGTTGGTTCCCACGTCGCTTCCCAGTCCCTCTCCTACCATCTGCGGGCAGGAAAAATTGCACTCGATGATGTCCGCTCCCGCTTCCTCCATCAAACCTGCCAGCCGGGTCCATTCATCTTCGTTTTGTCCCATAATGGATGCAATGATCACCTTTGTGGGGTAATCCTTCTTCAGTCGCTTCAGGAAACCCAGATTTTCCTCCAGAGTGTGATCCGAAATCTGTTCGATATTTTTAAAACCCACAAAAGGGTTGTCCTCTTTCTCAAGGGCTCCGAATCTGGGAGAAACCTCGTTGGGAACAAAAAGTCCGATGGTCTTAAACGCGACTCCCGCCCAGCCAAGATCAAAGGCTTTTGCAACCATCTCGTAGTTGCTTCCCACCACGGAAGAAGAAAGCAAAAATGGATTTTCAAATTTCACACCCAAAAAAGTGACCGAAAGATCTGTTTTCTTCTCCGGTACCACGACGGCCTCTGCAAACAGGTCTTTGAAAAGCTCCGGTATCTCTATGGCTCTGTCAACGGCGCATCGTCTGCAGGCTTCCATACACGGCGCACTGCAATCCGCACACGCGTTTTCCTTTCCGAGTTTTCTCGCTGCGCCTGTTATATTGTCAAAGCGCAGGGAACGTATGATTCCTGAAACATCAAGGCCCTTGGGACACACCTTCTTGCAGGGAGCATCATGGCACATCAGACATCTGCTTGTATTCACTTTCCTTCGGATTTCTTCATATGCCATTTATGTCTCCTCCTTTCCCTTACGGCTTCGGGATGCGCTTTACAAAATTACCTTCCCCGGGGGTACCCACATAGTCTCCGTCATCATAGACAAGCTTTCCGCGAAGATAGGTCTGCACCGGATAACCATGAAGTTTTTTGCCTTCCCAGATGGTATGGTCGTAATCGGAATGCATATTGTCTACGCTGATGGTAAAATCTTTTTCCCTGTCATAGATCACAATGTCCGCATCTTTTCCAACAGCGATTTCGCCTTTGTTCTTACAGCCGAAGATTTTTGCTACATTTGTAGAACAAACCTCAACCACCTTCTCAAAGGGGATCTTTCCGGAATTAGCCGCATCCAGCATATAGGGATACAGGTTCTCTACCCCTGCGCATCCGTTGGGAATCTTGGTAAAGTCATCTTTTCCCCAATCCTTCTCATAGCTTTGGAACGGACAGTGGTCCGTTGCCACCGTATCAATAAAGCCGCTCCTTAACGCTTTCCACAGAGCCTCCAGACTCTCCTGTCCTTTCATGGGCGGCGAGCACACAAAGTTTCTTCCGTCCTCTCTCTTGTAAACATCACAGGTAAACTCCAGATACTGGGGACAGGTTTCCACATAGAGTTCGTGGCCCTCTTCCTTCGCTTTGATGCAGGCTTCCAGTCCTTCCTTGTCCGCCATGTGCACGATATAAACCGGCGCATCAAGATGTGTTGACCAGTGAACAACTCTCTTATCCGCCTCCGCTTCAACAAATTCCGGTCGACTCATGTAATGGTACCAGGCACCGGTTTTGCCTTCCTTCAGATATTGCTCGATCCGCAGATCGATCAGATCCGGGTTCTCGGCATGTACATTGATCATGGCACCAAGCTCCTTTGCCCGTAAAAGCAAAGTTGCCAGCATACCGTCATCCACCATCATGCCTTCTTTTTTATATACCAGGAAGCACTTAAAACTTGTGATTCCCTCCTCCACTGCCTTCTCCATCTCCTCTAAGATCTCACCGTCGTTTAAGTTAGTGATGCAGCAGTGAAATGCATAATCACAACAAGCTTCTTCTTCAAGCACAGCCTTCTTGGAATTTACGAGTCCGAGGATCGTCTCACCTTTATGCTGTACGGGATAGTCAAAAATAGTAGTTACACCTCCGCAGACAGCAGCCCGGGTTCCGGACAGATAACTGTCGGCGGATACCGTTCCTCCGAAAGGCATTGCCATATGTGTGTGCGCATCGATGGCTCCGGGCAAAACCAGTTTACCCGTGGCATCCACCGTTTTCTTTGCTTCGTAATCCAAATCCCTGCCGATGGCAACGATGATGCCGTCTTTTACCGCAACGTCTGCTGCGTAACTCCCCACGGCTGTTACAACTGTTCCGTTTTTAATCAAAAGATCCATAAAAACACCCCTTTTCATTTATATTGGTGGCGACGGGTAAAACCGTCGCCACATAATGACTTCTGCGTTTTATCTTAGTTTCCAAAGTTTTCCGGTTTGTATACAAGTACCAGTCCCGATCTCTGATAAATCTGCGCGATCTCCACAAGATCCATACCGCTGGCATCCGCACATGCAAGGTTTGTTTCCCAGGTAACACCGAAATCTACGGTTCCGTTGTTTACTGCAGTTGTCTCTGCGATATCACCACCGCCGGATACGATATCCACATTCTCAAAACCGGCCTCTGTATAGTATCCCTTATCAAGCGCTACGTAGTAACCCATAAATTGAGCCTGTGGTAACCACTTCAGCTGAATGGAAACGCTCTTTTTTTCTACATCAAATGTTCCCTCAGATGCCTTTGCTGCCTCATAAAAGCTCTTATCACGAATATCATCCAGCGACATAGACTGGAAGGTATCGTTTGCTCCGGAGTCATCCAGTTTCACATATTTCTTTGCAATATCCAGGGTCTGTTGCATAGCCTCATCATCCATGTAACCGACCTCTGTTGCTGCTTCACCCTTTGTATCCGTAGAAACGAGCTTCGCCACCTCAGTCGCCATGTATGCCTGGTGTTCAGGTGATACGGAGGAACCATACTCATAGCAGATCTCCGCTGCCTCTTCAGGATGATCCTTTGCATACTCCCAACCTTTCAAGGATGCATAAAGGAATGCTGCAACTGTCTCAGGGTTTTCCTTCGCGAAGGTTTTCGTACAGAAAATGTTATCCTCCATCATGGCAACACCTTCATCGTTCATGTCGATATAGTTTACGCTGTCGCCATAGCCGTAACCGCCGTCATAATCATTTTTTACAAGTCCCAGCTCGTTGTAGGTCATGGCTGAAGCAAGTGTGATGGAATCATCATCAAAGCCGTCCATAGTGAAATCCTGACTCAGGTAATCCGTCGGAAGTTCGTATTTTGCAAGCAATGCCAGAATCTCATACTCATTACCAAGCCCCCAGTTACCGACTTTTCCGGCATCGGCTGCTGCCTTGATCACATCCTCAGAGCTAAGCTCTGCAGGTGCTTCGCTCTCTGCCATCTCTTTCGTAGCTTCGGCCGCTTCCGGCACCGTTGTTGATGTAGCTTCCGCTTCTTTTCCGCAACCGGCAAGTAATCTCATAGCCATTGTTGCCATAACAAGTACACTCGCGATTTTTCTCATTCTTTTTTTCATAATAGAAACTCCTTTCATCTTTTGATTTATATTCAACTGATCAGCTATATCTTCTCAGCAGAATACTTTGAAATGCCATCAGGATCATATAAGCTGCAATGCCGATCAAGCAGGCTGTTGCGATATAGGCCCATGCAGTTGCGTATTGTGCCAGAACAATATTTTCCCGGATCTGTCTTCCCACACCGGTGATGTACTCGGCAAAATACTCGCTTACGATGGCTGTCATGATGCTGGCCGGTACCGAAACCTTCAGTGCCGTAAAAACGTAGGGCAGGGAATTGGGAAGTCGCAGCTTCCAAAGTGTTGTTCTCTTAGGTGCTGCGTAGATCGCCATCAGATCCTCCGAAAACGGTTTGATCTCGGTCAGCCCTCTGTAGGCATTCAGTCCCATGTCAGCCGCGCAGATCAGTGTGACTACGATGATCTTCGAGATCATGCTCCGTATGCTTGCTTCATCGGACAGATCTTTGGTCCAGTTGTTCAGCACCGGTGCGATGGCCACCACCGGGACGGAAGCAAATGCGCCGAGCACCGCCGGACCTCCCATACCGATTTTCGGAAACAGGGCTGCTAAAACCGCAACAAGATATCCGAGAAGACTTCCGATCACCAGACCGATGACCGCAACACTGACGGTTGCACCGGTATTCTCCAGGATCTTATCCATGTTGTCTCTCATGATCTCTCCGATCTTATTCAGAAGGGGAAGGGTAAAGGTATCTGTGTGAAACCACCCATGCAGGATCTGCCCCTGCCACAGTCCCACAAGAACCGCTCCAAAAATAAGGGGATATACCACCGTGGTGATCTTCTGCCACTTTTTGCTTTCTTTCGCCCGCTGCCTAAGGCTCTTGCGGCGGCCGATCTTTTGTAATCTGATTTCCTTCTCCATATTCAACACCTCCTCCAGGGTGATACGCTGTACTCGATCCATCCGATCACCTTACTGACGATGATTCCGATAAATGCCGAAAAGAATACGATCAGCCAGAATACGTAAATGCTCATAGCGTGTTTTAGTGACTGTGACAACAGGCAACCGAGTCCTCCGTCGCCCTGCAGCGTATCAACCAGAATGGATGCCGTTACTGCCATGGGTGCTGCGATCTTTAATCCTGTAAAAAAGTAAGGGATCGCCGATGGGATCAGCACCTTTGTATAAATCATGCGGGTTTTGGCTGCGCAAATGTGCATCAGATCATATTTTTCTTTTTCCACCGCCTTAAATCCGGCCAGGGTATTGGTGGCAACCGGGTAAAAACTCAGGATCGCCGCGATCACCACCCGGCTCACATTGATATCTCCCGTTATGGCCAGAATGATGGGCGCGATGCCCAACACCGGGATCAGCTGGATCAGCATAAGATACGGGAAAAGGAGTTTTTCCACTACGCCTGATAATTTCATCAAAAGTGCGAAGACAAATCCGCTCACTGCTCCGAAGAAAAAACCAAGTAAGGCTCGAAGGAGGGTTGCCCGGGCGCTGTCAAATACCGCCTGCAGCGCCGTCATACCTCCCGCTACCTTCTTGCCTGAAGCAGCTGCCCCTATGATCTGCCAAAGATGCGGCAGGATGTTTTCCGGTGTTCTCTTGGCACCTGCCACCACATATGCTCCGACCTCCCAGGCGATTACCAGCAGCAGGACCCACAAAAGGGAAGAAAACCACTTTTTATTTGTGATCTTATCCAGCTTTCTTATCATGCGATACTGCCTCCTTCAAAACTGTTTCTGACTTTTGCTACCAACTCGGTGAAATGTACCGAGTCCTTCACTTCCAGACTTCTCGGTCTTTCGATGTCGATATCCACAATGGCTGATAAACGGCCGGGGTGTGGCGAAAGAACGCAGATCCTGTCTGAAAGAAAAACACCTTCCTGAATATTATGTGTAACAAACAGGATCGTCTTATTGGTGGCCCTCCAGATCCTGAGAAGGTCTTCATGGAGCTTTTCCTTGGTGAACTCATCCAGTGCCGAAAAGGGTTCATCCATAAAGAGGATGTCCGGATCCAGGCCAAAGGCCCTGGCGATGTTTGCTCTTTGCTGCATGCCGCCCGACAGCTGCTTCGGATAATGATTCGCGAACTCCTTCAGACCTACCATCTCCAGCATCTCATCGGCCCGGTCGGAACGCTCTCCCTTGGAACGTCCCATGATCTCCATGGGAAGCTCGATGTTCTTCTTTACAGTTCTCCAGTCAAAGAGCACCGGCTGTTGGAAAACGAATCCGAATTTCTGCTGAAGCCTGACTTCCTTAGGCGTCATGCCCTGGATATGCACATCACCTTCCGTAGGTTTCTGCAGATCGGCCATACACCTGAGCAGCGTTGTTTTTCCGCATCCGGAGGGACCGAGCAAGGCAATGAATTCACCTTTGCAGATCTCCAGGTTCACATTGGTAAGTGCAACCACGTCCTTGTCCTGATCATCCTTAAAGGTCACTCCCAGATTTCTTGTTTTGATCTCAATCTCTCTTTCCTTGCTCATAACCGCTTCCTCATTTCTTTCCTGTAACAAAAACAGGAACACAGTAACGCTCTGTATCAGCCCCGTTGCTGTGTTCCTTATGGTTGCAGTATATCTGTCTGCCGGGATGGTTTCAATTTGTCCCGGCACAAAGTGTATTGTGCTTTAGCACATCCTTATGAGATTAGTTTGTGATAGATCCTTTCACAGTCTTCCTTGCAAATGGTCTTCCTGGTATTCCCGGGGCTTCCGGATGCCATGGCATCTTCCGCCATCTTGGGAATTGCTTTTGCAAATGCTTTCACATCAATACCATATTCCGAAATAGTGGGGATCTCACAAGTCTTTATGACTTCCCTGACTGCTGCAACGAATTTCTCCGCCGCAGCCATATCATCCTCCCCTTCCTCTGCATATCCGCAGGCCCTTCCAAGGTTGGCAAACCGCTCACAGGCGCCATCCATAGCAAAACTCAGACACTCTCCCAGGAGCATGGCGTTGCTTGTTCCGTGCGAAACATGAAAAATTGCACCGATGGGGCGGCTCATGCCGTGTACAAGGGTAACACTTGCATTGTTGATACAAACTCCTGCTTCGAATGCGGCCAGCGCCATCTGTTCCCTGGCGACTCCATCATTACCGTTGTTATATACGATGGGAAGATATCGCATGATCCGCTTCACAGCGGATATAGCGTAAACATCCGTCAGTTCCGATGCTTTTCTGGAGGTATAGCTTTCGATGGCGTGAGTCAGTGCATCCAGTCCCGTTGAGGCTGTTACACTCTTTGGCATATCCATTGTGTATTCATAGTTGATGACAGCCAGATCAGGGATCAGACAATCCCCTGCCAGCAGCATCTTAACGTCTGTCTTTGTATTCGTGATCACCGTGAACTTCGTTGCTTCTGAGCCCGTTCCGGATGTAGTAGGGATCGCAACGATCTTCGGTACCTGACAGTATATGGGTTCTCCCATGAATACGGCGATTTCCGTATCCTTTTCCTGAACACTCATCAGGGCAATGGCCTTGGCCGCATCAAGCGGACTTCCTCCGCCAATGCCGATGATAAACCGGCTGTGGCTTTTTTTATAGGCTTCCAGTCCCTGCCTGATCATTTCATCCGTGGGTTCTCCGGTGATCCCGTCAAACACCATGTAAGCGATTTCCTCTTTTTCCAGCGCCTTTTTCAGCTCGCAGACCATGGGCGATCTAGCCACGTGCGGTCCTGTTACCACAAGCGCCCGGTTACCGAATTTTTTCATATAGGCACCAGCCTGTGAAAGTGCCTCCGTTCCAAAGACCACATGGGTCGGAATTGCAAACAGTGCCATAGCTGTCCCCCTCTCTTTTCTCTATATCATGGTGGAGTCAACGATAGAAAGAACTTCATCTAACTTTGCCAACTCCTCGGTCAGTTGCTGCTCGGTAATGATCAGCGGAGGACAGACAAAAACCATATTCTCATGGGAGTAGGTCATAAACTTTCTTTCCTTTAAAAGGCCGATCACCTTTGGCATGATTCCTTCCGGATCCGATCCGTAAGAAACCAGCGGTTCCTTTGTAGTCTTATCCTTCACAAGTTCCACACAGGAGAATAATCCGATGGCTCTCACATCTCCCACGCAGGGATGTTTTTCCATAAGAGCCTCCAGTCTTTCTTTAAGGACCGCTCCCACTGCCTTTACATTGTCCAGGATCTTTGCCTTGGTATAGTAGTTAACACATGCAACACCCGCTGCACATGCCAGAGGATGCCCGCTGTAGGTTAGTCCGCAGGAAAGCAGATGATCGTCAAAATATCCAGCAATCTCTTTTGAAACCGCTACGCCGCCAAGCTGTACATAGCCGCAGGTTACGCCCTTGGCAAATGTAACGATATCGGGAATCACATCGAAATTCTCAAAGGCAAACATCTTACCTGTTCTGCACCATCCTGCCATAACCTCATCGCAGATCATAATGATGCCAAACTCATCGCAGATCTTTCTGACTCCGGGGAGGTATCCCTTCGGCGGAATGATGATACCGTTTGACCCGGTGATCGTTTCCATGACGATGGCAGCCACATTGTCAGCTCCTTCATATATAATCTGCTCTCTCAACTTCGTAAGGTAATATTTTGTTGCTTCTTCCTCGGACTTAAACTCGATAGGCTCCCTGTAAATATAGGGATCAAAAAATTTTACAAATCCGGGGATCCCGGGCTCTAAGGGATATCTGCGCGGCTCACCGGTCAGATTTCCTGCTCCGAATGAAGATCCGTGATAACTCCTGTAACGGCTGAACACTTTTTTTCTGCCGGTAAACATTCGTGCGATCTTGATGGCATTTTCATTAGCGTCTGCTCCGGCGTTGGTAAAGAATACCTTACCGAAGGTATCCGGAAGAAGATCGATGATCATCTTCGCCAGTTTCGCTCTCGGCTCCGATGCCACGGAAGGCCCAATGTAGCAATACCGGTCTACCTGCTCCTTTATAGCATCCGCGATGTCTGTATTTCCGTATCCGAGATTTAAGTTCACCAGCTGTGATGCCATATCCGAATAACGGTTTCCGTCATGATCGTAGTAGTAGATACCTTCTGCCTTTTCGATGGGAATCGGATTTAAGTTTCCCTGCTTACTCCAGGACTGAAGTACGTATTTTTTCTGCATCTCTTTAATTTCATTTCCGCTCATTCGCATAATTCATCCATCCTTCCTGCGCATCTGATCAAGCGCGTTTTCTATCTGATATCTGTCATTATAGTTTTTCCCCGGCAGGAAACAATGAGCCGTAACACAAAGCGGATTGTGCCCATGCACAAGACTTTTTTGACAACAAAAAAACACCGGTTACCCGGTGCTTTTTTCCAAAGATTCCTACATGATATCCCGCAGATTAAAAGCGATCATCAGCTCCGTTCTGGCACGCAGAGAAGACATTTCAATTCCCAACAGCTCCTCAATCTTTTTGATCTTATAGTTGATGGTATTGCGATGAACAAAGAGTTCATCCGCCGTGTCCCTGACGCTGCCATCATTCATCAGATACGACCGCAGGGTGCTGCAAAGATCAGAACTGTTCACAGCATCATAATCGATCAGTTTCTTCAGGGTGTGATTATAATACTCCTCTATGATCTCGTGATCTTCGATTCCCATCAGCAACCGATAGATACCGAGGTTACTGTACATGATCCTGTCCTCACCGATCCTGCCCCTGGCCTGCAGGCGCTGTATGGCCTTAGCCTGATTATAGCTCTTATAAATGCATCGGATACTTTTGGTAAGTCTTCCGACGCCCATAGCCAGTGATTCTCCTTCTTCGAGCATCCGATTAATGCTTCCCCGGATCTCATTTGTCTCCATCATAAGATCTTCCTCGGAGATATCCGCAAACACCAGGATCAGTTCCAGCTCGTTTAAGAAAATTGCAAAATGCCTGTCCCTGCTCCTAATCTGCTTTTCCAGCATCCAACGAAGGGCTTCCAGACGTTCCTCCGGCTTTTTTGCATGGGTGTCCAGTTTCATAACCGTAACGGAATACTTCCATTTTACCCGGAATGACCTGTGGGTCAAAGGTATCACATACAATTCCTCCTGCTTTGGATAGAAAATTGCGTTCCGAAACGCCGCAGAAGTTTCCATCATCCGTTGCTCCTCTTTTGTAAGCGCAAAGCAACAGATATGCATGATCTCTGCAAGGTGCGCCTTCCATGGCACTGTGAATAGCGGAAAATCGTGTTCGTCGCAAAACGCGATGGCCTCCTCGGGAATCTCTTCAATAAATGGACCGATGTTAAAAATGGCCCCCGACACCCGCTTCTCATAAAATGCAGTAAGTAAGCGCAGGATATCGTCCCTTGAATTCAGTCCTATTCCTGTAGTAATTGCCAGCTGGCCTCCGTCCAAAAAATCGGAGGCTTCTATATTCTCTGCCATATGTACCCATGTCACCAGATTGGAGAGCCCCCCTTTTCCCGCCACCAGCATAAGATCCATGTGCGCCATTTTTTTGATCAGTCTCGACAATTCAATTCCCATAAACAACCTGCTTTCTCATCGAAATATCCTTGAAATAGGGTTACGCAGCTCTTTACGCAACAACGGCGTTCCGGATACATATGTATCTCGAAACGCCGTTGTTTACTGTCAGTAATTATGTGTCATTCTCACGAAAAAGTCAATCATTAATCGTTTTTTGATTACAAGCCACTTTGCCGCTCTGGTATCTGTTCATTCCAAAGGCAATACCGCAGATCGAGATCGATAATGGAGAAAAATATTACCGGACCTATGTGAAACCAAAACTGCATGAGTTCATGGGAAGCATCTTTGAAGGCATGTGCCGTTAC
>JAEEGL011105391.1_pt1 | contig 12176 bp, 3 predicted proteins | sample 9134231 | NCBI WGS metagenome assembly JAEEGL01 (sample SAMN16246548, study PRJNA631951) | gut metagenome | biome: gut microbiome; feature: rumen; material: fiber-attached | host: Bos | place: Iran: Karaj | collected 2018-10
ATATCTATTTCTAAATCTAAAACAATATTAACACCACCACTTATATTAGTAATATCATAGTTGGTTTGTTTTCCTGATATTTCCAAAATTACTTTTCCATTTTCAATATTTGCTTTTTTAATTGATATTCCATTTTCATATAAGCTCTTAACACTTATAACTTTTGCATTTACAGTATTAGCTGGTAATGCCAATTCAATATTTCCACCATTTACCAAATTACAGCTACTATTTGTATCATTAATTTTTATTGTTGCTGTTAATTTATTAGTAGTTAATGTAGATAATTTATTATTGCTTAGTTCAAGGCTTATCTGTGTTGATGGATTTATTAATCCAATATTTATATTATTTTCTTTAATATCTTTTTCTTCATTACCACTTGATTCATTTGTATTAATATATGTTAGTTTTCTTATTTCTTTTATTGCTTTTATATTTGAAACTTTTGTACCATAATTACTTTGTCCTACTACCTGTTTTAATTCTTCAATTGTAATTTTACCTTCATTAATAGGCTTTGAAATTTTAATTACTACATCAAAAGTATCTGAGGGATATTCTACCTTTCCAGCTTCTATATTTTGTTTTGTTTGTGTAAAATATTCTGTAACAAATTTTTTACTTCCATCTCTATCAGCATATTTTATCGAAGCATATTTTGTTGTTCCAATATAAAAATCTAATGCACCATCTTGTCCAATAACTTTATTAAATTCTTCTTCTGAAATTTTTGTGTATTTATACTGTATAGAATTTGTATCTACTTCTTTGTCATTTATAATAAACTTTGACTTACTTAAGTGCATTTGAATTTCATTCAAAACATCTTTGTTAGTTATATTTAATTCAGATACTGTTTTATAATCTGTTGTATAAGTTGTTTTGTTAGATTCATTACAATACATATATCCTTTATAAACTTCTGTTGTATTTTTTGAAGTTAAATCAATTGCATCTTTAATAATATCTCCATCTTTAAGCTCTATTGGAGACATTGTTGCAGATTTTTGTTTCCAAGATTTCGTATATAAAGTTTTATTAAAAGCTTTGTATTCAGCTTCTATATTAACTTTTTGTGCTATTTCTTTTTGTACACCTTGATCTAAATATGCTCTTTCTGAATAAAAGTATACGATTTCAAGTTCATCTTTTGCACCTTCTTTATATTCTGAATAGTTATTTTCATTATTATATGAAATAGTTAATAAACCAGTATCTTTGTTATAATTCTGGTTCACACTATAATTTTCAATTCCATTTGTTAATCCAGTATTAGATTTTAAAACATTCACTCTATCTGGTTTTATACCATCTATTGATGGAACCTGTATCTCCAATTTCATAATATTAACTGGTAAATGTCTTTGCTGTTCACTAGTTTCTTCAATATTAACACTCGTTTGAATTTCAGCAGCTTTAACTCCTTCATTATTATATTGAACATATTTTTTAATTTCAAAATCAACAGCAAGTCCTGGTGTTGTAACTTCTTCTGCTATAACTTGAGCAATTCCTAATCCAGCTACCGCACAATTTCCTAATACAAGATACACCGCTACCAATGCTGCTATAAATTTACTTGCAATATTTCTACCACTCATTTGAAATTTCCTCCTTAAAATCTTATACTATTATATGATTATCAATACACTTTATGTACACTATCATCTTTATTATACTACAATTCTCAGGTAAAATCCACCTTTTTTATTAAAAAATACTATTTTTTTACATTATATCCCATTTAAAGCATACTTTTTTTCTTTATATACCTGGGTTACATATATACTTTCCTTTATTTTTTATATACAAAAAAGATCAATACTTTCTATTGATCTTTTTTTTAAGTTAATTATTTCTAATTACATATTTTTTTAATATTACCCTTACTGTTAATATTGTAAATAATATTACTATTATATAAAACACTATATTCCTTGTGGTATTACCTGTTGGTGGATGAATTGCTGAATTATCTGATTCTGCTGATGCATAACGATTTATTCCTGGAAGTATTGGCATCCAACTTTCAGTTATGTGATTTTCTTTTTGTACTTCTGATAAATTTTTAAATTCTTCCGTAGTTAACTTTGAAATTGTATTCGGTGTTCTTACCCTATCAGCATTTATTGAGTCAAATGTTATACTATTTTGATAATTTATTCCTGTAACTTCAACTTTATTATTATAATCATGTGCTTCAACCGTGCTTTTCATTATTTGGCTTAAAGTATTATCGCTTGCTGATAATATTTTTTCAAGCACCAAATCACATCTCTTGACACCATCTTCTTGAATATTCAATAATGGATTATTCCTTTTTGCTTTTAAAATTGTTGTATATTCAGTAGCATGTTCATTTCCTTCTTCATCCACTGAACCATATTTTTTATCTTCTAATGGTATTTCCCCTCTATCTGTTACTGAATTTTTAAAATCCCCTTGTGTTTCTGAATAAGTTGTTACATCCCAATAATTGCTATTAGTAATATTATTTGAATTTATACTATTAGAACTATAGGACAAATCATTATCTACATAACATATCAATCCATTTATTACTTGTTGTGTTTCAGAATTTGGATTCTTAAAATCTCTTTCTATTTTTGTATTTGCAGATACTTCATAAACTATTTTTAAGTGTGCCCCTTGCAATTTTTCTTCTTCTATACTAATATCTAACATACTTTTTACATTATCATCAGTTTCAGCGGTTTGAGTTGGAGCTAATATATTACCTGTTATTTTCCATTTTCCATTCCATACACCATTAGGATCTAATTCTTTCTTTGCACTTGCTATTACATTATCCCTTGCAGAGTCTGTTATTATAAGTTCTTTAACTTCTGTTTTTAAATCTATTGTTGTTACTGGCACTGCAGAAATACCAAAATTCATATTTATTACTTCATAATTTCCAAAATAATTATTAATCATAAATTTATTATTCACATATTTTGATTTTTCTACTGTTAATTCAAATTGCTCACTTGATGCATCCATTTTTGTATCACGTATTATTTTTTCCGTATCGACTTTTCTAGTTTGACCTGCTCTTGCTTTATTTAACTCAATCATTAGCTCATCAGAATTTGTTACATTTTTGGATACAATATTTCGTCTATTACTATTTTCTTTTGCTACTGATTTTCCACTGTTTTCATTTACTAAATACCAATAATATTTTGTTGAATCCAAGGTTTTATTATTTGTAGATTCAAAGTCTTCACCATTATATGATTTTGTATTTTTTCCAATTAATACAGTTTCTATTTTATTTCCATATTCAAAAGTTAATTTTGCTTTTCCTGGTATAAATCCACTAATAATATAACTTCCTTTTTCATTAGTTCCATCTATTGTTTTTCCGTTATTATTTACAGACTTTCCTGTATATGTTTCAAGGACTTCATTCTCTGTTCCTTCTTTATACACCTCAAGTTTAACAGTAGCACCATATATTTTTTTATCGCCATCATTTGTACTATATATTCCATTACCTGTTTTTATTTTAGTATTTGAATTTACTTCTGATTTATCTTCAAAGACATATCCTGTTAAATGTCTTGTATTATATCCATCTATTATAAAGTAAAATGTTGGCGTAGCAAACATATCATCTTCATATTTTAGTTTATCTATGCATATTGGATTCTCATTTTTATGATTTTTATGCGAAAAATAATAATTAACTGTAGTTGGATTTCCATTTGTCTCAGAAGTAGTATAAATATCTTCTTTTTCCTTATTAGTACCATTAACATCTGTTGTTCTTGCTCTCTCAATATTTGCACTTCCTGGTGCTGAATCCTTATCTATTAATCCTCTTACAAATTCATTGTTGTTATCTTTAGCAATAGTTTTGTATTCATAGATTTCTGCCATATTGTATGTAGGCAATTCTTCATTTTTTCCTAGTGACTTTAATATAGATATATCCTCTAGTCTGTATACCACATATATATCCATATTTGCATTTTCTGATAAGATTGTTTCTGGTGTATTTATAATAACAGATTTATAATATCCTCCATTATTATTAATTCCAACACTTAAATTATTATTTCCAGAATATGCTCTTTCAAATTTGTATATATTATCATAGTAATTAATAATCTTTGTTGCTGTACCATTAGTTTTTGAAGTGTTTTTCACAGTAATTTTATATGTTACATATACATAATCTAAATATTTTTTATCTGTATTTCTTATTTTTTGACCATTATTTTTATATTCATATATATATTTATCTTGTTTTTCATTTACTATGTTTGCCATATCTTCAGCTACATTAGTATTTGCATTCAAATCAGGCCTTCTTACTGTTACTATATTCGAATATTCATATGACTGATTTATGCCATTTACACTTACATCAACTTTTGCAACATCTGACGTTAATTCAAGATCAAACAAATCTCTTCCTCTTAGTCCCAGGTTAATATATTTAATTTCTTCTTCTAATGTAGAATTATTAGCTAGTTGTATAGTTTCAGTTGAAGATTTCATTTTCATAAATGATTTATAATTATGAACCGACTGTGGTATATATCCACTTTCATTTTTTGTTCTATAATCTATTTTTTCGCTACTATTCAAACTATTATTTTTTATTAGATTAAATTTATCATTAAAATTTTTTCTAGTATTAAAATCTTCTTTTGCATTTGAGTTAATTTTATATTCTCCATTTCTGAATGCTTCAGAATCTGTAACTCTAACACATGATTTTCCATTTGGTGTAGATGTATAGGTTATACCATCATATTCAAATTCAATATGATATGCATAATATTCTCCTGCCCATCTATTTACATCGTTACTTACCCTAGAACCCTTTATATGTCTTTCATAAGCATTATTTATAACAGCTTGATCAATATCTTCATCTTCAAAATAATAATTTCCATTTCCATCTGTTGTTTTAGTTGCTATTGCAGTATTAATTCCATTTCTATATAGTTTTACCACAATACCTGATAATTTATCTTCAGTTTCACCTTGTCCTCGGTATAGTTTATTATAATCATATTGACTATTATCTTTTGCTTGCTTTTTATCATTCCACACCATACCAGCAATTGTAACATCTTTTAATTGTATATAATCAGAGTCTGTATTATTGTTTAGTGTTGTGTCAGTAACTATAATATTATTTTTATTTTTCATTTCTGTAATTGTTGCAGTATTTTTTAATGTATTTAATGACATGTTTGATTCCTCAACATTTACAGTTACCTCAAATATCCTACAAGATTTAGCATCCAAAATACCTTGTTCTTGTACAAAACTAACACCATTATTTACGTCAATCTCTCTTATATCATATTTATTTCCATTAAAAGCATCTCTATCTCCGTATTGTACTCCATTTGGAAAAAAGTCTGTTACCTTTGTTATATTTACACTGGTATCTCCATTATTTATTAGTTTTATTCTATAAGTTACACTATCACCTTTTGATACTGTTACAACATTTTTACGTTTCCAGTCATTCTTTGTTTGTGTATCATTATCGTAATTATGCTCTGCATAACCTTCTCTAACTGAGTGTCTTACGTAATTACCATATCTATCAATTTCACCTATGTATTCCTGCAATTTTTCTTTATCATTTGTATCTATTTTACCATTTTTATCTATATCTCCATATAAAACAAGCTTATTTAATTCTACTTCAGGAAATTGGTATGTATTTGGTCTTGTCTGATTTATAATATATTTTTCTAATAATGTAACATCATTAACATCTATTTTTCCATCGCCATTAAAATCCAAAAAATTAACAATATAATAATCATCTAGATTAATAATATTTCTCAATTTATTTATATCGTCAGTATCTATTTGTCCATTTCCATCTATATCGCCATATAACTTTATTTTATTTTTTACTATATTATTTAATGAATACCTATTAGGATCAGCTTGATTTACAATATATTGTTCTAATAATGTAACATCGGCTATACTTACTCTTGAATTATTATCAAAATCATATGGTTCATAATTGTTTACCTTATAAACAAATTTTTCCAAACTTACAGCATATGTTTTCATTTTTATATAATCTGCATCTATTGTTCTATACCCTGTCATATTTTCAGGTGTTGTTGTTGAAACCCAAGTTCTATTTCTTAATACTTCTGTAGTATATTTATCATATTTAATTGTAATATAAATATATCTTGTAGTTCCACCTGCTAAATTAAATCTAAATTTGTTATTTTGATTATTTGTATCATACCAATATCGTACACCATCATATGCTGGATTGCTTGTATTAAATTCTTTTTTATCTAAATCTTTAATTTTAGTTGCATTTTCATATTGTGCTGCTGTACTTGTTCTTATTTCTACAATTCTTATTTTGTCTGCTTCATTTAAATTTTGAAAATCGTCTGAAATAGTAACTTCAGAATCTACTCTTTTATTATTATATACTTCTATTTTATATACAACAGAATCTCCTGCTTCAATTTCCACTGGGCTTCCCTTTTTATAGGCATTGTCACTTACATTTTCTCTGTTTTTGAAATTAGAAATTTTATCTGTATTTTTATGATTATATATTACACTAGGATTATAATATAAATCACCATCATTTTCTACCGCATATCTATTTTCTCTTCCTGTTGGAGTATAATTTGAATTATCATTAGATGTATCAGTAACAGGCACATAATTTGTTACTGTTTCTGTCCATGTGTGTTCTTCCTCTTTAACAATCCCTTCTGAAAAAACCTGATTCCATATCTCTGTATTTAATTCTGTACTATAATAAAAAAAACTAGCTGGTCTAATCAATTCGTCATATGTTTGAATCAAATTCCCTATTGTATCACTTATTTCTCCATTTTCTTCTTGATTTGATGAAGATGCAATCATAATTGATATTATAAGTTCATTGAAATCAACATAATGTAAATTACTTATTGACTGATTATTTTCTAAAGCACTTTTAAGAATATTATTAGCATTGTTTATTTCTGAATTTGTTATCGTGTTACTTATATTTTCATTAACATATCCTATTCCATTAATATAAAATTCTATGTTTTTATATGTATTTGCTAAATTTATTATTTCTTGAATGTAAGCGTCCGGTTGATTAATACTTTCATCATATAAGCCTATACATATTATACATTTTGATTTTTTTTCTGTATAATTAAGATTAGTTAACGTTTTTTTTATTCTTTCTAATTCACTACTATCCTTAGTAAACCATCCATAAGTTCCTCCAGATTTATCTGCATAAAACTTTATATTTTTACCATCAATTGTTAAATTTTCTTCATCTTTGTTTATTGGAAAAACACTATTGGATATATCATTATATAAATATCTGATTCTATTATCTCCTATGATTACAAAGTTTTCGAATTCTGTATTTTTTTCCACTGTCTCAGTATGTGTTACTTCTCTTTGTTCTTCGACATATTGTGTTTCACCTTGAAGATTACTATTTTCGCTATTACTTGTATCGCTAATATGAGTTGTTCCACTACCATCTCCATCTATTGTACCTATAATATATTTTTGTAAAGATATATCTGAGTTTATAAATTTCTCACCTTCAGCACTTCTTTCAATTTCTTTCTTATAATTATTTATGCACATCAAATTTTGATTTTCTGGATGAAAAAGCTTGTAATATCCTGCCCCAAAGCCATTCATTATAGCTTTTACTTTAATCTTCGCCACTCCTCCAGTAAATTGATCAAATGGTATATATGCTATTATATTAGTTCCTGATGTATTTTTTTTAAGATTGTCTAAAGGAGTATCACTTCCATTAATATAAACCCTATATGTTTCTGCATTTTTAATTTTATTCCACTCTACTTTTACATCATTTCCAGTTATCTGTATATCAAGATTTAAATTTTCTTTACCGAACTCATTAACTTTATCTTTATATTTTAATGCTTTATCCCATGTCTGTCTTTCTTTATATGTTAATTTCCATCCTTTAGAATAATACCCTGTCGTATACTCACCATTAATATACTCAACACCTCTTAAATCCATTCTATCAGTATATTTGCTATAACTTGCAATTGCCTCGCTTTTTGTTTCGTATGGATTGTCTTTAATATAGTGCCATATTAAATGCTGTTTTTCACTATGGTTAGATGCTGCATTTCTATATTGTACAAATTTATCTTCTAAATTTAAAATATATTCTAAAATTGGATCTGTTACCACATGATATTCACTTGCAGTATATTCTTTTGGATCAAATCTACGTCCTGACTGTATACAGTATAGTTTAGGATTTATTTTAAAAGGATTTTCTTTGTTTTTTTCTTCTCCTAATGTAATCTTATCCCCAGCTTTAGAAATTGTTATAGAATTGCCATAATAATTAATAATATTAACAGCGGGGCCATTTGTTACATCAGCTCCAACCTTAACCATAAATGATAGACATATTATAATTACTAATGTAAATATTGATACTATCTTTATTGCAAAATTATTTTTCATCATAATCTACACTCCCTTGCATCACTAAAAAACTTTTCAAATTGTATTTTAAGCCTTTTTATATACTTTTACTATACTATAATTTTGAAAAAAAATCTATTGTATAATTATGTAAAAAATATATCTTTTTTCAAATATTATCTACGGAACAAAACATTTCTAAGCACATATTACATTATATTAAATTTTTATTACATTTTTACTACAAAATAGTTATTTTGTCATATATTTCATTTCGACACTAAATAGTTCTAGGGAATTCATGTTTTTTGTTAATACAAAAAGCTAATAGAAAAATTTCTATTAGCTTCTATTTTGAAATTATATTTGTTATTTCTACAAACTGTTCTAAGGTTAATGATTCACCCCTTATTTTTTCGTCAATTCCTAAATTTCTAAGAATATTTAAGATTTCTTGTTTATTTTCAAATAAATCTGTCTTTTCTAGTGCATTTACCAGTGTCTTTCGTCTTTGCATAAATGCATATTTTATAAGTTTAAATAATAGATTCTTATCACTTACTTTAATAGTTTTTTTAGGTCTTATTCTTAGTTGTATCACTTTTGAATCTACACTTGGTTCTGGAATAAATGATTCTTTTGAAACTTTTACAACCTCTTTTCCCTCTGCATAATAATATACCGTATATGTTATTGCTCCTGCATTTTTTTTACCTGGTATTTCTATTAATCTATCTGCAACCTCTTTTTGAACCATAACTGTAATAGTTTCTATTTTTAATTCTTCCTCCAGTAATTTCATAATTATTGGAGTAGTTATATAATATGGAAGATTAGCAACAATCTTTACCAGTTTTAGTTCTTTTTTATTTTCTTTTATTATCTTTTTTAAATCTAGCTTTAATATATCATTATTTATCAACTCAAAATTTTTATATAGACTAAATCTATCCTTTAAAATTCCAATCATTCTTTCATCTAACTCTACGGCAATAACCTTTCCTGCCTTTTCTAATAATTTATTTGTTAATGTTCCTAACCCAGGTCCTATTTCTATTATCAAATCTTCTTTAGAAATTTCAGCACTTTCAACTATATTATTAACAACGTTTTCATCAACTAAAAAATTTTGTCCTAAATCTTTATTAGCCTTTATTCCGTATTTTTTTAGAATATATTTTGTTTCATGTTCTAAATTCATTTTACCAGTCCTTTCAAATTGTAATTATTTTAACATAAATATAAAAAAATATCAAAATTTTCATACATTTAATATGCATCTTATTGATTTTTATTACATTTTCATATAAAATATTTACATATACAATGAGGAGAATACATATGAGTAAGAAAAAAAATTACAGAAGAAATAATTCTTCTAAGAAAACAAATGTAATTGATCGACCTATATCCATAAGAAGATTAAGGATGCTTGCTGTTATAGCATCAATTATATTTATACTTTTAATTGTAAGATTATTTATACTACAATTTATCGATGGACCGTCTCTTAAAGAAAGTGCATCTAGACAACAAACTTTAAATACTGTTATTAGCCCTAAAAGAGGTAGTATATATGATATAAATGGCAAAGCTTTAGCTATTAGTGAAAATGTAGATACAATTTCTATTAATCCTACCAAAATTCCTACAGAGAAAAAAGATATAATAGCCAAAGGACTGTCTGAAATATTTAATCTAGATTATAATGAAATCCTAAAAAAAGTTAATAGCACATCTTCAATTGAAACAATAGCGAAAAAGGTTGAAAGTGATAAAGTCAATGAACTAAAGGCTTGGATGTCTAATAATAAATTTTCTGTTGGAATTAATATTGATGAAGATACAAAAAGATATTATCCATACTCATCTCTTGCCTCTTCTGTTATAGGTTTTTGTGGTACAGACAACCAGGGATTATCTGGAATAGAATCTTCGTATGATAATATTCTTACAGGTCGTTCTGGAAAAATCATAACATCTAAGGATTTAAATAATAGCGAGATATCAGATAATTATACAACATATGTTGAAAAAGAAGATGGTAGTGATGTTTACCTTACAATAGATGCTAATATACAAACTATTGTAGAAAAATATATATCAAAACCTGTAAAAAAGAAACAATGTGAATATGCTACAGCTATAGCAATGGAACCTTCTACAGGTAATGTTCTATCTATGGCATCTTATCCTAATTATAATCTAAACGAACCTTTTACTCCAAATACTGAAAAAGAACAAAAATCTTGGGAAAAGCTTTCTTCTTCTGAAAAAAGTAACTACCTTAATAAAATGTGGAGAAATAAAAATATTTCTGATTTATATGAACCTGGATCAACCTTTAAAACATTAGTATCTTCCATTGCTTTAGAAGAAAACATTACAGAAACTAATATAAAAAAAGATTTTTATTGTAAAACTTATGAAGAATTCTCCGATGGAACTAAAATAAGATGTTGGTCTAAAGTACCTCATGGATCTGAAACCCTTACAGATGCACTAGCGAATTCGTGCAATCCAGCTTTCATGCAGTTAGGAAAAAGAATCGGAGTAAGTACTTATTATAAATATTTTGATGCTTTTGGACTATTTAATAAAACAGGTATTTCTCTCCCAGGTGAAAGTAATAGCATCTTCTTTAAAAAAGAAAAAGTTGGACCTGTTGAACTTGCAACAATGTCATTTGGTCAAAGGTTTGAAATAACGCCAATTCAATTAATTACAGCAATATCCTCTATTGCTAATGGTGGTAAGTTAATGCAACCTCAGATAGTCAGTAAAACTGTAAATAAATCAACTAATAATGTATCTAATACAACCCCTCAACAAGTAAGACAAGTCATATCAGAAGAAACTGCAAAATCAGTTATTTCTATGATGGAAGCTGTAGTTACAGATGGTACTGGAAAAAAAGGGGCTGTAAAAGGATATACTATTGCAGGAAAAACTGGTACTTCTGAGGCCAAAGCAGGATCTAACGCGGGTCACACCCTTTCATATGTTGCTGTAGCACCTTCAGAAAATCCACAAATTGTAATATTAGTTGTACTTTATCATACTTCTACTGAAAGTCATGGTAGTACAGTCGCTGGTCCTGTAATTTCAAATATATTAAGCAAAGTACTTCCATATTTAGGTGTTACCTCTGATGATGCAAATATCAAATCATCAGATAATCAAATATCAATTCCTAATATTACAAATAAAACAGTAACAGAAGCAGAAAAGATACTAAAGAATGCTGGTCTAAACTCATATACTTCTTTTACCGGAAATAAAAATTCTACATTAGTATCAACACAAATTCCTGCAGCAAGAACCATAATTTCAAAGGATTCTATTGTAATATTATATACAGAAAATAATTCGACAAGAACTTCCATAGAAGTTCCAAATTTAAAAGGAATGACTTTATCAAAAGCCAAATCCACATTAAAAAAATTACATTTAAATATAAATTATTCGGGAAATGGTATCATATCCAGTCAAACAGAAAAGGCTGGGAGTACAGTTGAAGAAGGTTCAATTATACATGTAAAATTATCAAATTGATAAATTGTAATTTGTTGCTCTATTTTTAATAAGAAATAAATGTAAAATATTCAAACAAACTCGGGGCGGGCTAAACTGCATAAGAAATTGTAAATTATTTTTTCAGAACCTCTGTCCAAAAAAATAATTAACAATTTCTAACTTGCCTCCCCTACATTCGTTTG
>JAEEGL011328088.1_pt1 | contig 12176 bp, 9 predicted proteins | sample 9134231 | NCBI WGS metagenome assembly JAEEGL01 (sample SAMN16246548, study PRJNA631951) | gut metagenome | biome: gut microbiome; feature: rumen; material: fiber-attached | host: Bos | place: Iran: Karaj | collected 2018-10
ACGGCCAGAGCAGCGGCGGTTGGCCCGGCGGCGGTGGCTCGTCGAGCAGCGACAAGCGCTCCTCACCCAAGGGCATCAAGGTGGACGGTAACATCACCATCAACGGCGGTACCATCACCGTGAGCGCCACGGGCGGTGAAGGCTCTGAGGGTATCGAGTCCAAGAAAATCATGACCATCAATGGCGGCTATGTTGAGGTAACCAGCTATGATGACGCCCTGAACAGCGCTTCGCACATGTACCTCAAGAGCGGTTACGTCTATGCCGTAGCAACCGGCAACGATGCTATTGACTCTAATGGCAACATGTACCTGAGTGGTGGTTATGTCTTCTGCTGCGGTAGCGAGGAAGGCCTCGATGCCAACAGCGAAGGTGGCTACAAGGTTTATATCCAGAGCGGAACCAACCTGATGGCCATCGGCGGCAACATGGGTGCTATTGAGAGCGGTGCCAGCATCAGCCAGACCTGCTACAGCGGCACCGCGAGTGCCAACACCTGGTATGCCCTCTACAGCGGCAACAACGTTGCCTTTGCAGCCTACACTCCCACCTTCTCCAGTCAAGGCGGCGGATATGGTCCTGGCGGCGGCTCATCTTCCAGCAAGACGATTGTCGTTACGGCTCCTTCCACTCCGAAACTCTCCAGGGGTGTGACGGCCAGCGGCACTACCTTCTGGAACGGTAAGGGAGCTACCAATGCCAGCGGCGGTTCGCAAGTTAGCCTCTCGACCTACTCTGGCGGTGGCGGCTGGGGCCCCTGGGGTGCTCCCATCGAGCAGTAGTTATAAACCCATGACATCATTATTTAAAAGACTTAGAAATTATGAAAAAGACGATTATAACGATGCTGATTGCACTGGTGGCCATGTTTGCCAGCGCCGAGACCTATAACTACTTGAAGTTCACCAAGACCAACGGCTCGACCGTGACCTATTCGGTAGAAGGCCTCAAGCTCACCTACGACAACACTAACGTGACCATCAAGAACGTTGACGGCACTGCAACCATCGCCCTTGCCGAGGTACAGGACATGTACTTCAGCAACGAGGCCGGTGGCGGCGACCTCGTTCGCGGTGACGTGGACGGTGACGGCAAAGTTGCCATTGCCGACGTGACAGTCCTCATCAACTACCTGTTGACTGGAGACGCCACCGGTATCAACGTTGACGCAATTGACTGCAACCAGGATGGCAATGAATCCATTGCCGATGTAACGGCACTCATCAACTACCTGTTGAGCGACACCTGGTAATTGTCACCCGTACACCACACGATAGTTTTGCGCTACTTGGGTTTGCCCAGGTGGCGCAAACTGTTATTGTGCATCTTTTTTCCATTTCTTTAAGACTGTAATTCCGGCTTTTTCTAACCATTTTTAGGGAGGCAACAAGGCAAAAACCCCTATTTTGTGGGTTTGTCCACATAGTAGGGTGTAAGTACTTTTGTGCACTTATTTTTACGCAACTATGAAGCATTTTATACATTATTATTTAGTCACGATTACAGCGCTCATAGTCGGACTGACTGCACAGGCCAGCGGAACTGGCATCTATCGCACCGCCATTGTCCTGAAGAACGGGACGCAGGAAATATTCCCTGATACACTGGTGAACAAATTCCAATACACCCACAGTCTGGTGCAAGGCAAAACCATTTATTCGCTCGACGTCATCCAGGACGGCAAGGTGGCCTTGTCGATCCCTATTGACGACATCGCTGAAATCAATTACCGTGAAATGACTCCCTATGAACACTTTGCGGGCGATTGGTACCTTGTCGCCAGTCCTAACGGCGAACCCCTGCCTGGAACCTCGATTATGGTTTCCTCGGCCGTATCAATGCCTTATCATGCCGTGCTGGCGGCTCCTGGCACTCCCGGCTATGAACGGGAAATCTATTGCCACATCGATTCCATGGCACATCGCAAGGGGTTGAAATATGATGCCGACTTCAAACTGCTCTATAACTATGATGAAGGAACCGGCAAAGGCAGCATTTCTATGATACTTGACGATCAGCATCCCGTGAGCGCGACACAATACACCGAAGATGCTTCCACCTATGCCTACTGGGATGCTACCAGCACCTGGTACTTCGGTGTATCGGCGCAGCATGAGGGCGGTGACACCGGCGGCAGGCATATGTACTTTGTTACCCACAACATCGACACCTGGGAACTGGAAGGCCAAGAGTTGCCATGCCAATGGACAACAGCCGACCTGGCTGACTATGACCACGAGTACAGTTTCCCCTCGATTTATGAAATCTGCTGGGTAGTAGGGCTTGACATCCCGTTTGTTTACTCCGAACATGACTTGCTCGGTTACATCGACATCTTTGCGAGTCCCCGACTCATGCGCCATCCCTGGACCAAACCATTGACCGAGTGAAGAAGCTGATATCATTCATATTATTAGCATTGTGTTGCATCGTCCCGCTCCGTGCCCAAGTGGCTGTGAGCGGCGTTGTCACCGATAACAACAGCGGACAGCCTGTAGAATTTGCCACGGTCACGATGCTGCAGGGTGACCAATGGTGCATGACCGACAGGCAGGGCACATTTACCCTGCGCATCCATGGTAGCGGCAAGGCGACACTGCGGGTCACCTGTGTTGGTTATGAGCCTGCCCAAGCGGAAGTTGATCTCAATCATCCTAGCGACACACTGCACCTGGTCATGCTGCCGACCAATCTGCAGCTTGAACAAGTCATCGTCACCGCACAACGCAAGACCGAGAACGCGACCACGAGCTACCTCATCGATCGCCAAGCCCTGGACAACCAACAGATTGTCAACGTGAGTGACATCTTGACCCTCATGCCCGGTGGCAAGACCGTGAACAGTTCGCTCATCAACGACCAGCGCATCGCCCTGCGTGCAACATCGGGCGAGAAAGGCAATGCCGCCTTCGGCACCGCCATCGAGGTTGACGGGCAGCGGCTCCAGAATAATGCCGACCTGAACGAGACGACGAGTGCTAGTACACGCACCATCAGTTCGACCAATGTCGCCAGCGTGGAAGTCATCCCTGGCATCCCGTCGGTAGAATACGGAGACTTGAGCAACGGCATCGTCAAGGTAAACACCAAGCGCGGCCGGACACCGTGGGAAGTGTCGCTCGCCACCAATCCCTATACCAAGCAGGCTGGCATCAGCAAGGGATTTGACCTGGGCAGCGGCGTAATCAATGCCTCGATGGAACACACCCGCAGCTACAGCAACCTGGCATCACCGCACACCGCCTATCAGCGCAACGGACTTTCCATCAATTACAACACGTCCTCGTCACTGGCCTCAAAGCCCCTGATGATCAACGTCAAGGTGGAAGGCAACCTGGGCGGTTACAACAATGAAGCCGACCCCGACCTGTTTGCCGAGACCTATACCAAGGTGCGTGACCACGTGTTGCGCGGCTCGTTGCGTGCCGAATGGAACACTGACCACAAAGCGCTCGCCAACCTGTCACTTCAAGCCGATTTTTCCCTGGCCGACAAGCGAAGGGTCTCCAACACCAATGCCAACAGCAGCAGTTCCCAAGCCCAGATACATGCCCTTGATGCAGGCTACTATATTGCCACCGACTACGACCAGGACCCATCGGCACCCATCATCATGAGCCCTACGGGATACTGGTATGTCAAGAGCATCAATGACAACAAACCCGTGAGCCTGATGGTCAAGGCCAAAGCCAAATGGAACCAGCAAGGCGAGAATTTCAACAATCGCATCATGGCTGGTGCCGAATGGACGGCGACCGGCAACAGGGGGCGCGGACTGTATTATGAGGACCTGCGTTATGCCCCGACGTGGCGCGAGTATCGCTATGACGAACTGCCCTGGATGCACAACGTGGCTCTCTATGCCGAGGACCGCTTCACCCTCACCACCAGTGAACACGGGGGCGAACTGCAGCTCATGGCAGGTCTGCGAACCGACATTACCCACATCAACCAGTCGCAATACGGCACCGTTTCATCCTGGTCGCCTCGACTCAACCTGAGATACACCCTGTGGCAACATCGTGACGAGTGGTGGCTGCAAAGCCTGAGCGCTTACTGCGGCTGGGGAAAAAGCGTCAAGTTGCCTTCCTTTGAGGTGCTCTATCCCCGACCCTCCTATGCCGACAGGCTTGCGTTTGTACCCGGCTCGACAGCCGACAACCGCATCTTCTACGCCTATAGCGTCACACCGTTCAAATCCATCGTCAATCCCTCGCTCAAGTGGCAATACAGCCAACAACTGGAGTTGGGCCTTGAAGCACGCATCCCAGTGGCCACCCTGTCGGTGGGAGCCTTCTTTGCCAAGACCTACCGTCCTTACCTGAGCACCGCTGTCTATACGCCCTTCAGTTACATGTTCACCTCACAGGCTGCCCTTGAGAATGATTTCCCCATTGCCTCGGCCGACCGCATCTATCACATCGACCGCACGACTGGCGTGGTCACTGTTAGTGACCGCACGGGACAAGTGGAGCCTCAAGTGCTGGCTGGCGTGACACGCAACACCTTCAATGCGAGCAACACCTATACCAACGGCTCACCCATCGCCCGATCAGGTCTGGACTGGGTCATTGATTTCCGGCAAATTGAGTCCCTGCGCACCAGCCTGAGGCTTGACGGCTCTTATTACCATTACCACGGTGTTGAGCACACGCTCATTGCCTCACAGCCTACTGGAGCACAATGGATGAGCGACGGAGTCACCCCATACCAGTATATAGGTTACTACCAGGGAACCGCACTGGGTACAGGCAGTGCCCAGGCTACGGTGCCCAACGGCAGCCAGTCGGATGTCGTGAATGCCAACATGACCCTTGTCACGCACATCCCTGCCATCCGCTTGGTCATCAGCCTAAGGCTTGAATCCACCCTCTATGACGCCCGCCGCTCGCTCAGCCAGGGCATGAATGGCAAAGCAAGAGGCTATGTCCTTGCCAATCCGTCTGATTACTTCGGCGAGCCCTACACGGGCAAGCAGCGCGACTGCTATGTCGCCCTGTGGCCCGAATACTATACCACATGGGAGCAGCCCGATGTCGCCCAGCCCTTTGCCGAGAAGTTCACTTGGGCACGAGACAACGACCCTGCCCTGTTCAACGAACTGGCGCAACTGGTCATCAAGACCAATTACAACTACAACCTGAATCCAGACCGCATCTCGGCCTACTTCTCGGGCAACATCAACATCACCAAGGAGATAGGCGACCATGTGAGCATCTCGTTCCTTGCCAACAACTTCTGGAACTCGATGGCAAAGGTCAAGAGCAAGCAGACGGGCCTGTGCACCACCATCTACAACGGTGGCTATATCCCGCCGTTCTACTATGGCGTCTCGATGCGTGTAAAACTATAGTGAATAAAAACAATGAAACTCTTTCTATCATATCATCCATTCATCGGGCTGGTCTTCACACTGATGTGCGGACTGGCTACAGCCTGCAGCGACAGCATCGCCGAGCCCGATGAGTACCTCACGAGGGCCGTGCGGGTGCAAGTGCAGGGTGACCTTCAAGACAAGGAGGGCATTGTCGTGCACATGACCGATGACAAGGGCATGGCTTTCGCCCAAGTCACCAATGACCAGGGCATAGCCACATTCCAGGTGCCTGTGGGTATCTATGACGTCATGGTGTCCCATGCCTCACAGCCTGAGGACGGCTGGCGCACGGTCTATAACGGGTCGGCCAGCAATGTTGCTGTCATGCGTGAGGGGGACTGCACCGTCTCGCTGACACTCACGACAGCCACCACCAGTGCCATCATCATCCGCGAACTCTATGTGGGCGGCTGCCAGCGTGACGACGGTTCGGGCTGGTTCTATCGCGACAAATATGTCATCATCGCCAACAACAGCGACCAGCGTATCGTCCTGCCGGGCTTGTGCCTTGCCATCGCCACGCCCTATAACAGCTATAGCCTCAACAAGAACTATGACGAGTCGGGACACCTTAACTACGAAGACGAGGGTTTTGTGCCCGCTGCCAGCAGTTTCTGGTACTTCCAGGACGAGGAAGTAACGTTTGAGCCCTGGGAGCAGAAAGTGATTGCCTTGAATGGAGCCATCGACCACACCCTCACCTACTCCAACAGTGTCAACCTGGCACAATCGGAATATTACTGCACCTTTGACATCGAGCACTATAGCAGTACTGCCGCCTATCCGTCACCCAGTGAACTCATCCCCACCAGCCATTACCTCAAGGCCGTGAGATACGGAGACCAGTTGGAATCGGCCTGGCCGTTGAGCAACACGTCGCCCGCGTTTTTCATCTTTACGCCTCCCGAGGGGATGACGCCGCTGGAATTTGGCAACGACGCCTCCAACGTATGGTATGACGAAGGTCGCGCGCTCCCAACCTTTGCCTGCCGCAAGGTACCCGTCGAAAATATCCTTGACGGTGTAGAAATTTTTTCTACAGCATGGGAGGAAGCCAGCAAGCGGTTGACCTCAAGTGTTGACGTCGGTGCCGTTTACATGACGGCACGCTACGGGCACTCCGTCGAGCGCCGCGTTGACGAAGCAGAGACCGAACGCCAAGGGCACACCGTCTATCTGGACACTAACAACTCAACAACCGACTTCATTGAGCGTGAACACGCCTCGCTCAGGGATTAATGATTAGAGATGAATGATTAACAACATAAGGACATATCTGCTAACGGCATTGCTGCTGACGACATTCTTGCCCGCAGTGGCACAGTCATGGCTTGACTATGACCAAGCCATGGCACATTACCCCCTGCTGCAAAGCCGCAATGCTGCTGCTCTGACTACCTACTGCTCGGCTGACAGCACACAGTTGCTGCTGGGCGAAGCCCGACTGATGATGAACACCGGGCACGGCCACCTTGCAGCGCCCCACGTCGCACCCAACGGCTGGGAGGCCAACGCGCACGTACGCTCCATCTATCGCATGAGCCGCCGCGTGGTCGTCAGGGGCAGCATGGACTATAGGTATGGCTGGGGAAAACATGCCGGCGGTTCGGTATGGATTGATCCCGAACAGATGCCGTTTGACATCACCGAGATTGACGACACCACCCGTGGCAACATCAGCCTGGAAACCTATCGCCTGAATGGCGAACTCGGTGTAGATGTGGGCCATGGCGTGAGCCTGGGTGCCACGTTTGACTACACCACGGCCAGCGGAGCCAAAAAGAAGGACCCGCGACATGTCAATTCGCTCATGAACCTTCAGGCTGGTGCAGGAATCACCTGGCACATCCAGGGGTTCACCATCGGCGGCAACTACCTCTTCGGCCGTAGGACCGAGGGGCTGAAGTTCAGCACCTTCGGCAGGACCGACAGGATTTATCATTACTTGATTGACAACGGTGCCTACTTCGGTCGCGAGGAAACCACCGACGGCAACGGGTATGTGAACGACGACAACGAGCGCCCCTTGCTTGACATCAGCCATGGGCTTGCCCTGCTGGCGACTTACCGCCACGGAATCATGACCTGGGGCCTTGAGGGCAGTTGGTCGCACCGCCATGGCCACTACGGTCTGGAAGCACCATCGATGATTGACTTCAACCGCCACAACGGTGACGCATGGGACATCCAGTCCTGGTGGCAGCGCGACAACGGTTCTGACATGCAACGGGTGACGGTATCCTACAGCCATCAGGGCATCAAGGACCACGAGCGCACTTACCGCATCATCACCGACCAGGGCGTTACAGACACCCGCTACTATGACGACCGCCTAATGGGAGAACGTGACAACAGCTTGCTGACCGTCGGTGGAGACCTGCGGTGGGGAATTGAGCGAGAACTTGCCGCCTGGCAGGTCGAAGGCACCTTGACACATCACCGACGCACACTCACTGCCAGCCTCTACCCCTTCTACCGCCAACAAGTGACGCATATCACCGAGTTCACGCTACAGGGTGCACACAACTGGCTTACCGCAAGAGACCAAGTGTGGTCGCTCCAACTGCAGACAGGTTGGGCCACCGGTGGTGGTACAGCAAGGCAGGACGGCACTTACCAGACGCCGAGTGCCGACGTCGAAATGCCTCAAGAGCACACGCTCTACCTGATGCGCCAATATGAATACCTCACCGCAAAACGCCTGCTTGCCGGAGTGCAAGTGCGCTGGTCGGTACCGATTGCCCGTCAGCGCATGAGACTCTATGCCGAGGCAGGATACAGTTACCGCCAGGCCTTTGATATCCATTATCTGGAGGATGGTCATCGCCATGGAGCAAGTGTGGCAGTGGGATGTCTGTTTTAACAATAGAACATTATATAATTAACAATAAATCAATATTTTAACATTTAATTAATCACTTAAATATGATGAAAATTTCTACAAAACTGAGTGCATTGGCACTGCTGGCAGGCGCCATGATGAGCATGAGTGCCCATGCCGAGACACAAGAAAACGTTTACGACTTCGCCAACAACAACCTGGGTCTGGAGGTTGCTACTCCCGCCGACTGGGAAGATGCCACCAAGGGCGTCATCAGCGGTCTTGAGATTCGTCAGGGCGATGTAGTCCTCACTTCGGTCGATGGTGCCAAGGTCAACCGCATGTGGCGCACCAATGCTGGTGTACAGTACCTGCAGGTGGGCGGCAAGATCACCATCACTGCCGACGAGGGTCGCGCCATCACGATGGTGAACTTTGACGTTCAGAACTACAAGTTCTTCCTGGAGGCTCAGGAGGGCAACGGCTCGCTGGATGCCAACAACTATGTGTGGAACGGTAACTCAACGAGCATCACGTTTGACAACGAGAATGCCGCCAACGAGTACAACACCCAAACTCTGTTACTGGCCATGACCGTGTACACCGACGAAGCCAATGAGGACACCTACTCGCCCACAGAGAACAACTATGCCGACTGTGCCAACATCGCCGAATTCCTCGCGCTTGAAGTGGGAACTGCAGCCAAGCTGACCCTCAACAACGCCCAGGTCAACGGCACCTACTGGGGTGGTACCTTCCTGGAGGATGCCACGGGAGCTGTTCAGGTGAATGCCACCATCAACGTCAACCGCAACGACGTGCTCAACGGTGTCATCTACCTCGTGCGCGCACAGGACGACTTTGATCCCGACCACATCATCCCCACTGCCGACCCCGACACCAAGACTTCACTTGACGAGGTGACCATCACGAGCGACAACCAGCTCAATCCCACCGTGATGAACATCAATGACCTGCCCGATAATGCCAACATGAGCAAGCTGGTCAAGGTGCAGGGTGTTACCATCACCAAGCCCAGCCGCTTCTACTTCATCACCACCGACAATGGCGAGAACATCCAACTCGTTGACCAGATGAACGTGGGCGGTTATGACCTGGATGCCCTCGTTGACAAGACCGTGGTCGTTACCGGTGTATTCACCTGGAACATGATGCGCTGGGCCATCTTCCCCACCAGCGTTGTTGAGGACACCAACACGGCCGTCACCACCATCATGGCTACCGAGGCCTACGACGCCGACGTGTACACCATCACGGGCATCAACCTGGGTAAGGCCGACATCAACACGCTGCCCGCCGGCCTCTATATCAAGGACGGCAAGAAGTACCTGGTCAAATAAACAATTTCCCGGTTCTTAAAACCGCTGATTTCACATGTTATCCATATTATTATTAAACGTTGATTGAAAAATGAAGACTATCAAGTACATATTATTATCGTTGGCTGCCTGTGTGGCTGTGACAGCATCGGCCATTGAGGATACATTGACGTTTGTCAGGACTGACGGCTCCACCGTCGCTTTCTCGACCAGTGGACTCACCATCACCTACGATGACCTCGGCCATGCCATTGTCACCAATGACGAGACGAATGCGACAATCGACCTTGCCAATATGGATTACATGTGTTTCGGTGAAGTGGAGGCTAGCCTCAAGGGCGATGTGAACAACGACGGCGAGGTCAATATCGCCGACATCAATGCCGTCATCGACATCATCCTGACAGGCGGCAGCAACGCCCATGCCGATGTGAACGGTGACAGCGAAGTCAACATTGCCGACGTGAACACCCTCATCGACATCATCTTGGCCAAGTAACTCCACATCCCGGCGGCAAGCGCTATTTCTATAGCGGCTATAGACTTGATAGTATCTATAGCCGTTATTTTTATATAAGGAGGAAAAGGGTGGATGAAAATAAAAATCTTAAAAGATGTTAAAATATTTGGTGGATTCAAAACTATTGTTATACCTTTGCAGTGTACTAGTTAAGTAGTACACTAGATAAGTAAATTATTAACCACTAAAATATCTATCTATTATGTTAACTATAAACAACATTAGTTTCAGTTACAACAAGCGATACGGAGACCTGTTCCACGATTTCTCGCTTGAATTGAACGCCGGCAATGTTTACGGCTTGTTAGGAAAGAATGGTGCCGGCAAGTCCACCCTTATCTACCTGATGACTGGTCTGTTGACCCCCAAGAGCGGTGAAGCCTTACTCGACGGCGTGAACGTTCGCAAGCGTCTGCCCAAGACGATGAGCGACATTTTCCTCGTTCCCGAGGAGTTTGAACTGCCGCGCTTGAGCCTCAAACAATATGTGGACCTCAACGCCCCCTTCTACCCCAACTTCAGCAAGGAAGACATGCAACGTTACCTGGACATCTTTGAGATGGGCGGTGACATGAATGTGAACCTCAACGCGCTGTCGATGGGTCAGAAGAAGAAAGTGTTCATGGCCTTCGCCTTTGCCGCCAATACCCGCGTGCTCATCATGGACGAGCCGACCAACGGCCTGGACATTCCCAGCAAGAGCCAGTTCCGCAAACTCGTCACCACCGGCATGACCGATGAGAAGATGATGCTGATCTCGACCCATCAGGTGCGCGACATCAGCGACATCCTGGATCACGTGACCATCATCGACCAGAGCCGCGTGCTGCTCAACGCCAGCATTGCCGACGTGATGAGTAAGGTGGCCTTCCGCCCGCTGCGTGAAGGCGACGAGCCGCTGTTCGTCTTGCAAAGTCCCTACGGTCCCCTGGGTGCCGTTCCCGCCGAGGAAGGCGAGGAGACCAAAGTTGATCTGGAGATGCTGTTCAACGCCACGCTTCAGAATCCTGCTGCCATCAACCAATTATTCACCACCTCAAAATGAACACCACTATGAATACCGTCAATCAAATATTCGACTGGAACCGTTTCACTGCCACCCTGCGCAAGGAAGTAGTAGAAAACTGGCGCCCGATTCTTTTCACTCTGCTGGGCACCTATGGTCTGCTGACCATCATCATGATCATCGGCAATGCCGTTGCTGGCGATAGCATCCAGGAAGAGGTCGTGTCGTTGCAAACGATGCTGCCTCAGAAAGTTGTCTATGGCATTCTCACGATTATTGGCCCGATTATCGCTTCGATGGCCTTCAGTAAACTGACCTCAAAGACCGGTCGCATCAATATGTTCACTTCACCGTCATCAACACTCGAGAAGTACCTTGTCAATGGCGTGGTGTATGTGCTGGGATTTATCGTATCCTTCTTTATCCTTGCCCAGTTGGCCGACCTCACCCGCATTGCTGCTATGCATATCTTCGGGTTTGACGGTTATATCCCTAGTGCCATCAATTTCACCGACCTCGGCTCAAAAGTCGTCATGGGTGTGGGCAGTGATATTTTTGAGGGCCCGATGGCCGTCACCTATGCATGGCTCGGTCTGCTGTCAAGCACTGGCATTTATCTGTTGGGTAGTGTGATGTGGCCGCGCTTGTCGCTGCTCAAGACCTTTGCCGCCATGATGGTCATCCAACTGGCTATCGGCATTTTGGGTATTATCCTGGCTTTTGTGTCTGGCGATGCTCTTTCTGCCGCCAAGTGGTTGATGGATCATAGCAGCGGGGTGATGCCCTTCGTATTGACGCTTGCGATTGCCCAGGCTATTATCAGCTGGGGCTTGGCATGGTACCTGTTTAAGCATAAAGATGTCATTTCACTCAAGTGGTGGAAGTGATTCAAGGTTAAAGGTTAGAGGTTAAAGGGATTTTTACCAAAGACTATATCTAAGCTTTATATAACTGGCAAACCTAAATATTTAGACTACAATGAACTTCAAGGATAATAAAGCGATCTATCTGCAGATTGCCGACCGCATCGGCGACCAGATACTCTCGGGAGCCTTAGTTCCCGAAGGCAAGGTGCCTAGTGTGCGCGAGCTTGCAGCCGAGATCGAGGTCAA
>JAEEGL011841707.1_pt1 | contig 12176 bp, 15 predicted proteins | sample 9134231 | NCBI WGS metagenome assembly JAEEGL01 (sample SAMN16246548, study PRJNA631951) | gut metagenome | biome: gut microbiome; feature: rumen; material: fiber-attached | host: Bos | place: Iran: Karaj | collected 2018-10
GGGTAAACTGCAAATGTCCTAAATGTGGACATGATGCAAAAAGAGAAACAGACACGATGCCTAACTGGGCAGGATCTTCTTGGTATTGGTTAAGATATTGTGATCCACATAATCCAAATCAATTAGCAGACCCAGAGAAATTAAAATACTGGGGAAGTGTTGATTGCTACACGGGAGGAACAGAACATATCACAAGACACGTTCTATATGCCTTCTTCTGGCAAAACTTCCTATATGAAATAGGAGCAGTTCCAACAAGAGACCCATTCAAAAGAAAAATGGGTAGTGGATTAATTCTAGATACCGAAGGAAAGAAAATGTCTAAGAGTTCAACAAACGGAGTATCTCCAATGGAAGTGATTGATAAATATGGATGCGATGCCGCAAGACTACACATTCACTTCTTAGGTGGATATGAAGACAATACCGCATGGACCTATAACGGTATTAATGGAATTACAAACTTCTTAAATAAAGTTTGGGAATTACAAGATATCGTTCAAGGAGAAGAAATATCTAGTAAACATGCACAAGAGTTAGAAAAATTAACCAAGAAAGTAACAAGCGATATTGAAGCATTAAAACTAAATACAGCAATCGCTAGCTGTATGGGATTTGTCAATCAAATGAAGAGAGACAAATACATTACAAAAGAAGAATTAAGAAGATTCTTAATCTTATTGAATCCATTAGCACCTCATATCACAAGTGAAATCTATGAAAAAGTATTTGGAGAAAATATATTAGATGCAGAATGGCCAAAAGAAGATCAAAAGAATCAATCTGTTCAAATGACCAATATTGTAATATGTGTTAATAATAAAAAGAAATTTGTAGTACCTTGTCCAAAAGGACTAACAAAAGAACAATTATTAGACTACTTAGCACTTCAAGATGATATCAATGCATTCTTAAGTAATTTAGAAGCACAAAATATTTATCATGTACCAGATAAAATGATTAATATTGTTACAAAGAAAAATGTATATGAAAAGAAATAAGTATCTTGAAGCAATCCAATAAATATGCTATTTTTAAATAGAAATGGAGAGTCTATATGAAAAGAATCGGAATTATCTTCGCAATGGAAGAAGAACTACAAAGTCTATTAGATTTAGTAGAATTGAAAAAAGAAAAAAAGATTTATGATATTACATTTTATGAATGTACGTTAAAAGAGAAAGAATTAGTTTTAGCAGAATCAGGAATTGGAAAAGTAAATGCTGCAAGAGCAACGCAAATAATGATAGATAAAATGAATGTAGATTGTATCTTTAATATAGGAGTTGCGGGTTCTTTATCAAAAGATGTAAAAGTATGTGATATGGTAATAGGAGAAAAACTAGTACAACATGATTTTGATATTACAGCATTTGATCATGATAAAGGATATGTTCCAAAAGTAGGCGTTTATGTAGAAAGTAATTCAGATCTTGTAAAACTAGCAAAAAAAATAGATAAGAATGCTCATACAGGAGTAATTGCATCCGGTGATATCTTCTGTACGGATAAAGAAATGAGTAAGAAAATTGCCAAAGATTTTCATGCACTATGTGTGGAAATGGAAGGCGCAAGTATTGCACAAGTATGTTACTTATCAAGGATTCCATTCTTAGTGATTCGATGTATTTCAGACTCACCAGATGGTAGTAAAAACAAATTAACATATGATGAATTCTTAAAAATAAGTTCTGAGAAAGCATCAAAATATTTAAAGGAAATGATAGAAAAGGCATAAAAACCTTTTCTTTTTTTATGTTTTGTGATATAATATACGCTCATGAAGAAGGGGTATTATGGAAACAATTAAAGTGGGGACTAGCGAAGAATTTGGTCAAATGCTTGGACATGGTTCCGAAGGAGAAGTTTTTTCTTACCAAGGAAAATATGCCATTAAAGTATTTCCAAATTATATTTGGAGACATCAACCATTTAGTTTAAAAAAACTAAATCGTAAAATGAAAAAAATAGAAGCAATGATAGGTCTAGAAGATCCAAATGTAACATTTCCATTAGGATTCGCAGAAGTACCAGATGATGAAAAAGCATACTACATGAGACAAGTCACATCAAACAATCCAGCAGAGAAAGCAAAAACATTAGAATCATTTAAATTTGAATTATTTGATGAAGAACAAGAAGAAATCCTGATAAAAGCAGATGCCGTTCTTCAAAGAATTCATAAGATGGGAATTGCATCGGGAGACATTAGAGATGCCAATATCGCTCTACAAGATGATAAAGAACCAATCTTTGTAGATATTGATAATGCAATCTTTGAGGATTATCCATTTGATATTATTCCTGAAAGAGCAGGAGCTCTATATCAACTATATGGAGGAAAAGCAACAGCCTTTCAAGATAATGATAAACTCATATTCGCAATGATGGCACTTCATTTAAAAACAAAAGATGATAGATTCAACTGGGGTCAAGATAGAGACATGATAGATGAAGGAGTAAGAAGATTACACGCAACAGGAGAAGCAAAAGAAGTATTAGAATGTATCTTTTCCGATGCATTAGATAAACCATATATTGGAAAAGTATTTCAAAAGATATAAAAAGGAAAGAGGAAAGAAATATGTATCGATTATTAAAAGTAGAAGAACCTAAAATTATGAGAAACTTAGAAATAAGTAAAAAAGATTTATTTGGACATAAACCATCTACAGAAAAAAGAAGTAGAGGAGTTTTCTCAAGAGAAATTGAAACTGGAGAAGTTTTAGCATTCCAATGTTTAGAAGATGAAAAACAAGTTGGTGGAATGTTACTAGGAAGTAAAAATGGAAACATCATGATTCATAGAGTCTATGTAGAAGAAAATGAAATGGATAAAGGAGCAGGAAGCTTTATGGTAAAATACGTAAAAGATCATAAAGAATTCTTCGATGCATACTTTGGACAAAATAGTGAAGGAATCATTATAGAACCAATTTACGGAGAAGTTCAACCAAGAAGAGCAGAACATATCGCAACAGGTAGAAGAACTTATAGATAAAGGTATAAAAAATTAAGATATCGTAAGATATCTTTTTTCTATGTTATAATATTAGAAGGAGGAGATCTTATGGTATTATCAGTCGATTCAATCCATATTACACCAGATGAAATAGAAGAATTAGATCGTACGAATCCATATAATGTAGTAGGGGCATTTATTCAAACCATTACAGAATTTAATCCAGAAGACCCTGAACCATTTTTTGAAAAATTACAAATCTTACAAGGTTCTCTACAACCTTTATCAGAATTAATGAAGCAAAATGTAGAAGATAGAATGAATCAAAATAGTAAGTATGAGTACATTGGAAAATCATACTTTGTAGGTTCAAAACCAGAAAATGAGTATGAACCAACAGAACCTTATCAAATAGAAGTAACAGAAAATCCTTATAGTAATATTCAAGAAGGATATTTAAAGTTATTTGTAAAAAGCGGAGGAGCAGATGCCTTAAGAGGAATTACTATGCGCCGTGGAAAAGAAGATAGAAACTATTATATTTGGGGTGATTCCTTTATGGGATTACTCGCAGATATTAGACAACTTGAGTTAGAACATACAGAAGATTAAAAGGAGGAAATATGAAAGCATTAATAGGAACAGAAAATCCTGGAAAAATACAAGGTGCAAAAGAAGCACTAGAAGTATTCTTTGATAACGTAGAAGTAGAAGGATATAAAGCAGATTCTGGAGTAGGAGAACAACCAATATCCGTAGATACACTAAAAGGAGCTAGAAATAGAGCCATCAATACCAAAAAATATGCAGAAGAAAATAACATAGAAGCAGATTTCTTTATGGGAATTGAATCTGGTCTTGTGAATCTATTTGGCTTATGGTTTATTGCGAATGCAGCTGTCGTAATCGATAAAAATGGATACGAAAGCGAAGGCTTTGGACCAATCTTCCCAGTACCAAATAAATATTGTAATGATGTAATGGCAAAAGGATTTGGACAAGTTATGACAGATTTATTTGGAGGAGAAGATTTAGGAAAAAGTGTAGGAGGAGTCGATGGTCTAACCAATCATTCAATCAGTAGAATTGCGATTACAAAAGAAGCATTCATCATGGCTCTTACCCAACACACCAGTGAAGTTTGGAATGATAAATAAAAGAAAGACTACAATAAGTAGTCTTTTTTTTGTATAATGATAATAGGTGATTGTATGAACAAGATAAACAAGTTACTATTACCATTAACCATCTTAGGAACAGCTGTTATTTTCTTAATATTGATTAATCATCAAAAGTCTTATCCATCTCTAAAAGCAGCAGTCAGAACAACCTCCGCAGGAGGAGAAGTCGCAGAAAAAATGAAATGTAAAGATGGTTACTATGTCTTTATAGGAGACTCTAGTATTATCACAAGTGGTTTCTATTATGAAAAAAATAATAAATGGTATTATGGCTCTCATATTAGAAAAAGAAATTATCAAATTAATGATAATATAGAATTATCTGTTTACTACATCTTTAAAGAAAGTACAAGTGTTTTAGAAATAACACAAAAAGAACCAGTTGATTTAACAATATCAGATTCTTATGATACAGTCTTTAAAGGAAGAAAAAATGATAGTAAACAATATCTAGCAGTCATCAATCATGATTTAAATTCAGATTATAAAATAACAATCAATGAAAAAGAATATAAACCAATTAAAAAGTAAATAAAAAAGAATAGAAAGAAGGATAACCATGACAAAAGAAAGTAAATTAGTATTACGAATAGGAATTATTCTCTATATCATATTAGAAGGATTAACACTCTTAAAGGCAGCCAATATTGAAGCATTAGATTCTATTCTAAAAATAACAATTATTTATCTACCTATCACATCCATTATTTTATTTGCATATGTATTAGATAGAGGAGAAAAAAAGATTGCCTATATGGGACTAGCTTGTCTATTAGTAAATAGTATCATTGCAATACTTCGTACGTATGGAGTAGTTCAATATGCATCCATTACATCAGAAGAAATTTTACCGAAAATTGTAAGTTTAATAAAAGAACTTGCTAGTCTAGGAGAATCCTTAACCGCTATGTTAGCGTTATTTAGTTTAATTCTAAATGAAAAAGGAGATCTTTTAAAAACACTAGCTGTTATCTCTTATGTTGTATATGGACTAATTAATGTTATAGGAGCAGTCATGCCATCTATGGCTCTTGAAACATGGTTCTTAACTTCCAGTACTTTATTTATAACCGCAACAAGAGTATGTGAATATTCATTTATTGTCTTCTACTTATTAAATAAAAGAATAGATGAAGTAGCAGAAATTAAAAAAGAAAATCCATTATTACAAAACACACAAGTTGCTCCAACACAACTACCACAACAACCAGTACAACAACCAGTACAACAAGTACAACCAGTACAACAACCAGTACAACAAGTACAACCAGTTCAGCAAGTACAACAAGTATATCAACAACCAATGGTTCAACAACCAGTTGTACAACAACCACAACAGGTAGTAACAAATAATGATTATCCACAACAAAATATGTTATAATGGGTATGGTGATACGATGGAAATTAAGTTAAAAAGAATAGAGGACTTGGAAGAAAATTATCAAAAGATCTATACATGGTGTAGTAAAAAACATGTATATGAATGGTTTGAACAAAGACCTCTTACGTTAGAAGAAGTCAAAGATAAATATCAAAGAAAAATAAGAGAAGGAAAACAAGATTTATACTTTATCCAATGTGATGGACAAGATATCGGTTTTACACAAATCTATAAATATAGTGATGATATTAGTATGTTAAGAGATATTGGAATTCTTTATGAATTTGATTTATTCATAGGAGAAGAATCTTATCTACATCAAGGTATAGGAGAAGCTGCTGTAAAACTAATCACGAAAAAGATTTATGATACTTATCCAGCAGATAGTATTATTCTAAGACCATTCTCAAGAAATACAGATGCAATTGCTTGCTATGAAAAATGTAACTATCATGTATTTAGAAAATATATGGGAAAAGATACATTAGGTAATCCAGAAGAAATAACGATTTTAATGAATTAAAAAAAGATACTACGAATAGTATCCTTTTTTATTTTATAAATTTCTTTTTTAAACAGTAAGGAACCACTTCATTTTTTAATGTATTAGAAAGAAGTTCGGTTCCACAAGAAGAATCATACCAAAGAAAAGATTCAATCTCATCAGATGTAACCAATTCACCAGTAAGTTCTCCAAGGTATTGGTAAACATAGAAGTGAATAGGAGTAACTCCATCACTTGTGGCAATCTCATCAAACTCCATCACAAGTTGTAACTTGGTAGAATCAAAGATTGCTTGATCACCTAGTTCTTCATGACATTCTCGAATAGCAGCCTCCATAGGAGTCTCATCATCTTCCACTCTACCACCAATCATTTGATAAGTAGGCCTTTTTCTAGGTTTATCAATTAATAGTTTTTGATTTTGAAAAAACATCGTTCCAACAACATTCATAGGAATTCCTCCGAATCCATTATAACATAATATCTTTGAATAATAATGAAACTATGTTAGAATAATAAGTCAAGAAATGAGATGATCTTATGAAAAATAAATTTGGACCAATCTATGATTCTTTTATCGCAAGATCATACAAAGTATTTGATAGAGAAATCAAAAAAGCAGAATTAGAAGCAATCGAAAAAGAGTTAGGCCCTATCGATACCTATACACATATTAGAAGGAGAATAGATGCAACTTATGATTGTTTAGGGCAAACACTTGGTTATATGGATGGAAAACATTTGAGCTTTGCAGAATTAGATGAAATGGTTTTTGGACAAACAGAAGGATATCTACAAGCCGCTCAAGAAGAGTTTAAAGGAATGGTATTAGATATGTTTCATTCTGATTCATTTGGAGAAGCATATGAAAAAGGAGAAAAATTAAAGCAAGTAATCGATAGTACTGTAATTGGAGAGTATATGGATTTATTTGATGTAGATTTAAAAGATGAAAATCAAAAGCACTAACAAGTGCTTTTTTTATGATATAATAAAAATGATAATAGGAGGAAATATGAAAAAAGTATTCACAAGTATTATATTAATAGGAATAATCTTACTAGTAAGTGGATGTGGTAAAACAGTACAAAACAATTCAAATATTAAGAATTTTACGTATGACTATGGAAGTTACAATGGTGGTTATTATAGTTATGCCATTACAAGAGAAGATGATCAAATTCACCTCGATGCAAAAGGAATGAATGGAGTAGATTTAAATGCAGATAAATCGATCACAGAATCAGATCTAAATGAACTAGCAAAAATCATCAATGACTATAAAATCTATGAATGGAATGGATTCCATAAAAGTGATAAAAATGTATTAGATGGATATAGCTTCTCTATTGAAATCCAATATAGTGATGGAGAAATCATGGAAGCAAGTGGTTATATGAAATATCCAAATAATTATGAGAAAGCACATGAGGCCTTAGAAAATTATTTATACAGTTTAGCAAAATAAAACACTAACAATCGTTAGTGTTTTTCTTTCTCTAATAGATATTTAGCAATCTCATCATAAGCAGACGTATTCCATAAATGGAAACGTTTATCATCTGGATAATGAGCCATCGTTTTAGAGTGACCATCTGGAATAAAAATTGGATCAATTCTCATACCATAAGAACCACTCTTTCTTTTTGCAAGTCTACCACTCGTAATAGCAGTAAAAACAACAGGTTCCCTTCCATATTCACAATAAGCAAATGCTTCTTTGTAATAAGCTTTTCGGTTTTCTATTCCCTTCATAAGTTTTAAAATTCCATCGGTTCCAATTTGCTCCATAACAGAATGAGCATAAGCTCCTGGAAATCCATTGAGTGCTTCTATAAAGAAACCAGTATCATTCTTTAAAACAGCACACTTTAATTTGTCACTAGCTTCTTTCGCAGAAAAAGAAGCAATCTCTTCAATCGAATCCGATTGTATTTCAGTTGTATCCATTTTGACATTATCAACTTGAATACCATAAGGTTCTAAAAACTGTCTAGCACTAATTAATTTATTAATATTTCCTGTAACAAGAGTAATGTGTTTCATATGAGGCCTCCTATTAAAATCATTATAGCAAACTTCTTACGAAAATTGACAAAAACTAAGAAAAATGATATACTTTCAGCGTAATAAATCAATTAGTTATTCGCGGTTTATTACCAGACACCTTCTTTAGGTGGGGTTAATAATGATAAGAACCTAGAATCTCATCATGAATGACGAAAATTAGTACACAAAAATTTTGTGGTAGTTTTTGTTGTTCATGAAAGGAGGTTCTTTTTTAATACCACAATAAAAAATAGAAAGAAGGATAATTATGAATGAAGAAAAAGAATTTTATGAAGAAATAAAAAATTGGGATTTCAGCATGTTTGAAATAGAAAGTGAGTCTTTAACAAACTGGGATTTTTATGAAGAGTTAAACAAAGTCGCAACCAAGAATTCAAAAATATTAGATTTAGGAACCGGTGGAGGAGAAAAGGTATTAGAATACTATCCAGACTGTTCTGAAATACTCGCAACAGACTTCTCAAAAGGAATGATTGAAACAGCACAAGAAAATTTAAAAAAGAGTGGAAGAAAAAACATTGTATTCCGAATCATGGACAATCTAAAAATGGATGTTCCAAAAAACTACTATGACATCATAACCGCAAGACACACAGTCATTGATGCAAAACAAATCTATGAAGCATTAAAACCAGGAGGATATTTACTAGTAAGAGGAGTTGACAGAGATGACTGTTGGAGCCTAAAAAAAGAATTTGGACGAGGACAAGGATATGACGATGTAAAACCAATCAGCATTGTAGATTATGAAAACATATTAGATGCAGGATTCTGTGATGTAGAATTAATTCCCCTTCATGAAAGAGAGTATTTTAAAAACGAAACACTATTCAAAAACTTTTTAAAGAAAGTCCCAATCATTGATGAATTCAGTGAAACAGGACAAGACAACAAAGACTATTACTCACCAGGTTACGATGAAGACATATTAAACTCTTACATTTCAAAAAACACCTATGATGGAAAAATAAGACTCTTAAGAAGATACTATGCAATCATCGCAAGAAAACCAATCGAAAAGGACTAATCATAGTCCTTTTTTTATTGATATTTAATAACACACTGTATAATAAGAAACCAAGAATAATTGAAGGATCCGATGGAAAAAATAGAAAAGTAGTTGGATATGAAAAAATAAAAAACACTAACAATCGTTAGTGTTTTATTATTTCATTTGGAATTCTGCAATGAAACATCATTTTATGATGTTGATTAACCATACTATGCATCAAATTTCATACTATTAATCACTTTCTCAGCGATTTCATCACAAGGATGGGTTGGATAATTCGTATAATGCATAATATAGCGGAAAGGAGTATCGGTTATATATACTTGAGAGGTATAATTGTTGGATGTAGAAGTTGCTTCCGCATGGGACCACTCCGTACCATTAATAGTTACTTTATCAATTTGATAGGGGTTATAATAGCTAGATGATAAAAGAGTTTTGAATACATGTTCAATGGTACCGGTAGTATAAGCACCATGATAAAAAGTAAAATAGCAATTGGGATCACTTTTATGAGTCCTTTTTGGGAAATAGACTCTAGTAGTAGGAGACTTACGATCTTCATTTACTTCTTCCTGAAAAGCAACGGGCAATTGATAAGATAATTGATCAAACTGCAAATCATACATTGTTTCAAAATCGCTTTCTTCTTCGTCTTTTAAAGACATATAATAGAAACCTACTCCTAAACAACCAATCCCCAATAAAAATAATAATCCAATAAATATCTTTTTCATAACTCTATCCTCTTAGGATGATTGTAGCATAATTTAAGAATTATGTAAATGTGATAGAAACTGTCTTTTTATCTATAATAAAATGAAAAAATAAAACTCCCAACAGTGGTTTTGGAGATGGTGTCAAGATTAAAATAGACCTTTCTTCACCTTTTTTGGGGCTGGAGCGCGAGAGCCCCAAAAATTCGCGGGCTTCGCCTGTAAGTTGTAGGGTGTATTTAGTCCTTATTTTTACTAAAAGTATATAAATCGTAAAAAAAATCAAAACAAAAGAATCGCAAGGGGTGTGGGGAAAGCGATTCTTTTATTTTGAATGTTTGCACAAAACAAAAAGGAAAGCACTTTTGTCGAATCTTGTCGAAATTATGATATAATTTGATTAGGTGAAGATATATGGGATTATTTCAAGATTTATTTGGAAGAAGAAAAACTGTTTTAGAAGAGAATAAAGCAGAACAAATGATGGAAGAAAATATAGAAGGAAATTCAAAAAGAGTAATTAAAAGCATTGATGAATTGAAAAAAATAAATGTTGAAGAAACACCTGTAGAGGAAAAGAAAAAAGAAAAACCTGTAATTACCACCAATCCATCATATAAATTACCACCTTTAGCTTTATTAAATAGGCCAAAGGTCAGTGAAAAAGACAATAAAGAAATAGAAGATATAATTAGTAAAATAGAATTGTGTTTAAAAAGTTTCAAAATCAATTCAAAGGTTATAGAAGTTCAATCAGGACCATTGATGACTAGATATGAGTTAGAAGTTTCTTCGGGGACTGATCTTAATAAAATGTCTAGATTAAATAAAGAAATAGCGATGACATTATCTAAAAAAGAAGTGATAATAGAAACACCCATCCCAGGAAAAAACACTGTTGGAATAACAATAGACAATGATATCCCTACTACAGTGAGTTTTTATGAGATGATGACAAGTAAAGTAATGGAAGAAACAAAAGAAAAAAAGTTGATCGTTCCACTAGGGAAAACACCAATAGGTGAACCTTGCACTTGTGAAATTAATAAAATGCCACATTTACTTATATCAGGAACTACTGGTTCAGGGAAAACAGTATTGTTAAATAATATTATTTGTTCAATTATTATGAAATCAAAACCAGATGAAGTTAAACTAGTTCTGGTAGATACAAAAGTAGTAGAGTTTAACTGCTACAATGGAATACCACACTTGTTATGCCCGGTTATTTCTAATCCAAAACAAGCTGCCATTCTACTTAAAAAAATGGTATATGAAATAGAAAAAAGATATCATATGTTTGCTTCGACTAGTACTAAAAAAATTGAAGGATATAATGAATATGTAGAAAAATGGAATAAAGATCACCAGGATGAACAATTAGAAAAAATGCCATACATATTAGTTATAGTAGATGATTTATTAGATTTAATGGCAGTTGCTCATAGAGATATAGAGGATTTAATAATAAGAATAACTCAAAAGGCAAGATCTGCAGGAATAAATTTAATATTCTCAACACAAAGACCTTCAAGAGAAGTTCTAACAGATATAATTAAAACAAATATACCATCTCGCATCTCATTTGCAGTAAGTTCAAGATCTGATTCAAATACTATATTAGATCAAGAAGGTGCAGAAAATCTATCTGGAAATGGTGATATGTTATATCTACCAACGGAAATGAAGAAACCATTATATATACAAGGATCATATATTGAGGATAATGAAATTCAAAAGATAATAGACTATGTTAAAACACAACAAGAAGCTTTTTATGATGACAGTTTAATAGAACAGGAAAAAGAAGAAATAGATGATTCTGAAGGTTATTTTAATGAATGGGAAAGCCTATATGATGAAATAATAGACTTTGTAATTAAGCAACAAAAAGCAAGCGCTTCACTTTTACAAAGAAGGTTCAAAATTGGTTATAATAGAGCTGCAACTATGATAGATAAACTAGAAGCTGATGGTATCATAGGACCTCCAACTGGCACTTCTGAACCTAGAGAAGTATTAGTTAGATATAGCGATGAAGATTATTAAAAAGAGCATAATTGCTCTTTTTTTATGTAAATTGTGAAAAGTATCATAATTTGATATAATTCATTTAGGTGATAAATATGCAAGAATTAACTAAAAAAGTGGTTGAATTTACTCATGAAAGAGATTGGGATCAATTTCATTCTCCAGAAAATTTAGCAAAAAGCATTTCAATTGAAGCTGGAGAACTATTAGAATGCTTTCAATGGAATAATGAATATGATTTAGAGGAAGTAAAAGAAGAACTTGCTGATGTTATTAATTATTGTTTATTAATGGCAGATAAACTAGGTGTTGATCCTA
>JAEEGL011942083.1_pt1 | contig 12176 bp, 10 predicted proteins | sample 9134231 | NCBI WGS metagenome assembly JAEEGL01 (sample SAMN16246548, study PRJNA631951) | gut metagenome | biome: gut microbiome; feature: rumen; material: fiber-attached | host: Bos | place: Iran: Karaj | collected 2018-10
CGACGGCGACGAGGAGGCCATCGCCTTCTTCCGCCGCAGCAGCGACGAAAAGCCCCTGAAGATCTTCGTGTACCGGGCCGACGCGGACGGCTTCGACCCCCTCTGCACGGTGGAGAGCAGCGGTACCGCCATCGACAGCGTCTACTACCGGGACCTGACCGGCGACGGAAAGCTGGAGCTGGTGGTGGGCTGGCGTATCGCCCCCGACGTGCAGACGGTGGCCGTCTATGAGATCGGCCGGGAGCCCAAGACCCTGCTGCAGAGCGGCTACGTCCGCTTCAGCGTGGAGGAGCTCAACGGCGACGGCATCCCCAGCCTGCTGATCCTCCGCTCCGACGACGAGGGCGTCAGCCTGGCCGAGTTTTACAGCTGGCAGGAGGATTCCATGTCGGTCTCCTATGCCGTCCGCCTTACCGGCACCATGGCCGAGCTGAGCCGGGGCAGCGTGGTCTCCGGCGTGCTGAAGGACGATATCCGCGCGGTGTTCATCACCGGCGTCAGCGACGAGGGCGACGTCGCCACCGACATCCTCACCTACCGGGAGGGCGTGGGCCTGGTGAACGTGACCATGGACCCCTGGACGGGCCGCTCCGGCTCCGCCAGGTCGTACCTGCAGCTGCGGCCCCAGGACATCGACGGCGACGGCGCCGTGGAGGTGCCCGATCCCCTGACCGACGAGAGCGGCCAGACCACCGGCGTGGTGGAGTGGTGGCGCTACAACGAGTGGGGCCGGTCCGAGCGGGTGACGGCCACCTATCACGACCCGTCCGGCAGCTGGTATTTCGTCCTGCCGGAGGCGTGGTGGGGCAAGGTAACCGTGTCCACCGCCGAGCGGGGCGCCTATGAGGTCCAGACCACGCTCCGGGTGGGCGATAAGGAGGCGGCCGCCTTCTACATCCTCACCGGCGAGAACCGGGAGAACCGGGCCATGCGGGGCAACCGCATCGTACTCAAGCGCCAGACCGGCACCGTCTACGCGGCCGAGCTGCTATCGGGAGCGGAGGACCTGGAGCTGACGGAGTCTGTCCTGCGCCAGAACTTCAAGCTGATCACCAACCAATGGACCACCACATAACACGGTCAACACAGGAAAGGAAGGATTGCACGTATGAAGAAGGTATTGGTACTGGAGGATGAGTCCAGCATCCGCAGCTTTATCGTCATCAATCTCCGCCGGGCCGGCTACGAGGTCATTGAGGCCGAAACCGGCGAGGAGGCCCTGGAGAAGCTGGAGCAGCACCGGGACACCCGGGTGGCCCTTCTGGACGTGATGCTGCCGGGGATCGACGGCTTCGAGGTCTGCCGCCGGATCCGGGCCGGCAACGCCAATATCGGCATCATCATGCTGACGGCCCGTGCCCAGGAGATGGACAAGGTCACCGGACTGATGACCGGCGCCGACGACTACGTCACCAAGCCCTTCTCCCCGGCGGAGCTGACGGCCCGTGTGGACGCCCTCATGCGCCGCAGCGGCGGAGGCGAGGCCAACGACGGGGAGATCCGGCAGGATCCCTTCCTGCTGAACACCCGCAACCGCACCCTGGAGAAGAACGGCGAGCGGGTCAAGCTGACCCAGGTGGAGTACGCCATTATCAAGATGTTCATGGAGAACCCCGGCAAGGCCCTGTCCCGCGAGGAGATCCTGGACATGGTCTGGGGGCGCGACTACTTCGGCGAGCTGAAGATCGTGGACGTGAACATCCGCCGCCTGCGGCTGAAGATCGAGGACAACCCCACCAATCCCACCTACATCACCACCGTCTGGGGCTACGGCTACAAGTGGGGCTTCTGACGGCCCCCGCGCCCCGTTGAATTTCCGCGAGAGGAGGAAGCGTCATGGCAAAACGGCAGCCCGTGGTCCGCGGTCTGCGCAAGCGCTGGCTTTTGAGCAGCATGGGCCCCGTGATCATCGTCATGGCGCTCATCGCCTTTTTGTCCGCCGGCGTGGTGGAGAGCACCTATTACGGCGGCGCCCGTTCCTCTCTGGAGGCCAAGACCAAGGCCGGCGCCGACTATTTCAACACCTACACCATGAACAGCTACAGCGAGTATTACCGGACGGCATCGCTGTACGTGGCCAGCTTTGACGAGAGCGACGTGATCGAGCTGCAGTTCCTCAACGTCTCCGGCCGGATCGAGACCTCCACCCGGGGCCTCACCGCCGGCACGTCCCCCGGCACGGTGGATATCGCCCGGGCCCTGGAGACGGGACAGGTGGCCAGCTTCAACGGCCCCGACCCCGCCACCGGCGAGCGGATCATGGCGGTCAGCAGCCCCCTGGTGTTCAACGGCACCGTGGTGGGCCTCATGCGCTACGTCACCTCCACCCGTCTCATTGACCGCCAGGTGCTGTTTACCTCCCTGGCCATCGGCGCCGTGATCCTGGGCATCGTGCTGCTGGTGCTGATCACCAACCTGCTGTTCATCAACAACGTGGTGGAGCCGGTGGCGGAGGTCACCGAGGCCGCCAAGCGGATCTCCGGCGGCAGCTACGGCGTCCAGATCCCCAACCACTACTCCGACGAGATGGGGGAGCTGGTGGACAACATCAACGATATGTCCCTGAAGATCAGCCAGAGCGAGAAGATGCAGACGGAGTTCATCTCCTCCGTGTCCCACGAGCTGCGCACGCCCCTGACGGCCATCAACGGCTGGGGCGAGACCCTGCTGGCCGACGAGAGCAGCGACCGCAATCAGCTGCGCCGGGGCGTGGGCATCATCCTCAAGGAGTCCCGCCGCCTGACCAACATGGTGGAGGAGCTGCTGGAGTTCTCCAAGATGCAGGACGGCCGCTTCACCCTGCGGGTGGAGCCGGTGGACCTGCAGGCGGAGCTGGAGGACGCCGTCTACACCTACCGGGAGCTGTTCCGCCAGGACGGCATCGCCCTGGAGTACGACGACGGCGGCCAGGTGTACGACACGCCCATCACCGGCGACCCGGAGCGGCTCAAGCAGGTGTTCTGCAACGTGCTGGACAACGCCGCCAAGCACGGCGGCTCCGGCAGGCGCATCACCGTCTCCATGACCCGGGAGGAGGACGACTACGTCATCCGCGTCCGGGACTACGGCCCCGGCATCCCCGAGGCGGAGCTGCCCTTCGTCAAGCAGAAGTTCTACAAGGGCTCCTCCAAGGCCCGGGGCAGCGGCATCGGCCTGGCGGTCTGCGACGAGATCGTCCAGCGCCACGGCGGCGCCTTCGACATCGGCAACGCCCAGGGCGGCGGCGCCGTGGTCACCATCCGCCTCCCCATCGAGGAGGAATAATAGAACAAGTGTTGCATTTTTCGCGTAAGTGTGCTATCATATAGCAGAGCAGAAAGGATCTTCCGGGTATGGAAAAGAAGCAGTGCGGTTTTCGCACGACCATCGGCGGCCAGGCGCTGATCGAGGGCATTCTGATGCGGGGGCCGGAGAAGCAGGCCATCGTGGTGCGCTCGCCGGAGGGCCTGGTCACCAAGGTGGAGGAACTGAAGCTGATCCGGGACAGGTACCCCGTGCTGGGGCTGCCGGTGATCCGTGGGGCGGTGACCTTCCTCAGCTCCATGGTCAATGGCGTCAAGGCGCTGATGTTCTCGGCGGACTATTTCCCCGACGATGAGGCGGCCCAGCCCGGCAAGCTGGACAAGTGGCTGGAGGAGCACGTGCCGGCGGAGAAGCTCCAGAGCGTCATCGTCTGGGTGTCGGTGGCGCTGTCCCTGGCCCTGACCCTGGGATTGTTCATGCTGCTGCCCACCTTCCTGGCGGGCCTGGCGGACCCGTACATCCACTCCGCCGCCCTCCACAACCTGATCGAGGGCGTGGTGAAGATCGTCATCTTCATGGGCTACATGATCCTCATGTCCAAACAGAAGGACATCGCCCGGGTGTTCCAGTACCACGGCGCCGAGCACAAGACCATCTTCTGCTACGAGGCCGGCCTGGAGCTGACGGTGGAGAACGCCCGCGTCCAGCCCAAGCATCACCCCCGCTGCGGCACCAGCTTTCTCTTCGTGGTCATCATCGTGTCCATCCTGTTCTCCAGTCTGGTCCTCAGCGGCCTGGAGTGGCGGAGCTTCTGGGTGCGGGTGCTGGTGCATCTGGCCCTGCTGATCCCGGTGGTGGGCGTGACCTACGAGTTCAACCGCTGGGTGGGCCGCCACGACAACGCCCTGACCCGGGTGCTGTCGGCGCCGGGCCTGTGGCTGCAGAACTTCACCACCAACGAGCCCGACGACTCCATGCTGGAGGTGGCCATCGAGGCGCTGAAGCTGGTGCTGCCGGAGGAGAAGGGCAAGGACGAATGGTAAAAAGAGGAGATCACCATGGCGATCACCTATAACAACTTATATCTGGATATCCGCCAGCTTTTCCGGGACCGGGGCATCGACGCCGCCACCCTGGAGGCCCGGGAGCTGGTGTGCTTCGGCTCCGGCAAGACCCGGGAGGAGCTGACCCGGGACTCCCGGCTGTACGTGCCCCGGCTCATCGAGGAGCGGATCCGGGACCTGGTGGCCCGGCACCTGGCCGGGGAGCCGGTGGCCTATCTCATCGGCGAGTGGGAGTTCTACGGCCTGCCCCTGGACATCTCCGAGAGCGTGCTGATCCCCCGGACGGACACCGAGGTGCTGGCCGCCCAGGCCATCGAGTTTGTAAAGACCCTGGAGAACCCCCGGGTCCTGGACCTGTGCGCCGGCAGCGGCTGCGTGGGGCTGGCGGTGGCCAGCCAGGTGAAGAGCTGCCACGTGGTCCTGGGGGAGCTGGACGAGGGCGCCCTGCGGATCTGCCGGCAGAACGTCCGCCGCAACGGCCTCACCACCCAGGTGATGCCCTACCAGGTGGACGCCCTGCAGAAGCCCCCCATCAACCTGGGGGAGTTCGACTGCATCGTCTGCAACCCCCCCTATATCCCCGACGCCGACATGGAAAAGCTGGACCCCTCCGTCCGGGACTATGAGCCCCATCTGGCCCTCCGGGGCGGGGAGGACGGCCTGGATTTCTATCGGGCCGTCTGCGACAAGTGGCTGGACTGCCTCCGCTACGGCGGCCGCCTCTACTTCGAGGTGGGCGTCGGCCAGGCGGACGACGTGCTGCGCATCATGCGCGCCGTGGGCTTCGGCGACATCCAGGTGGTGCCCGATACCGCCGGCATCCCCCGGGTGGTGTTCGGCACCCTGCTGGAGAGCGTCTATTGACGCCCCGCCCGCCGGATCGGGGGCCCGGGGCGCCGGTTATCCGCGCTGAAATACTGTGACTGTCCGTTTTTCCGGACAGAACCTACGATAGAATGAGAGCAAGAAAAGCAAAGGAGGACGAAACTATGGCAGGGAAGAAAGAGGCAGCGGCCCCCGCGCCCGTGGTATCCGACAAGAAGAAGGCGCTGGCCACGGCCATGCAGCAGATCGAGAAGATGTACGGCAAGGGCTCCATCATGCGCTACGGCGACGGCCAGGTGGCCAACGTGGAGGTCATTCCCAGCGGCTCCCTGGCCCTGGATCTGGCGCTGGGCATCGGCGGTCTGCCCCGTGGCCGCATCGTGGAGATCTACGGACCCGAGTCCTCCGGCAAGACGACCCTGGCCCTCCACGTGCTGGCCGAGGCCCAGAAGCTGGGCGGCGAGGTGGCCTTCGTGGACGCCGAGCACGCCCTGGACCCCACCTACGCCAAGGCCCTGGGCGTCAACGTGGAGGATATGCTGATCTCCCAGCCGGACACCGGCGAGCAGGCGTTGGAGATCACCGAGGCCCTGGTCCGCTCCGGCGCCATCGACGTGGTGGTGGTGGACTCCGTGGCCGCCCTGGTGCCCCGCGCCGAGATCGAGGGCGAGATGGGCGACAGCTTCGTGGGCCTCCACGCCCGGCTCATGAGCCAGGCCCTCCGGAAGCTCACCGGCATCATCAACAAGACCAACACCATCGTCATCTTCATCAACCAGCTCCGTGAGAAGGTGGGCGTCATGTACGGCAACCCCGAGGTGACCACCGGCGGCCGTGCCCTGAAGTTCTACGCCTCCGTCCGCATCGACGTGCGCCGGGTGGAGACCCTGAAGTCCGGCGGCGAGGTGGTGGGCAACCACGTCCGGGCCAAGGTGGTGAAGAACAAGGTGGCGCCTCCCTTCCGCGAGGCGGAGTTCGACATCATGTACGGCGAGGGCATCAGCCATCTCAGCGAGCTGATCGACCTGGCGGTGAAGCTGGACCTGGTGCAGAAGAGCGGCAGCTGGTTCAACATGGGCGAGTTGCGCCTGGGCCAGGGCAAGGACGCCGCCAAGCAGTACTTCCGGGACCACCCCGACGAGGCGGCGGACCTGGAGCGGAAGGTCCGGGAGAACTTCCCCAAGCTGATGGGCGCCCAGTCCCGCATCGCCGCCCGTGCGGCGGGCCGTGCGGTGGACGTGTCCGCCGACGATTTCGACGACGACGCCGAATGAGGATCACCGGGATCGAAAAATCCAAACACAAGCGCCAGCGCGTACTGGTGTACCTGGAGGAGGGGGACCTCCTCCGGGTCACCGAGTCCGAGCTGGCGCGATTTGGCCTGTACCCGGGTATGGACTTGACCGCCGACCTTGTGGTACAATTACAGGAAAGCGCCCGCCGCTCCGAGACGCAGCTGCAGGCGGCCCGGATCTCCGGCAGCCGTATGGTCAGCAAGAAGGAGCTGGCGGACCGCCTGCGCCGGAAGGGTGCGGAGCCGGAGGATGCCGCCGCCGCCGCGGAGCGGATGGAGGAGCTGGGCGCCGTGGACGAGGCCGCCTACGCCGCCGCCCTGGCCCGCCACTACGCCGCCATGGGCTGCGGCCGGAACCGGGTGGTCCAGGAGCTGGGCCGCCGGGGGATCCCCCGGGAGCTGTGGGAGGCCGCCCTGGCGGAGCTGCCGGAGGCCTCCGAGGCGATCCGCGGTTTCCTGCGGAGCCGTCTCAAGGGCCGCGTCCCGGACCGCGCCGGGATGAAAAAGCTGTCCGACGCTCTGCTGCGCCGGGGCTTTTCCTGGGAGGAGATCCGTCCCGCCCTCAGCGAGCTGAGCGGGGACGGGATAGAAAGCGACGAATAGAGGAGAAGACGTGAACGTATCATTTATCTCTTTGGGCTGCGACAAGAACCGGGTCAACACCGAGCAGATGATGGCTCTGTGCGTGGACGCCGGCATAACCCTCCAGACGGAGCAGCCCGGCGCCGACGTGGTGGTCATCAACACCTGCGGCTTCATCGACAGCGCCAAGAGCGAGGCCATCGACGTGATCCTGGAGATGGCGGCGCTGAAGGAGGCCGGCCAGATCGGGAAGATCCTGGTGGCCGGCTGTCTCAGCCAGCGCTATCAGGAGGAGATCCTGACGGAGCTGCCGGAGGTGGACGGCATCCTGGGCACCGGCAGCTACGGCGAGATCGTGAAGGCGGTGCGCGAGACGGCGGAGGGCAGGCCCTGCCGCCATTTCGGCAGCATCAACGCCCCCGTGCCGGAGCTGCCCCGGATCCTGACCACCCCGTCCCACTACGCCTACCTGCGGATCGCCGAGGGCTGCAGCAACCGCTGCGCCTACTGCGTGATCCCGTCCCTGCGGGGCAAATACCGCAGCCGTCCCATGGAGGAGATCCTGAAGGAGGCCGGGGAGCTGGCGGACGCCGGGGTGAAGGAGTGCATCGTCATCGCCCAGGACATCACCCGCTACGGCCGGGACCTCTACGGCGAGAAGCGGCTGACCGCGCTGCTGCGGGAGCTGTGCCGGCTGGATTTCCGCTGGATCCGCCTCCACTACCTCTATCCCGACGCCATCGGCGACGATCTGATCGACCTGATCGCCGACGAGCCCAAGATCTGCAAGTACCTGGACCTGCCCATCCAGCACTGCAACGACGGCGTGCTGCGGGCCATGCGCCGCCGGGAGACCAAGGAGGGCCTGCTGGCCCTGTTCCGGAAGCTGCGGGAGCGGATCCCCGGCCTGGTGCTGCGGACCAGTCTCATCACCGGCCTGCCCGGCGAGGACGAGGCCGCCTTCGAGGAGCTGTGCGATTTCCTGCGTCAGGTCCGCATCGAGCGGGCCGGCGTGTTCCCCTACTCCCCCGAGGAGGGCACCGAGGCCGCCGGCATGACGGACCGGGTGGACACCGCCGAGGCCGAGCGCCGGGCGGAGCTGGTGCGGGACGTCCAGTCCGGGATCATGGACGAGTTCAACGACAGCCGCATGGGGGAGAGCGTGGAGGTGCTGTGCGACGGGTTCGACAGCCAGGCCATGTGCTACGTGGGCCGCAGCTACGCCGAGAGCCCGGACGTGGACGGCCGGATCTACTTCACCGCCGAAAAAGAAATCGACCCGGGACGGTTCGTCATGGTGCGCATCACCGGCGCCATGGACGGCGAGCTGACCGGCGAACTGGAGGAATGAGCCATGCCTATGACAACCGCCAATAAGCTGACCCTGCTGCGGGTCTTTCTGATCCCCGTGTTCCTGGTGATCGTCTACCTGGACTTCCCCGGCCACCGGTATGCGGCCCTGGCCGTGTTCATCCTGGCCAGTCTCACCGACCTGCTGGACGGCTACATCGCCCGCCACTATAACCAGATCTCCGACTTCGGCAAGTTCGCCGATCCCCTGGCCGACAAGTGCCTGGTGATGGCGGCCCTGTGCTGGTTCGTGGAGACGGGTGAGATGGCCGGCTGGATCCTGGCCATCGTGCTGCTGCGGGAGTTCGCCGTATCCGGCATGCGGCTCATCGCCGTGGAGAAGGGCCGGGTCATCGCCGCCGGCTGGTCCGGCAAGATCAAGACCGCCAGCACCATGGTGTGCATCTGCCTGATAATCTTCTTCGGGCCGGAGCCCCGCTGGCTGAACCTGGTCTGCCAGATCATCATCCTGGCCACCACCGTTTACTCCGGCGTGGAGTATTTCGTCAAAAACTGGGACGTGTTCCGGGAGTCTTGACACGGCCGCCAAAGCCTGCTACAATATGCCCTGTAATTTCATAGCGCGATGATCGGAAAGAGTACGTTCCGCGCCCGAGCCAAGAGAGGGAGGGTCACCGGCTGCAAGCCCGCCCGCCCGGGGGAACCGAAAGTGCGTCCGTGAGCGCGGAGGATGCAGACGCCTCCCGGCCGCCGCGCCGCCAAACCGCCGCGTCAAGTGATAAACGAGAGTGGAACCGCGATCCGTCGCCTCTCATGCCCCCGGGCATGGGAGGCGTTTTTCGTCCCCGCCGAAAGAAATACCATCCGTAAAGGAGAATCCATATGTATCTGTACAATTCCGCCACCCACAAAAAGGAAGAGTTCAAGACCCACACCCCCGGCCACGTGGAGATGTACACCTGCGGCCCCACGGTGTACCACTTCGCCCACATCGGCAACCTGCGCTCTTACATCATGGAGGACGTGCTGGAGAAATACCTGCGCTTTGCCGGCTATGACGTGAACCGGGTCATGAACATCACCGACGTGGGCCACCTGACCTCCGACGCCGACGAGGGCGAGGACAAGATGCTCAAGGGCGCCCGCCGGGAGCACAAGACCGTCATGGAGATCGCCCGGTTCTATACCGACGCCTTCTTCGACGACTGCCGGAAGCTGAACATCAAGACCCCCGACGTGGTCCAGCCCGCCACCGGCCTCATCGACGACTATATCCGCATCATCACCCGCCTGCTGGAGAAGGGCTACGCCTACGTGGCCGGCGGCAACGTGTACTTCGACACCAGCAAGCTGGAGCGGTATTACATCTTCAACGACCACAACGAGGAGGATCTGGCCGTAGGCGTCCGGGAGGGCGTGGAGGAGGATACCAACAAGCGGAACAAAAACGACTTCGTCCTGTGGTTCACCAAGTCCAAGTTCGAGGACCAGGCCCTGAAGTGGGACTCCCCCTGGGGCGTGGGCTATCCCGGCTGGCACATCGAGTGCTCCGCCATTTCCATGAAGCACCTGGGCGAGGATCTGGACATCCACTGCGGCGGCATCGACAACGCCTTCCCCCACCACACCAACGAAATCGCCCAGTCGGAGGCCTATCTGGGCCACAAGTGGTGCAACTGGTGGATGCATGTGCTGCATCTGAATGACAAGGACGGCAAGATGTCCAAGTCCAAGGGCGAGTTCCTCACCGTCTCCCTGCTGGAGAAGAAGGGCTACGACCCCCTGGCCTATCGGCTGTTCTGCCTGCAGAGCCACTACCGCAAGTCTCTGGTCTTCTCCTGGGCCAACATGGACAACGCCCAGGTGACCTACAACAAGCTGATCCAGAAGATCGCCGCCCTGCAGCCCGGGAACGGTCAGGTGGATATGGAGGCCGTGGAGCAGCTTCGGCAGAAGTTCCGCGCGGGGCTGGACAACGACCTGAACACCTCCCTGGCCGTCACCGCTCTCTACGACGTACTGAAGGCCAAGACCAACGACGAGACCAAGCTCTTTGCGCTGGCCGATTTCGACACGGTGCTGAGCCTGAGCCTGCTGGAGAAGGCCGCCGTCGAGCGGGAGAAGCTCAAGAAGCAGGCCGTGGTGGCCGGCACGTTCACCATCGTCCCCGAGTCCGGCGAGGAGGATCCGGAGATCGAGGCGAAGATCCGCGCCCGGCAGGAGGCCAAGAAGGCCAAGAACTTCGCCGAGGCCGACCGGATCCGGGACGAGCTCAAGGCCGCCGGGATCGAGCTCACCGACATCCCCCACGGGGCCAAGTGGAAAAGGATCTGATTCCAGACAACAAAAAAGACCGCTCAGTCGAGCGGTCTTTTTTGTTGTCGATCAATCCTGATACTCGAACATCAGGTCGTACATGCTGACGGTGTCGCCGTTTTTCACGCCCATCTGCTCCATGCGCTCGAACACGCCCGCCTCCCGCAGGATGCGGTCGAAATACATGCGGCTCTCGTAGTCGGAGAAGTTGACCGTGGCCACCAGGCGCTGCAGCCAGGGGCCCTCCACCACCCACATGTCGTCGAAGTGGGTGATCTCCAGATCCTCCGAGGTGTCGATAGTCGGCTCCGGCGGGACGTAATCCGCCTCGTAGTGCTGCACCGGGGGCAGCTCCTTCAGGCGGCGGGCGCACGCCCGCACCAGCTCCCGGGTGCCCTCGTGGGTCGCGGCGCTCATCTCGAAGAGCATAAAGCCCAGGCCCTCCACATGCTCCCGCAGGCGCTCCAGGTTCTCCCGCTCCCCGCCCAGCAGGTCGCACTTGTTGGCCACCACGATCTGGGGCCGCTCCGCCAGCTCCGGATCATACTCCCGCAGCTCGGCGTTGATGGCCTCGAAGTCCTCCACCGGATCCCGGCCCTCGCTGCCGGACACGTCCACCAGGTGCACCAAAAGCCTGCAGCGGTCGATGTGCCGCAGGAAGTCGTGGCCCAGGCCAGCGCCCTCGGAGGCCCCCTCGATGATGCCGGGGATGTCCGCCATCACGAAGGACGCGCCCTCGTCCACGTACACCACACCAAGGTTGGGAAACAGGGTGGTGAAGTGGTAATTGGCGATCTTGGGGTGGGCCTTGCTGACCACGCTCAGGAGCGTGGACTTGCCCACATTGGGGAAGCCCACCAGACCCACGTCGGCCAGCAGCTTCAGCTCTAGGGTGATGTCATGGCTTTCGCCGGGCAGGCCCGGTTTGGCAAAGCGGGGCACCTGGCGGGTGGGCGTGGCGAAGTGCAGATTGCCCCAACCGCCCCGGCCGCCCCTGGCCGCGACCCAGTCCTTGCCGTCGGACATGTCGTGCATGATGGCGCCGCTGGCCGTGTCCCGGATCAGGGTGCCCCGGGGGACCTTGATGACCAGGGTCTCGCCGTCCTTGCCATAGCAGCGCTTGCCCATGCCGTTCTGGCCGTTGCCGGCCACGTATTTGCGCTTGTAGCGGAAGTCCATCAGGGTGGACAGGTTATCGTCCACGGAGAAGACCACGTCGCCGCCGCGGCCGCCGTCGCCCCCGTCGGGGCCGCCCGCCGCGATGTATTTTTCCCGATGAAAGGCCACCGCCCCGTCGCCGCCCTTACCGGCGTGAACGGAAATGCGGGCCTTGTCTACAAAAGATGCCGCCATAGAAGACTCCTAACGAAAAAAGCAAAATGGTTTTCGCATTTGAATGAAAAAAGCCGGACATCGCTGTCCGGCTTTTCTTCGCAAATTACTGGGCGATCTCCTCGTACACGGAGACCTGCTTGCGGTCCTTGCCCATGCGCTCAAACTTCACCGTGCCGTCCACCAGGGCGAACAGGGTGTCGTCCTTC
>JAEEGL012526448.1_pt1 | contig 12176 bp, 9 predicted proteins | sample 9134231 | NCBI WGS metagenome assembly JAEEGL01 (sample SAMN16246548, study PRJNA631951) | gut metagenome | biome: gut microbiome; feature: rumen; material: fiber-attached | host: Bos | place: Iran: Karaj | collected 2018-10
ATTGTTGCACCGTCTTTTACAACAAATGCTAAAGAATATCTTGATGCACACGATATTTGTTATCTGACAATAAAGACTCCGATGAATGAGTATAAAAAATATCTCTCGAACGAAACAGTAACTACACCTTTAGGCACTCTTACACAGACTCCAAACTTGAGTGAGCTTGAAAAGGACAGTTTTAAGATTGTTACAAAAACAAAACCGACTGTTGAACAGATAGAAGATGCTATATTTGCGTGGAAAGTCGCAAAACACGCTGCATCACAAGCTATAGTAATTGCAAAAGATTTGAAAACAACTGCTATTGCTCAGGGGTTGCAAACCGCATCCGTTGAATATGCCCTGGATTATTCTTGTGATATGTCCAAAGAGGCAATTCTCGCTTCAGACCTGCCGTTAACAGTTCACGATATAGAAGTTGCGGCACAGGGCAGAATAAGTACGGTCATAGTTCCTTTTGCTTTAAAAGATATAATCACATGTGCGGACAAATATAATATATCTGTGATTACAACGGGATTTACGAATATTTTGTATTAATTTAATATATTTTCCAAAATGCATTGACTAAAAAAAACATTAGTTATACAATACTTTTATGAAAAGTTATAAAAGCACAGAAACCCACAATAGTATTCAGTCATACGCATTGACGGTTTTGGATTTATTGGAAATTACAAAAAATTATTGCGAAACCAATATTGAATAATCAGAACATCTTGCAAAAATTTGTTCAATAATCAGTATAACAACAAATGAGCAAAAAACTTTAGTATCTATATTGCTCAATTCATTGTAAGAAACCAAAAAATCGGAGTATGACTACAATTTCCAACTGTTAAGATATTCTTTCTGAGCAGGTGTTAGGGTGTCAATTTTAATGCCCATACATTTAAGCTTAAGCTCAGCAATTTTTATATCAACACTCTCAGGAAGTGTATACAATTTATTTTCAAGCTTGCCACGGTTTTTAACAATATATTCCATACCCAGCGCTTGATTTGCAAAACTCATATCCATAACTGATGCCGGATGACCTTCTGCAGCGCCTAAATTAACCAATCTGCCTTCAGCCAGAACATATATCGATTTTCCGTTATTCAATTTGTATTCCTGTAAATACGGTCTTATTTGCTTGATTTCAGTCGTGAATTCCTTTAAGCCGTTAACATTAACTTCCCAATCAAAGTGTCCAGCATTAGCTACCATAGCTCCGTCTTTCATATTCAAAAGATGCGGAATATCTACAACATGTTTGTCGCCTGTAACTGTAAGGAAGATGTCTCCTTCAAGAGCGGCATCTGCTATCGGCATAACTCTATATCCTTCCATAGCAGCCTCTAATGCCTTCAGCGGATCCACTTCACAAACAATAACGTTTGCACCGAGTGCCTTTGCTCTCATAGCACAACCCTTGCCGCACCAGCCATAACCGGAAATTACAACAGTTTTTCCGGCAATAAGTATATTTGCTGCGCGCATTATACCGTCCATAGCGCTTTGACCTGTACCGTAACGATTGTCATACAAATGTTTAGTCAAACTTGTATTAACGCCAACTGCCGGAAAACGAAGCATGCCGTCTTTTTCCATGGCTTTGAGTCTTATAATTCCGGTAGTTGTCTCTTCTGTTGAACCTATAACCTTGTCCGCAAGTTCCGGATGCTCAATATGTATTGTTGAAACCAAATCACAACCATCTTCGATTATTAAATCAGGATGAAAATTTATTGCTTCACGAATATGTGATTTATATTGCTCAACTGTTTCTCCTGCAAGAGCAAAAACCGGAATGTTATAATATTTGACTAAAGCCGCTGCAACATCATCCTGTGTAGACAACGGATTTGAGGCAACCAGCATTGCATCTGCACCACCAGCTTTCAAGGCTATACAAAGTGCTGCTGTTTCTTTTGTAACGTGAGAACAAGCCGCAAGTTTCAGCCCTGCAAAAGGCTTTTCTATTTCAAATCTACTTTTAATCTGTTCTAATACAGGCATATCTTTCATTGCCCATTCAATATTATTTTTGCCTTGTTCGGCAAGGTTAATATCCCTAATATCATATCTTTGTTGAGTTGCAAACATAATGAATCCTTCCTAATCAATTAAGTTAGCCACGCTTACAGTAAACATTTTATCACTAACATTCACAATAGCCCATCTAAGTGGGTTAATATTGCATTTTGTTAATTCTTTTTCAATATATTCAACGGACGGCTTACCGTTGTTTGGTACTTCCACCAATTTTGATACTACTTGCATAAGTGTAATTTTAACACAAAAAAACATCTTTTTTATCAAATAATATTATTCTACAGTAACAGATTTTGCAAGGTTTCTAGGCTGGTCAACATCTTTGCCTAAGAATTCAGCTATATAATATGCCAGAAGCTGTAATGGTACAATTGCAAGTGCAGGAGAAATAACTTCGTCAATTTCCGGAACCCGAATAATATTTTCAAACAATTCTTCCAATTTTATATCATCTGAATCCGTAAGTGCTATCATCCTTGCATTTCTGGCTTTTGCTTCTTCTGCATTGGAAAGAATCTTTTCATATACTTTACCTTTCATTAAAACTGAAAGTACCGGCATAGATTCATCAAGCATAGCTATAGGACCATGCTTGAGTTCGCCTGCAGTATATCCTGTTGCATTAATATAACTTATTTCTTTCAGCTTTAATGCTCCTTCAAGTGCTGTTGCAAAATTAACCCCGCGTGCTATAAATATAAAATCTTTAGAGTTAGCAAACTTTCTTGCAACTTTTTGTATTTCTTCTTTATGTGTCAGAATGTTATCAATTTTTTGAGGGAGCAGAATTAGTTCGTGTTTAAGATTTGTTATTTCTTCTTTTGACAAAGTCCCCTTAACTTCTGCCATATATATCGCAAGCAAATAGAATGAAATTAGCTGCGCCATATATGATTTTGTAGCTGCAACAGAAACTTCAATACCGGCATTAACCGGTACAAGACTGTCTGCCTCTCTTGCCATAGTTGAATCGGGCCTGTTTGTTACTATAAGTATATGAGAACCTTTCTTTTTTGCTTGTCTTACTGCAGTTATAGTATCTGCCGTTTCACCAGACTGAGAAACGCCTATTACAAGAGTATTTTTATCCGTAATTGTTTTTCTGTAAATATATTCACTTGACGGTTCAACATCAACAGGAATCCCGCAAAAATCTTCAATTAAATATTTACCAACCATAGCTGCATGCAGTGAAGTTCCGCAAGCTACAATTTGAATTCTGTCTAAATCCTTCAATCTGCTCTTGTCGAGTGTAACCTCGTTTAGTTCAATAGGCGTATCAATAGTTTTCAGTTTGCCTGCAAGTACATTACGCACAATATCGGGCTGCTCATGGATTTCTTTAAGCATAAAATGCTTGTATCCCATCTTGCTTAGTGCAACAGGCTCCCAAGGCAGGTTTTCTATCTTAAGAGGCAACGAATTGTTATCGATATCAATCAACTTAACAGAATCCGGAGTTACTGTTACAATTTGGTTATCATCAAGATACATTGCCCGTTTTGTGTACTGAATTAATGCCGGAATATCAGAAGCTACAAAGTTCTCTCCCTCACCAAAACCAACAACAAGTGGTGCATTTCTCCTTGTTGCGACAATTGTATTTTTTATATCCTGATGTATAACCGCAAGAGCGTATGCTCCTTCAATTTCTTTTGTCGCGAGTCTTACAGCTTCTGTTAAATTTTTGGTTTCTGCAAATTTTGTTGCAACAAGGTGAGCAATAGTTTCTGTATCTGTTTGAGAGCGAAAAGTACATCCTTTTGCTTCTAATTTTACTTTTAATTCTTTAAAGTTTTCAATAATACCGTTATGAACAACAGCAACTCTTCCGCAGTTACAAGTATGCGGATGAGCGTTTTCTATAGATGGAATGCCGTGTGTTGCCCAGCGTATATGCCCAATACCAATTGTTGATTTAGAAATTTCATCGTAATTTTTTTCGACAATATTCCTCAGGTTTTGCAATTTCCCTTGTGCTTTGAAAAGTTCAACTTTCCCGTCAATATTCAAAGCGACTCCTGATGAATCATAACCCCTATATTCAAGACTGGTTAAACCTTCAAGCAATATATCAACAGCTGTTTTATTTCCAACATATCCGACAATTCCGCACATAATCTCTCCATGACCTCACGTCTTAATTTACTAAATAATTTTAACACAAAATTGTTTCGGATTAATTAAGAATATATTAAGCTTGTTCATCACTTCTTGAAGTGACGTAAACACGTGAGAATGATGGCTGTAATCCCAACACCGCAAAAAATCTTAAAATACAATTTACTATTGAATCCACGTCCTGTACCTCCCGAATCTTCTTCTTTTTTTGTTTGCTTTTTTATATCAAGTTTATCTTCCAAACTATTCATATCCGGCCAAACGCTTGAACCCCCGGACTGTTTTGTACTGGCAGTACTTTCATAAATATCATTGTTAATCTCTTTTACACGCTTATTTGCTTCTATATCAGAAAACATCGTTACTTTCGGAATATTCGATGAAGCATCTGCGACAACTATCCGTGGCTTCACAACTTTCATATTAGAAGAAGTATGTGCATCAAGATTTTCATCGGCAATACCATCTACAGTAGTATATTGAACTACCGGCTTTGACATATATGAATTGTAATTGTTGTTAATTTCAGGCATATTAGAACATTTCTCCATAGTGTAATAATTTTTGCAGCCTGTTTTTGGGCAAATACATCATACCGACTTGAGGAGAAATATCATTGGTTTTATTTCTCAAACATTCCTCCATATATTCATTAGACTGCGGATTTGTAAACCTAAAGCCAAGCTTATAAAAAAACATGGCAGGAGATGCATCCTTTATAATCGGAGCCGAAAAAGTTACAATACGCCCTTCGGCTCGTTTATCAAACATCGCTTTCTCCGCTAGTGCTTTTATTGCCTCAGTTCCCTGCCCGCAACATGGTTTTGGTGACTGAATATAGTCTATAATGTAACAATTTTTTAGATATTTTAACTTCCTCTTTGGCGAAGGCAGAATCAAATTCCCTGTCGCAAAGAAGTTACCCCCGCCGGAAATGTCATAATCGACACCTCCTCGAGGATTTTTTATTTCTTCCTCGACAATATCAACATAGTCTTCATCTATCTCGCCGGGGATAATTATATTATCTCCGCGTTTAATCTTCTTGACACGTATTGTTGCTTTTTCTTTAATTTGCGGCGTCTTGAACCCCAGTATCGGCGGCATAGAAATGCTCTTCAACGATGAGATTGACTTTGACACCGTAATCTGCGGATTGATATCCGTAGTTGTGATGTTGTTAATCATACCTACCTAACCTATATTTATCTAACCTTATATATATAAAGTCATGTTTTTCAAAAAAATTGCCTTTTTGTAACAAAAGTTTACATTTGTGAGATTAGAAACAGTTACACAGAGCCTGCCGGAAAATTTTAACTTTAAGCAAACCTATTTAAAAACCCCCTCGCCGGAGGGGGTTGATAATGATTAGTGACAGTACTTTATATGATTAATTTAGACCTAATTGATTTCTATAAAATCCGCTTGAAGCGATTTTTTGTTGAACCAAATTGTTTCCGTCAGAGGAAGCAAGGTACAAACCGCTTAATTTATCTAATCTTCTTGTTAATTTTGAATCGGGGTATGATTTTGCATTATTTCTGAGTCTTACCCAAGTAGCTGCTTCTTTTTGAGTAGCTATTGTTTCTTCTTCTAAGTCCGCAACTCTTTTTGTATGGCAACTTTCATGAGCTATCAAGCAAGCTATTTGTTCAACAGGTGCATTTTGATACATAGAGTTAATCATTATAACTCTTGAACCGTATCTGTTGTATGTGCTTACTGCAAAAGCTTTTGTGCTTGATACACCTACTGATGATAAATCATCAAATGAAACCTTAATTGCAAATTTTTGAAGGTTTCTAAGAACATCAGTTTCGCCGGATTGTTCCAATAAATTGATTGCAGCTATGATTTTTGAATCATTTGAAAAATCTGTTGCTCTGTAAGCAAATGCTTGGTTTAGCGTCAAGAATACGAACGCTGCGAATAACACTACTAACTTTTTCATACTACTGTCTCCTAATCAACTTGTGTACTAATCAACTTTTGTTTTTACTAATCAACTTCAGATACCTGTGTTAACGGTCCGTTTTTTGAAAACTTTAGAAAAATGTTCGATTTTTGTTACAAAAATTTACAATACCCATGTGTATACTCCGAAAACACAGTGGACACGATATTTGCAGGCTGTGTTAAGTTTTATTAAAATTTTTCGAGACAAATAATTTAAATTGGCTTAATTTTACAATTCTTAACAATTAGCATTTATCGGTTTTATTCGGGGGTACATATAATTGGCTTTCATGCTAAAATTAACAACGTTAGGGAGGGCTTCTATGAATATCAAATTTTGGGCAAAAGTGGGCATAATAATGGGCAGTATTCTTGTTGGTGCATTTATATTACTGCTTTTATCACCATTTATTCTGAATTTTGCAATCGACAAGTATACACCGCAAATTGTCGGTGAAATTAATAAAGCTACCGGGCTTTCTGCAGGTTTGGAAGATATGCGTATTGTAACCGCTCCAAAATTTACCGCCGGACTTAAAGTTAAAAAATTTGAACTTTATACACCCCAAAAAGAACCTGTACTTATTGCAGACAATTTTGAAGTTAAAATGTCACTCGCTTCAATACTTGCCAAAAGCCTAAGAATAGATGTTATAAAGCTTGATAATGCCGAAATAACTTTAAAAGTAAATAAAGACGGAAGCTTAGAAATAGAACAATATTTCCCGAAACAAGAGCCGGTAATAACAGAAGACGAAGAACAAGAACCTTTTGTACTGCCGTTTGGTTTAAAGCTCTCTAATCACTTGCCAGACATCCATATTAACGGATATAAAGCCACAATTATTGACGGAAACAATAACTATGTTTTAACTGGCGGCAAAACTGATATTACTGATTTTATAATTAATAAGAGTATAAAAGTATCAACATCCGGTAAATTTACACTAAAAGACAGAGATCAGTTTAACTATAATGTCAAATTATTAAACAAAATCATGCCGGATATTGAATTAAATGATCTTGTCTTCAATCCTCAACCGCAAGACGAGAAAAAACAGGCATCAGAACCCATAAACATTACTGAAATATTAAAAGGGCTTTATGAATATAAATTAACAGCAAATACAGATATTGATTTAAAAACTGCACCTGATTCAATAGATGGGACTGTAAATATATCTAATGTATCTTTAATTGACCTACCGAAAAGTAAGGCTGATTTGGGATTTAAAGGCAATACAATAAATGTAGTTTCAGATATTTATACTGCCGCAAATGAAGTTTCAAAACTCAGCGGTAAAATCACAACCGGCAAAAAGCCTTTTGTTGACATGAACCTAAAATCCGATGTTGAACTTGCAAACGTTTTAGGTATTGTCAAAAAAGTTGCTCTTATATTTAATATTAAAGATTTGCAGACACTTAGCGCAAATGGCAGACTTAATGCAAATTTCAATATTAAATCTGATACTAAAACAGTTAATTCCGGCGGATATTTAAAAGTCCCTTCAGCAAAGGTGTACTATGGTCTATATAACATAGGTGTAGATAATATTAATGCTGATGTTAATCTTGACAATAACAATGTAAACATCAAAAATATCAGCTTTTCTGTGTTTGGACAACCTTTAAAAATGTTTGGAACTCTTACACAAGATGCCGTTAGCGATATCCACGTTATGGCTGATAGACTGAGTATAAAAGGTCTGCTTGTAGCGCTTGGGCAAGCGGCAATACTAAAAGAGAACCCAGTATATTCAGGGACTGTCTCTATGGATGCCATTATCAAAGGGAAACTGGATCAAATTAAACCGGTTATCAAATTGAATATTGCAAATGTTGATTTAAAGAATATTCCTGCCGACATCAGAGTAAAAGCACCAAACACAGCTGTAAATATTACATCAGACGGAACAACATTTGGAGGAAATGCAACAAGCAGCAGCATTACTCTTATTAATCCTGCTATAAGCATCTCGATTCCGCAAATCAAAGCAAATATTAGAGAAAACGTTATTGAAATCGCTCAAACACCTGTGACTATTGAAAAAATCAAAACTAACGTTTCCGGAAAAATCACCAATTACCTCACAGAAAAAATCGGGCTGGATTTTATTACTACAGGCGACATAAAATCAACACTCAAGGGAGATATGAATGTTACAAAACAAACACTGAACTTGAGTTATGCAACGACAGAACTTTCAACGATTGTTATACCGCTTTTTGATAAGTCAAAACTCTCATTCACAGGCAAAATCGGGATTACAGGGAGCATGATGAATCCTATATTAAGCGGTACTGCTAATGTTCCAACTGTTTCAATCCCTGAGATTCCTGTTACAATGTCAGATACGGATGTAAAATTAAACGGCACGATTCTGCACGGCTCAGCTACAGTTAAAGAGTTCACTTCCGGCGGAATAAAGGCTGAAAACATATCTTCCGATTTTGAACTTAAAGGTAACGATTTTTACTTGAATAACCTTAAGGGACAAGCATTTGACGGAAAAATCAGCGGAGATATTTTATATAATATTGCAAACGCAAAAACAAAAATTGACTTTAGAGGCGAAAAAATGAATGCCGAAAAGGCAATTGAAGGTGCTGCAGGCATTAAGAAGGCGCTCACCGGAACTTTGGGTTTTGACGCTAAATTAAGTCTTACTGTACTTGATTATAATGACATGATGAAATCAATGAAAGGTAATGTCAGTTTTGATATAAAGAACGGAGCCTTTGGTTCAATCGGAAAGTTGGACGGACTTTTGTGTGCACCAAATATTGTAAGCAACGTCATTTTGAAAAACACAGTAGCGTCAATTACAAATGTCGCAGGACTTGCAAGTACGGGAACGTTTGATAAAATTGACGGCTATATGACATTTGCAGATGGCTGGGCAAATATTAACCCAATAAAGAGCGTTGGCAAAAGCCTTTGCTACTATGTAACAGGGAAATATAATCTTTTAAACGGAACAACAAATGTTGTTGTACTCGGAAGGCTTGATGCCCCGATTGTTGCAAAACTTGGCGCACTCGGGGAGCTTTCTGCAGACAAACTGCTTTCATATATTCCTAAGTTTGGAAGCGCTACGGCAAACATATTGAACCTGCTCACGACAAATCCGGAAGGAGAAAAAACTGACGCAATTCCCGCACTTTCTAATGGCAGCACAAATTACAAAGATTTTAAGGTCAATTTTAACGGCGGAATCGAGAGCAAAAGTTCTATTAAATCATTCAAATGGCTCTCAAAACCTGATATGAGTGAAATGGAAACTAAAACTGTAAAGGAAACTGTTGAGGACATAAAATCAGCAATCGATACAGATATAAAATCCAATATTGACAGGTATAATAACGCAGTTGAAACCCAAAAACAGTTTATTAAAGACACAAAAGAAGAAATCAATGCCAGAAAAGAAGAACTTAAGAATACGGCAAACGATATTAAGAATCTGTTTAAAAGCTTTAAGGAGCCGTTGAAAACAACCGAGCCGGAAGCTACAACTACCGCTCCTGCGGCAACAACTCAGACAAGCACCACAACAACCACACCTGCAAACAACAATAATTCGAGCTCGTCAAGCAGTTCAAGCACAACGAGCGGAACAAGTACTTCGAGCGCACCTTCTGCAGAAACGTCATCTGCCCCGGCTCAAACCGAAACACCAAAGGCCGAACCGACTCCTGCGGCTGAGAGCACACCGGCACCGAGATCAGAACCTCAAACCGCTCCGACACAAAGTACAGAAACAAATACTGAAAGTTCGGGAGAATAAAAATAATGTGGGCGCGCTTTAAAAGCGCGCCCACATTAAATTACATTTTCCAAACTTACCCACTAGAAATTCATTATAAATTCTCTTATTTTAGCTAGCTTCTCTAATGAGTCAACTTCTATGTCCTGCTCTTTGATTTGTCTTGTATCAAAAATCCACTTCAATTTTCGAAACCTATCTGCAATAAATGCTTTAGAATCTGACCTTACTACTTTAGGCTTCCTGCCTGCACGTGCGGCTTCTTCTGCTTCAATCCTAGCCGCGTCTCTTGCTTGATTCACTATTGACTTAAAAGCATTCTTTAAAGATATTGTTTCAAAAAATTCATTTGCTTCCTTGCCAGTTAAAACTAAGAACGTTTCAACTCCTTCCTTATTTTCAATATTGGCAAGCTTACCATCATTTGGGCAAACTACAATGTTATTTTTTGGTTTTATCCCAAAATAAACTGCTTTGATTGCATCAAAAAAACTTTGTAACCTACTTGCCCCTGTAAATACTTTATCAACCTCACGAGTGCATGCTTTTACATTTTCCGGATTTGTAAAAGCTTTCGTAGCAACTCTTAATACAGTTTTACTTTTAAAAGATTGATTGTTGGTTGGTTCTACTGATAACATTTCTTACCGCCTTTCGTTAAAATTTAATATACTAACTAATACACATGTATATTAAGTTTTTGGGCGTTCAAAAATTGCTATCGCAGATACAGTAAGCCTCATATCATATCATATCATATAGCAGATTTTACAAGGGTTCTAGCCGTTTGTAAAATTTTGTAAAAACGCTTAATATTCTGTTACAAATAAAAATCTTTGAGTAATTTAAGAAAACAAAAGCTTTTTTTAAAAAGCAATTGCTTTTTCAAATAACCAAAAGCTTTTTTCATAAACCAAATGGTTTTTTAAAAGCAAAACTAATAAAAAACATCGCCGAGTGATTTAAACCATACTCTCAACGATGTTTTTTTATTTTATTCACGATAGTAATTATGCATATATTTCTTTAAAAAACTTCAAAGCTTCTTTCGTAGTCGTTGGCAGTTCTGCCCCTTTTTCACTTCCTAATTTTTGATTCACAGCATCCTTAAGATTCGGATTTTTCATCAAAACATCCATTTCGTGTTTAATTTTTCTTTTCTCTTTATATGCCTTCATAAAATCGTTTATATTTACGCAAAAAATTATACCCAAAAGCACGGAAGCTATACTTACAAGTGCTATAGACATGGGACGGTCTGAAACCAATATACCTAAAATTCCTGCGTCGATTCCATTATTAATCATTTTACCTCTGCTGGCTTTCATTTCACTTTTTAATTCAGCATGTTTTACACCTAATTTATTAGCGCGTTTAATCAGAGCACTACCGCGGAGTCCTGTTCCTGATACTTTCCCTACCGGCATTTTTACCTCCTTGTGTTTTTCTATGTTGTTTACACACATGTATATTAAATATCGCACATATAAAAATTGCTATAACATGTATTATAAAAATTATATCGCACCATATATCACATAGCTTGTATGGCAGATTTCTTAACATTTTGAGGTATTTGTAAATTTTTGTAAATTTGCTTAACATCTTGTTACAAATGAAAAATATTCGAATAATAAAAACCAAAAGCATTATTGAAAAAGCAATTGCTTTTTTTGATAACCAAAAGCTTTTTCATAAACCAAATGGTTTTTTTAAAAAGCAAAAAAAGCTTCTATGATAATGTATATGATAATGATAATGATAATGATAATGTAAATGATAATGTTCTCTCTCTATATAATGGAGAGAATATATAAGGAGAGGGAGAGAAACAAAGGACAATTTAAAACGAACTTAACGTCTTAATGTCTTAATGCCCTAATGCCTTTTCAAACACTTTCCACTTTTAACTTTCCACTTTTTAATGGGGATTCTTCGCCTTCGGCTCTGAATGACGATTATTGCCCTATTGCCTTAATGCCTTATTCCCTTCATATCCACTCACTTTTTTTGATAATTCCCAATCTCGAAACCAAGCTGTTCAATTTTGTCTTTTAGTTTTTGATTTTTTGTTAGTTGAAATTCCATAAAGTGGTTATCAATTGTTCCGTCTTCATACCTGCAAGGATGAATAAGCGCCTCGGCCGTAATATCTTTTTTATCTTTTAGAGCAGTAAGTCCGCATGATACGGTAAGCGACGACATCATGCCTGTATATCCGACACCTATCAGGTAGTCATTACTTTTCAAACCGTATTTTTTGAGAGTCTTTCTGTTGATAAGAGTAAA
>JAEEGL013621262.1_pt1 | contig 12176 bp, 2 predicted proteins | sample 9134231 | NCBI WGS metagenome assembly JAEEGL01 (sample SAMN16246548, study PRJNA631951) | gut metagenome | biome: gut microbiome; feature: rumen; material: fiber-attached | host: Bos | place: Iran: Karaj | collected 2018-10
ACGCGATGGGTTTACATTCGGAATGATGTCAGATTGAAAAAAGAAGCAGTCGGACTTGCTTTAAACCCGACCTTTTGGGGAGCCAAACTCCCCGGCTGGAAATAGTTGTTTTTCATATTGCTTAGACATTTTCTTTTACCTTTATAAACAGTGTGAGCAACCTTACTCACTTAAGTGCTCTCGCACACACAAATTAGACGCATACTTTGTGAAAAATTTCAACTCTTTTGATAGAAATACACAAAATACCCATCCAGAAACACAAACAGAATACCAGTGTTGAGCCTCATCTACCCTTCCATTTTAATATAAGGGATCCCACTTTTTCCCCCTAAAACTGATACAAACTATTTCTGAATTCTTACCTTCTTTTCTGTCTATTCCCCTTGTCCAAAAAAACAGATAGTTCTCCTCGGTTTTCACTCTTATCTTGCTAAATGCGGTTTCTTAAGGCGCAACTAGGTATTTCCTATCTCACAAATCATTCCGTTGACAGGATAATAGATGAAACGCTTGATGACCTTTTCACCAGCAGCTTCAAGGGCTGTGGCATAAGCATTGAGCTGCCCAGCATAATAACCTGCGAAATGATCGGAGGTAGGGTCAGTAATGGCTTTCCCCTGCGGAAATGTCTTGAAGTCTATCAGAATAGAACCTTCTGATGTACAATAGACATAGTCGATGCTACCGATAACCACTGTACCATTACCCTGCAACTGGCGGAAAGGTCGTTCATGATAGGCAGCTACAGGTTCCCCATATCCCTTTTTGAGGAAAGTCTGGAGATTGTTCCATGCACGGATGACTTCATCTGCATTCGGCAGAACGTCGTCCATATCGTGAGAGCTGATAATCTGTTCAACATCCTTTTTGTCAAGATGTTCTATAGCAGCATAGATATTGTGTATGCAGTCACCAACCTCCGAATAGTTACGTTCACCCAGCTTGCCAGAGTTGATCTTGATATACTGTTCACTACGATAGACCACATCCACCTTGTCAGTCTTGCCTTTTACACCACTGGGGGCAATGGTAAGCCACTCAGATTCTGATGGTTTATCAGAATGGTAATCGAGCTTCCGGCATTGCTTTGACTCCGACTCACCGTCTTTGTTCTCTTCCTCATCAGGGAATTGAGCCTTCACTATATTAAATGGCACTCCGATTCCCAGCACATCATCACCATCAAAGTTGCCGGCATTAGTCAGTCCCGACTGTTTGAGCCAATCCAGTTCTTTGTTTACCAGCCAAGGTACAATGACCAGCACTTCTACTGCACGGGTCATCCCCACATAAAGTAGTCTCGCACTCTCCTCCTTACAATGTTTTTCCAGAATAGCGTAATCTTCTGAGCTGAACACCGACTGAGCAATGCTGTCAGGTACTTTCTTCTTTGCACCGAATATCCAAGGGAGTAGCCTGATACACATCTTTGGATAGAGATTTTCTGCCGTTGGCAATTCCGGGTGGAAATGATGAATTCCATAGAAATCGCGGCTAAGAATGTTATCATTATCCAAAGACTCGTCCATCAGCACGAATACATACTTCCATTCCAGTCCCTTGGCACCATGATAGGTAAGCAATTGCACACCATTGCCCGTAATTGGTAGTTCCACCTTATTCTCATCAAGGAAGGTGACAAAACCAGAAGGAGTGGCAGGCTGAGCCAGTTGACTGCTACGCTCCTCATACTGTTTGGCAGCAACAATTAGAGCCTTAACATCTGCCATACACTCCTCGATAGGGATATCCCAACGTGCCATAACATTCTTCACATCCAATTCTACAGCAAGTGTTTCTATTAGAGCCCAAATTCCCTGATACTTCACTGAAGGTCGCAATGCGTTCACCCTACTGACCATCTCAGTTTCACCGAGCCAAGGCTTACGCTCTTCCTTGGGTATGTTGTTATATTCCAGCTTGGAATCAATGATTGCTCCAACACCCATGTTGTCCTGTGTGAGATAGGCTATTGTTGCCTTAGCTAGGTCATTCTGGGGATTCACAGTCAAGGTGGTCAATGCTATCATCAACTGACATGCTTTACTCTCTTTGTTCAGCATGGTCTCACGGTCACAGTCAATACCAAGATTTTTCAGTTCCTTTTGCAAATCCTCAAGATCATGGCCTGTTCTAGCAAGAACAGCAATATCAGATAGTTTTACATTCTCCTGCTCAATGACATTCTGAATATACTGAGCTACGTCCTTGACACTTAGTTTATGTGGATTGGAATTCCTTTTTGTTTCTATCTTCAAATAGCGCAGCGGATTTTTTGCCCTGTCCGCAAGTTTTAGTTCAAACTTCTCTGGATGGAGCTGCATAGCCGACTCCAAGGGAACCAATTTTTCTGTAGCTTCTCCGAATACACTACGAAAAATCTCTACAAAAGATTTATTACAAACATTTACCAATGTAGGTACACTGCGCCAGCTTTTTTTCAATGTCTTCAACTCACAGCCATCCTCACCTTTTTTAGCAGCGATAGCATCAGCCACTGCCTTTGTGAGTAACGTATCACTTCCTCGGAATCCATAGATAGCCTGTTTTGTATCACCTACCCAGTAACTCTTCTGAACTACATCGGCCAACGCCATGAATATCTTCACCTGAATAGGCGAACAGTCCTGGAACTCGTCTACAAACAAGTGGGTATAAGTACGACCTACTTCGGCAGCTACCTCCTTGTCTTGAAGCAGATTGCGCATGTAGTGTTCAATATCGCTGAAGTCAACGATGCGCTCGTTCAACTTGTACTGCTTATATTGCTCATTCCATTCCTTTGCCAGTCGGAAGATAGTCTGAATATATTTTTCCTGAAGGTCATACACCTCCTGGCTACACCAAATGTCTCTTGCCTTTTGTTTTGCTTCCAGAATGGGAATGGAAACTGTATTCTTAAGCACAGAGGGACCTTTTTCTACAATTACATCAAACTCAGTGAACCACTCGATATCGTCCATATCGTAACTGTTGCTCTTAAGTGCATCGATGGCTGCGAGCGTTTTTGTCTTCGTGGCAGACTCCCTGCAACCTTGCACTTCTTTATGCATGGCATCCAGTACGACAAAGCGCTGATCCTTCTTAAAATTGATATGCTTCCCATCACACAGTCCCTTAAGAATTCTCAGCGATTCCTCTACACTGGTAGTATAGTCGGTAATATCAAAGCTGATGCTCTTCTCAACGATAACCTTCAGGTGATCTTTCCAGAAGTTCTCTTTAGACTTGAAATAAACCATATTGAAAGCTTTGCGGAACTTGTCAAAGAATTTTAGATCCTCGTCCGACGGAATGTTGGCGATGCTCTGATTGATGTAGGTAGCCTTGGCACTGTCGTCCATCACACCCTGCTTGGGTGAGATACCTATGGCGTACCAGTATTTCTGAATTAACGTTAAAGCTACACTGTCGATGGTACCCATTAGGGCATTGTCAAGACGTGATGCTTCGTCATACTTGCCAATCTTATACAGTTCTGCCTTGGCCTTCTCCTTAAACTCGTTTGCTGCCTTCACCGTGAAGGTGGTCAGAATCACCTGCTCCGGCTCTATATGTTCTGGATCATTCTTGTCCTTTGATATGAGGTTTGCCAGTATATTGGTCAGAGTATAAGTCTTGCCACTACCGGCACCTGCACTGATATATGTTACATTCTTCATGATCAATCCTCCTATCTTTTAAATAGTCCATAATTGCTAAAATCATTTACTTTCTTCAAACTTTCATTTTTATCAGACTTTAAGGGGAAGAGATCATGCGGCTTTGTGTCTTTGAAGTATTCAAGTTTTTCGAGTATCTCTCCTTCACCCATCTCTATCTTACCAGACATGATTTCTTCACGACGGTAGCGATAGGATGCCACTATTTTACTGATGATGTCACCTTTTACAGCACCCTCCATCACATTAATCTTTTTAGCCAAGGAGCTCCTGAATTCCACCGTGCTGAACAATCTGCCGAGCGGCATCAGGAAGTAGGCTGTAGGCACATCCCCGTCATGAGTCAACTCATTCAGCAACTCTGCATAGATAGCCAACTGCGAAGCACGGTTCTTCTCCAGCAGTTCCTGATAGTAACTCTTCAAGGAAGTCCACTTGAAGTCAAAGATGACGTGCTGTCCGTTTTCTCGTGCCAGTACCATATCGGCATAGCCGTGCATACTGGGTGTTTTGTCATCAGGCAAACCAAAGGTATTGCCATCGAGCTGCTTCTCACAGGCCACCACGTGCAAGGCATTCTTATCTATGATATCAATAAGATTGTTGATACATCCCCTCAGTTGCTCAAACAACTGGCGGCGATCAATAGCATTCTCCTGTAGCAATAGGATGGCCCCCTTGGTTTCCACCATCTTGTCGAACACCTCCTTATAGTTGGCATCCACTCGCTCCTTGATGGCAGCTGCATAACCACTCTGTATATCGCCAGGAATATAGAACAAATGCTGAATCACCGCGTGGGCCACATTACCCTTTGTCATGTCAATGTTGCTTAGGTCGCTTTGACCGTTGTCACTGATATAAGCTATATTCTCCATCGTATAGTCCAGCGGATTCTGCATCAGCTGCTCTATTGTCGTGGGGCTCTCGTGCTTCTTCCACTTTATCAGGTCAGTTCTCTGGATTTTAGAGTAGCAGCCGTCGCTGCCATTTCCGGCATTATCGGTCAGCGCAGGAACATCCACGTAAAATTCATCACCTATCTTCGGGTTAAATGTCAGCTTCTCATGGTTCTCCACCTGCTGCTCAATGCGCACCATCATAAGATGCTTGTTCACTAGTTCATTATTCACTGTTTCCACCTTAACCAGCGTCAACTGATTCTGGCAGAATAACAAAGGCATTAAAAGCATCTGTTGTTGAAGCTTACGCTCATCATCCTTATCCCATAACTTCAGGTGGTCTTTCAGCACGTCCTGCTCTGTCGGGGTCAGGAAATCAGTGGTAGGCAGAGACTGTATCGGCTCAAAATCGTATAAGCCGCCCCATAACACCTTGTTGACCTTGGCAGCAATCTGGCCAGGAGAGGTCACCGTAAACCTCGAATTGGCCTGTGACCTATACTGTACGAACTCCGAGGGTTCATATAGGCATATCATGTGTTTTTCTATCTCACTGTATGGTATCTTTGCCGTTGGTTCCACATCGTCAGTCAGACTCTTCAGCGTATCACAAAGTTTTGTCAGACGGTTCAACTGGGCAATATGAACATCCTCTTGATCCTTATGTCCAAACATAGCCGAATACTGTTTGCTCCACACTGCCAGTTCTGTCAGAAACTTATGCAGCTTCTGGACGGTCATCATCTCTTCGCTGCCACTTTCAAAATCGGGTAGGAATACTGATGCCGTAACCTGCCTTTCCTTACGTTCCTTATCATCTATAGACTTACCCTGTTCAGCCTCCATCTTACCCTCAATCCAGTCCTGCACCAGATGATAACAGTCATCTTTTTCTACCTCGATGCTTTCTGGCAACCAGCCTCCCGTCCTTGCCAGTCGTTCTGCCAGTCTGTATCTGAAAATGTCGGGAAGCGGATGGATAGGCGCATACAGCCATTGCAACAAAGCCCCGATATTCAACGGACGGGCCATCATGCCCACACCCGTAAAAAACAGCTGGATAATCTGTGGCGCACTGTTGGCCACCGACGAGCCAGTCACCGGCTTTCCCATCATGTGCAAGTAATTATCCATCAGCTTTGTATTGGGTTGGATAGTCACATCAAACTTGTCTTCACTCAACATGGCCAGTAGTTCTTCTGCTTCCATGGCATCCTTGAAGTTCCAAATTTTTACAGTGTCATCCATTGGATCCAATTCCATGCTCTCCGCTGTCTGCGAGGTCAGCAGCCGTTTTAACTTGGCCAGATTATTGTTGCCTGTTATCTCAGGCGTATTGATTCGCTCTATTTGTGCTCCATCGGCCACAGCCAATGAAAAAATCTCCTTCAACACGGGGTGCACCAGTTCCGGGACGAAAGGCATCACGAAGGTCACATCCTTCATCATACCTTTCTGCTGTTTCAGTCTCTCGATGATAGCCTGCTGGCGCATACTGATGTCGGTGAAGTCCTTCTCTGCGAAGATTTCCTCCACACCCTGTAGTACTTTAAGCCTGCGGCTTGGCGCCGGAGTCTCTTTTGTCCAGCCGCACACTGCCAAAGCATCACGCCATTTCAGCATCTCACGACTGGTAGCCAGGGGCGATACCATATAGCTGTCATACAGCTGGTTGTCAGCATCCTTCTGATGCACCTTCATATACTCACGCACACACTTGTAGTAGCCTACAAGCCTGTCTGTATCCGATTTGGTAATGGTGTGCAGGCCCAAGCGAAGTTCCAGAAAATCCAGTAACTTGTCAATGTCTGTCACCAGCATGTCCATCATCAACGGCTGCTCCCTCATACCGAGGTAAGCTTTGCCGCCTTTGTAGTCAAAACTAAAGTATACTCTCATATCATTCACTAGGTTTTTAATTTTGGGGGTGAAGTTAATGTATAGTTGTCTCATTTTATAGCACAACCTCTAAGAATCTTCGCTTTCCGATGTTTTTACCTCCCATTCAATACACCTGCGCCGACTCCTGATGCATATCAAAATCTCCTCTGTTAGCGCAATTTTTGTGTCTTGCAAATAGTGTTCACAACTCAAATATATTCCTTAAACTTTTCAGATACCTTTATATGCTTTATAATTTAATCTCAACCTTCTTTCATCGTATATCTTCCATATACTTGCTAATACCATTGTCATTCAGATCGTCCTCTGATACTGAATTACAAGATATACAGAAACAGGTAATGTGAATCAGAAACCTTTAATACATTTTTAGCAATCTTCAATAGTTACATCAAACTTAATCTCTTGATTGCGCCAGAGATCTATCTCCGTGTCATGAGTGATATTGGCAATGTCATAACGACGGAACTGACCAGGAATATTGTAGATAGACCAACCGTTCATCAAACCTCCATCTGGGTAGATGCTTAGACGCTTTCCTGCACAATCAAAGGAAAGTACACGCCAGTGAGTAAGGGTATTCTTTTCCTCAGGACATACTGGAATAAGTTCTCCCTCTATCTTATCTTTGAGTTCCAAATCACCTTTCCATCGGTTTGCAAGTTTCTCGACCCATTCATCACGACCTACATGGCCATCTTCCTTTGTGTAGGAAGATGGTATGTTGGCAGTTACACTATCCCATTTACCACTGTCAGTATCGTACTTCTCCAGTTTGAATTCCATTGAGAAAGGATTACCTATTTCCCTGATGAAGTATCCTGCGGTCTGGAGTGTCAGGATAATCGACATAATACTTTTCATGTGTTCATCCTGATAGCAAACCTTAACAATCTTGTCCTTATGAGCTTTACAATGCTCTATAAACCCATCAATTAGATGCCCAGATTTTTTCCTGATAAGTTCTCCAAGTCCTGATGTCTTGATGTATGTCGTGTCATCATCACCGAGTTTGAATATCTTCGTTGTGCTCTCCTCGACAGATGTATCTATGGAGTCGGCGGCGACCGCGAAGTTATTGGTGCGGGTACTATAGATGGTTCCATTACCCCATTTATCATTTAGTGTGATGTGGTTAGGATTGTTTGTAAAATACAGTCTTCCATCTATATAGGCTAATGGATACAAACCGCTACTAGAAAAAGGATTCTTGATATGCAGAACCTTATTGGTCCATCCCTTGATGGAACGTACCATATCACGTATTGGTTCCAACATCCGATTATTCGAACACTCCGCCACACAGAACGAGGTTTGTTGACAATGAGGAGCAAAGTAATTCAGGAATTGACCTCTCCAGCAATGATCAGTCCCTTCATACTCCCAGTGGTCATAGTCATCATCCACAAAGAGAAATGACTCGCTTTGATAGGCGATAAAGGCTCGTTGCATTTGGACCAGAGACGTTTCCGTTACGGTATCTGTATCTCCAAACACATTCTTCACAGAATCAGGCAGAACCTTGCGGGCTGCTCTCTCTTCTTCAATCCATGCTTTAGCAGCCTGAATATCAATGCGGTTCACATAGTGGAGCGTAAATTTGTCAATAAGTGCTTCTTTGTTGCCAGACTTTTCAGCAGCTTCGATAATCTGGCGGGAACGCTCAATAACAGACTTCAACAAATCCATTGCCGCTAGTTGGTTTGAATAACCAGAGCCACCAGGGTTGACATCGAATATACAGATATGGCCATTGGGCGTAATCGTAAAATCAAGGTCGGTTCGCTCCACATTTAATTCTTCTGCTAATCCACGAGCAAACAAGAGTCCCAGCGTAACCAACAGATTTTCTTCCTCGTTACGCCCGTTTATCCAATCCTTCTTGAAGTGGCGAATTCTTATTTCTGTATAGTCCGTTTGAATAGTATCGCCGAGAACCACATTTCTCTTGATGTATTTAGGGCTGTTGCAACCCATACAGCGGTTTGGTTTATTGCCCTTTCTAATAAGTGAGAAGTGATAGTTATCCTTATCCTCATCCTTTGGGGGGATGGGGTTCATCTCTAATGGCAACTTCTCAGGATCACTGGATGCCAATGCTGGCCAGTCTTCCAGAACAGTCTTGCCACATTTTGTACAGTGACAGTAGCCAAAACCACTACCTTCATTATAATAGAGGATTTGCCCGTTTCCACTCTCACGACTGCTGCGAGCGTCAAACAAGTGTGGCTCAATACGGTCTTGTTTCCATTCATCAGCACCTATCAACTGAGCACAGACACGTGTATATACATTATTATCTAATATACGGTTGGCAGACTCATTCATATCAGGAATGAACTCTGCAGGTTGCAAAAGGTCAAGCTCTGTACTTGCACTTACCTTCCAATTCTCCAAGTTCTCCAGTTCATCTTTTGTGTCAATTACCACTTGCTCCCTGTTGAAATAGAGCTTCTTGAATGTCACTTCTGGCTTAAAGAAGTTGGTATATCTGATTCCGCGAACAATATGAACCGTACCGTCACAAGCAATCGGATTACCAGGTGCATACTGCGATAGGGCTGTACGTAAGGGATATGAGGGATTCGATACCGTTGCCAGTGAATAAGTAGTCTGGGAAGATGAGTTGATATCAAACTCGATTACATTAACCGGCATGTTGGCATTAGGCGTAAAACGATGAGTTGCCCAATATGAAAGCAAACGTGCAGCCAATGGCTCGATGAACTTCATTTCAAAAAACGCCTGTTGTTTTTTACTCTTGGCTTTCCTGTATGGTTCAGCATAGTCTTGAATGCGTAATTCCAGTTCTGCATAGCAGTTCTCATTCATTTCACGGGCTTTCGCCACCACTTGCTGTGGCGACCGACTACTGAAGATTGTTCCGTTCAACAATATGCCAAGCTTTTCTCTCAGTTTGTCATCGATGGTCTCGCTACATTTGATGTTGAAAGTCTCGTATGGTGTTCCAGTCTCATCACCAAGCCCATCGAGTGGGCTAACTGGCGAGTGGTCTCCTTTTTTCTTAATCTTAAAGTGATTGCTCTCTCCATCAGAAACGATCTCGTAGTTAGTGTAATAACTGATAACCTGCTCATTGACACTACCACCTGCCATACCAAAGACACCAAACTCCCTAATCAGGAATGAATTGACGTGTCTCTGGATAACTTGTGAACTATTCAGGTCAACAGTTGGAGTGCTGATTGTACGCAGAATAACGTTATCCATTGGATTAAGCAATGTCCTGATACCAACAGCATCCGAGCCACAGAGTGTTACACAGGCACTGCGAACCTGTCCGCGTCGTCCACTACGACCTGCTCTCTGTTTGTAATTGGATGGCATTGGTGGGACTGAGGTCATCATTACCAGTTCAAGGTCGCCAAGGTCAACACCCATTTCCATTGTAGTAGAACATGCAAGGATATTGATACAATGGTCTTTGAAATCCTCCTGCACTTGACGGCTGACCATCTTGTCAACCTGTGCAGTGTGTTCTGCCTGGATGAAAAGCTCTGGGAACTGGTGAATCTGGAGCAGACGATCTGCAAATGTACCTGTTTCTCCCCAAAGGTCATTATTCCATAACACTTTCCTGTTTTCCTTGGCCCAAGCTACTATGATCTCATCAGCAGGATTAGGCGTGTCGCTGAAATTATGGTATGGGAATGCACTCCACTTCTCATGTAACTCTTCCTTCAGAGGTATAGGCTCACCTCCTACTGTATAGGGTGAGTAGCCGTGGAAAGTGCTGGCAACAGGACGTAACCACTCTACATGGTGGTTGTCGCTACTTGCATTCGTATCGCAGAGATATACTTCGTCATACAATTTGAAACCCATCTTCGCAAGATTCAGACGATACGGAGTAAAATGCACATCATTTACAATCTCATCTTTATCCTTTTCGTGCTGTTGATTCTCATCATTATAATGAGTACTGTGCTCCAGCAATTTATATTTCTGCGTCAGTTCATTCCACATACAGTCTATAACAACCTGTATATCATGCTTATAGCTACTGATAGTATTACCAACGGTAATGTGTTTGTCATTGGCTATCAGCTGTGCCAGCAATCGGATGATACGTGAACGGGTACCTCTTTTGTCTTCAACTGATGGTTTATGAACAGGACGACGACGCTCCTTCTGGGTAGCAAAGCGGACGCATTGGAAGATATCCATCGGATCATTTTCATCCATTTTCAAGAATACCGATTCGTTTGAACGTACCGTAAAGTCCAGGAATATCTGCATCAGATTGTACCAGTCTTCCTTGCTGATTCTGTTTTCTTCTGAAAGATTGTTGTTGAACTTCACCACATCATCAGGTAGTTCTGCCGTCAAAGCCTCATTCAGCGATTCATAATATGATGTGAAAAGCCCCATTGTTTCAGGAGCAGCCGCTGTTAGTGGACGTTTCGACAAGTATTGAACCATAATGGCAAGAATATACTTACGCTTGGTTTTCGGTTTGATATTGCCATTATCGTCCAACTCTGGGCTTAGTTCAGAACGCTCTGCAAACTGCTGACAGAAGGTGTCTGCCAACCTGTCATTGGACAGCACGTCTATTATATCCTTCCACGTCAAATAGTTTTTTGGTTTCAACTCTGCCAACAGAGCATCGATAGCGGCTTGGTCATTACCCTCCAAAATCTCAAGATTCTTTGCGGCTTCTTTATGTTCAGGACTGGTTCTAGGTGTTGAATTGTAGATCTTCTCAAAATGATTTATAGCTTCTTTCCTTGTCATCCTTCCAGCCGTAGCCATACGGCAAAGCTCGTGAAAGATGGTTCCTGCCACCCACAGTCGTTCCTCCTCCAGGTTCTGCTTTATAGTAGAACGGGCAGCCATCTGTCGGCTATCTACAAAACTGATATACTGCTGGCCCTTATGCAGCGAGATTTTCTTCTTCTCTTTGGGCTCGGCTTCCGCCATCAGGTCGAGCGTCGATGGTGCAATCAGTCTTGATACGAAGTCAGGAGCGACTCTGAACTTCAGTAATTTCCTCATATCCTCCTCATCACTAAGCACCTGATCTGGATTATCTTCATCTGGCTTCGACTGCCTTGTAAGTTTCGTGCCACAGTACGGACACTGACACTGTGTGTTAGCTATCACATGCCATCCTGGTCCTACTGGGGTACTGGCCGTTACATTCTGCATCTTATTACCTTTTATTATATAAGGAGCATTATTATCAAACCCAGTGTCACTACTATTTGATGTGCCAAATACATAATAGGTCTTGCCTGTACTCTCCATACTGTCAAGGTCGAACATATCGCTGTCGTCCATCGTAATAGGCTGATAACCTATGTCTCCGTCATCTAGTTTCACTTCCTCAGCAATGGCCACATACTCACCACAATGCTTACAACGGCTCATTTCCAGTAGTGGTACAGCTTCTTCGCCATCATTGGGCATGTTCGCCATATAAATCTTGAAGCTGCCGTCCTCCTTATAATGTGGGTCAGAAATGTCAACAAACAGACCGTGGTTAGGTACACGGTAGAAGTAGTGTACCTTTACACTCAGGTCTTCCAGTCCCATATCCTCAGCGGTCTGGCACATGGCATCCAACCTTTCAAGCTTCTGCTCAATGGTGTCCCCTTCTGGTATCAACTCATTCAAATACATGTAACCGTCTTTGCTATCATTAATTAAACGCAGCCAATACTCTCTATCGGCTTCAGGCGGC
>JAEEGL013877288.1_pt1 | contig 12176 bp, 13 predicted proteins | sample 9134231 | NCBI WGS metagenome assembly JAEEGL01 (sample SAMN16246548, study PRJNA631951) | gut metagenome | biome: gut microbiome; feature: rumen; material: fiber-attached | host: Bos | place: Iran: Karaj | collected 2018-10
CCGCCTCTGCGAGCCGCGCCCCCAATCCCCTTCCCTCCGCGGCGCCCCGACACCCGACGAACTGGCTGCCGACTGGGCCACCGCCCCGCGCACCTTGGCCGTCCGCCTGCGCCTCGGCTCCCGCCTGGCCGACCTCGAGCCCACTCTGGACACGGGCACCCACTACAAAACCTCCCCCACCGGCGCAAAACGCATCGCCTCCCGCGGCCCCGGCTTCAAGGGCTGGCTTGCCGACCACCGCGTCGCCGCCGGCTACAGCTCCCTGATGCGCTACAAACGCCTCGCCGTCCGCCTCCGCGCCCTCCTGCGGCTCGACGCGCGCCTTCCCCTCGAATGGCTCCTGCCCGCTTCATCCCCCGGCGTCCCCATACCGCCGGATCTTCTTCCCCAATACACCTCCGCCCGCCGCAAAATCGCCCGCCTGCTCCGCGCCCACTGGAACTTCAGCCGCCTGCAAAAACACGTGGACGAAGCCCTCGGCATCCCCCGACTCCCCACCGCCCGCCGCCTACGCGCCGCGCCGCTCGACGGCATCCTCCTCGAAAGCACGCAACGCGAACTCGCCCGCTTCCTCCAAGCCCCCGACCTCACGCCCCGCCAGGAACGACTCCGCCGGGCCGCCCTCGGCTGGCTCGCCCCGGGCCCCTGAAAAGTTTTCCAACCATTGGAAAACTTTTTTCCAATCATTGGAAAATTTCCGCCATTTTTTCCAACCATTGGAAAATATTTTTCCAATCATTGGAAAAATCCGGACCGGCCGCCGCGCCCTCCCGCGGCGCATTTCCGCATGACAAGCGCCCTCCGTTGCCCTACAATTCGCCGCATGTCCATTCTGTTCCAGCACACGGCCCGGCCCCGGTGGCCGTTCCCGCCCGCGCTTCTGCTGGCCGCGCTCCTGACGGGATGCGGCACGTTCAGCAACTACCCCGCGGGCATGAACCGGGTCGTGCTCGGTCCGATGGACCGCCACAAGGACCTCGCCCCGGCCGTCGCCGAACTCGCCTCCCGCTCCGAAGGGCGCGACGAAGTCCTCTTCGCGTCCGAAGCCGGCCGCACCGCCCAGCTTTGCGGGGATTTCGACGGCTCCCGGGCGTCCTTCGAGAAGGCCATCGCCCGTACCGCCGCGCAGGGCGATGAAGGGGTATTCGCCGCGAAGGTGGCCGCCCAGCAGGCCGCCGCGGTCCTGGTCAACGACAAGGCCATCGAGTACCGCGCGCCCGACTACGAGCAGACCATGGTGCACCACTACCAGGCCCTCAACTACCTCGCCGCGCAGGATCTCGACGGCGCCGGCGTCGAAATCCGCCGCGCCAACCGCGTCCAGGAGGACGCCGCCAAGCGCCATGAGGCCGAAATCGAGAAGGCCTCCGCCAAGGCCAAGAAGGACGCCCCCGACGACGATCCGCTCTCCGACGCCCCCGCCGCCACCCGCACCGCCGTATCGCAGGCCTACGCCGGACTCAACGAACTCGCAGGTCAGACCAAAACCTCCTTCCAGAACGCGGCCACTTTCTTCCTTTCCTCGGTCGTCTGGGAGATGCGCGGCGAAGCCAACGACGCGTACATCGACTGCAAGCGGGCCCTCGAACTCGCCCCTTCGCACCCCACCCTCCAGGCAACCGCCATCCGCCTCGGCAAGCGCCTGGGCATGCGCGAGGACCTCCAGGAACTCTCCCGCCGCTTCCCCGCCGCCGCCGCCACGCCCGCCGCCGGGACCGAAGCCTACGCCAGCAAGGCCCGCCTCGTGGTGATGGTCGAGGAAGGGCACGTCGCGCAGAAGGACGACCTCTCCATCCCCTACCCCGTCTCCGGCGGCATCGGCGCCATCAGCATCCCCGTCTACGGCAGTGCGCCCGACCCCTCCGGCCGCATCACCCTGCACGTACCCGGCGCCCCGGCCGCCCCCCTCGCGCCGCTCTGCCGCATCTCCTCCCTCGCCGCGCACGCACTTTCCGAGCGGATGCCGGGAATCCTCGCGCGCCAGGTCGCCCGCGCCGTCGCCAAGGGCGTCGCCATGCACGCCGCCAGCCAAAACAACAGCGACGCCGCGGTCATCCTCCTGAGCATCTACAACGTCGCCTCCGAGCAGGCCGACCTCCGCAGCTGGCTCACGCTCCCGGACACCATCCAGGCCGCCGACGCCTGGGTCGAGCCCCGCTCCGGCGCCGTGACCGTCACCCTCCGGTGGGCCGGCGGCGGTTCCTGCGATTTCCCTGTAACCCTCGCCGCGGGCAAAACGACCCTCCTTTACGTCACGCGCGCGGATTGGGCTTTCTATTCCCACGCGTTTGTGCAACCATGACCCAGCAATCAAGGAGACAACCATGACCATCGCCAAAATCCGCCTCCCCCTGCTCGCCGCCGCCCTCTGGTGCGCGGCCCTGGCCGCCGCGTCCGCGGCTCCGAAGGCCGCCCTGTTCGTGCAGAACCGCGCGGGCGCGGCGTTCGACGGCAAGCTCGGCATGTTCGCCGACGCCATCGCCTCCGACCTCTCCGACGCCGGATTCTCCGTCGTGCGCCCCTCGGACACCCTCGACCGCTCCGCCGCCTCCCCGACCGACGCCGCCTATCCCGAGACCCTCCACCGCGCCGCCGAACTCTTCCAGACCTTCAAGGCCGAAAGCGCCGTCGACACCACCCCCTCCGAAGCCGCCAGCGCCCTGAACGTCGCCCGCACCCTTGACGCCGACTGCCTGGTCATGGCCTCCATCCTCTCCGTGGGCGAGAACGAGGTCCGCTCCCAGGCCTACGGCCTGCCCATGAGCACCCGCACCCGCGTCCTGCGCATCGCCCTTCGCGTCCTCGACGGGCGCGACGGCCGCCAGCTCTACGGCGACCGCGTCGTCGTCACCGACCGCATCACCGACACCGCCTACCAGCAGACCTCCGCCGGCGACCAGCTCGACATGCTGCTCGACCAGGCCTCCTCCGAGATCGCCTCCCGCGTCCAGACCGCCGCCTCCGCCGGCTCCTTCGACCCCGCCGCCCTCGCCGGCGCCGGCGCCGCCGCGGCCGCCGACGAAATCGAAGTCACCATCAACGCCCCCGCCGCCGCCACCGTCGAACTCGACGGCGTGGCCATCGGTACCGCCCCCGGCGCCTTCCGCATGGCCCCCGGCGTACACCGCCTCCGCGTCTCCAAGGAAGGCTATGCCGCGTGGGAAAACAGCGTGAAGCTCCGCGACGGCCAGACCCTCGACATCGCCCTCGAATACTCCGGCGCCGGCCTCGACCGCCGCGGACAGCAGATGGCGCAGGACCGCGACGACGACGTCATCCGCGAGCAGAGCGAAGCCCATGCCGCGCTCCTCCACGGCCAGGCCGCCGCCTCCTCCAACAGCTATGCACGCAGCGACCACTTCTCCCACATCGAAAGCTATTCCAAGGACGGCGACGCCCCCGACATCGTCCTCATCGGCAACACCGGCGACGCCCCGGCCCACAACGTCGTGGTCGCCCCCGTCATACAAAAACCGTAGCCCCCCCACATCCCGAAGAAAGGCCCACACATGAAGCGCACCATCCCCGCCCTCCTCGCCGCCGCCGCCGTCGTGATCCTCGCCGGTTGCGCCGCCCCGAACACCACCGGCATCACCGCTTCCGCCGCACCCGACGAAACCGGCGTCTACCAGCAGTACCTCCAGGCCGACAACACCCGCCTGGCACGGCAGGTCCTCGTCCGCGACATCCGCTGCGACCAGACCGCCAACGGCCTCCTGCGCGCCAGCGCCACCCTGACCTCCGCCCGCAACAAAACCATGCAGATACAGGCCAAGTTCGCCTGGTTCGACGCCGCCGGCTTCGAAATCGACCCCGACGCCGAAACCTGGCGCGTCCTGACCCTCGAAGGCTGCGACACCCGTCCCATCGTCGGCATCGCCCCGTCCCCCGCCGCCGAATCCTTCCGCATCCGCATCCGAGAAGGCGACCGCTCCAAGAAATACATCCACTAGTTCCCCCCGGGACATCGAATTTCAAATCCCGACCAAGAAAGGCCCCAACAATGAAAATCTCCAAAACCATCCTCCTCCCCGCCGCCGCCCTTGCCGCCGCCCTGTTCGTCTCCGGCTGCGCGAGCACCATCGAATACGGCGACCCCACCTCCGCCAAGCCCCTGAGCACCGACTTCGGCTCCTCCGACCTCCAGCAGATCGCCACCGCCATGGTCGATTCCATGCTCGCCACCGCCCCCTTGCCCGCCGACGGACGCCGTCCCGTGCTCATCATCGACCCCGTCAAGAACAAGACCATGCAGCACATCGACACCGAGTCCATCACCGACTCCATCCGCACGCGCCTGATCCGCTCCGGCCGGTTCACTTTCCAGGACCGCACCACGGAAGCCTCCCTCCAGCAGGAACTCGCCTACCAGCAGCAGGCCGCCGCCAACCCCGTCGCGTTCGGCCAGCAGGTCGCCGCCGAGTACATGCTCACGGCCAACCTCTCCGAAATCGAGCAGAAGTTCGGCCGCGTTACCGACGTCTACTACAAATTCACCCTCAACCTGCGCAACCTCCGCACCGGCACCCTCGACTGGGCCGACGAGAAGGAAATCCGCAAGACCAAGGTCCGCCCCATCTTCTGATCGTCCAAATCGCCCAAAGGAATTCCAGCCATGACCAAACGCAACGCCCCCTTCGCCCTCGCCGCGGCCGCCCTCCTCGCCGCGGCCGCCGCCGTGTCCGCCGCCCCCTCCTGGACCCTCTTCCAGTTCGGCATCGCCGGCGCCAACTGCCAGATCTTCCCCGAAGAGACCGACGTCATCGGCCTCCGCCTCAACCTGGCCGCTTCCCAGAACGACACCATCTGCGGCATCGACCTCGGCCTCGTCTCCCTCGGCGCCGACATCCAGGCCGTACGCGTGAACCTCCTCAACCAGTCCGACTACCACTTCTCCGGATTCGAAGTCGGCCTCGTTAACCGCGATTCCGCCTTCGCCGGCCTCGGCGTCGCGGTTTTCAACAATGTCGAAAACGACGCCTCCGGCATCCAAATCGGCCTGTTCAACCGCGCCAACGACATGTCCGGCCTGCAAATCGGCCTCTTCAACCAGGCCATGACCCTCCGTGGCATCCAGATTGGCCTCATCAACCTCATCGACGACGGCCCGGTCACCTTCTTCCCCATCCTCAACATGGCCTTCTAACCCATGGTTTTCCCCATGCCCCGCCTTTTCCGGGCCGCCGCCATCGCCGCGGCCCTCCTCCTCGCCAGCGCCCCCCTCCAGGCGGCGCCAGCCCCCGCGGAAACCGCACCTCCCGAAGACACCGAGGCGGTCCCCCCGCTCTCCACCCTCCGCCACGCCGTCGTCTGCCCGCCCTTCAAGGGGGACGCCGACCTCGCCACCCTCTACCGCGACGAACTCGTCCGCACCCTCCGTTCCTCCCCGCGCGTCGAACTCCTCGAAGGCGACCGCGCCCTCGCCCGCAACGCCCCGGCCTTCACCTACCGCATCGCCGGAGAGATCTTCAGCGAAGGCGGACAAACCTTCGTCTCCCTCCAGCTCACCGACGCCGCCCGCCGCGAACCCATCGCCTCCTTCGTCTCCCCCGCCTCCGCCAACCCGGAACTGCTCTCCCAGTGGATTCGGGTCGTCCGCGCCGACATGCAGCGCCGCGTCGACGCCCTGCCCTTCGAGTGCCGCATCCTCCGCAAGCAGGGGCAGGACTCCCTGACCCTCGACCGCGGCCTCTCCTCCGGCCTCCGCCCCGGCATGGTCCTCCAGGCCGTCGTCGCCGAAGAGCCCCTCATATCCCCCTTCACCGGCGAGGAATTCGGCCGCGACACCCCCGCCCCCGTCGGCTCAGTCCGCGTTTTCCGCGTCAACGCCGACAACGCCTACGCCCGCCCCGTCCCCCCGGCCTCCATCCCCCGCAAGGGCACCCTCTACGCCCGCGAATTCTGACCCATGAACTACTGCCCCATCGCCAGCGTACTCGGTTTCATCCTCTCCCCGGACCGCAAAAAGGTCCTGATGGTCCACCGCATCTCGCGCTCCTCCGACGAACAGTTCGGCAAGTACAACGGACTCGGCGGCCACATGGAGCGCGACGAGGACATCGCCTCCGCCCTCGTCCGCGAAATCCGCGAGGAGAGCGGCCTCGAAGTCGTCCGCATGTCCCTGCGCGGCTCCATCAACTGGACGGGCTTCGGCCCCAAGGGCGAGGACTGGATAGGGTTCGTCTTCCTGGTGGAGGAGACGCGCGGCGAAGCGGCGTCGAAGAACGAGGAGGGCCCGCTGGAATGGGTCGAGATCGAACGCATCCCGACGCTGCCGATGTGGGAGGGCGACAAATACTTCATGCCGCTGGTGTTCGACGGCGATCCGCGCCCGTTCCACGGCTTCATGCCCTACGAGAACGGACGCCCGGTCGGCTGGTCGTACACCCGCTTCTGACGGGATGGATGCCGCCGCTCCAGCCGCCCCCGCCGCCCCAGCCTGCCTCCCGGAACTCGGCCGGGCGGACCGCAAGACGCTGCTGAACGTCGAATACGACCACTACAAGCTCCCCGACGGCGCCGACCTCTACGTCACCCGCTACGGCCGCCCCTTCCTGCGCCACCTCGTGCCCGCCCGCTGGTACGAAAAGGAATGGTTCCGCAAGAGCCGCGAAAAGCTCTGCGGCACCTCCCGCGTCTACAAGGTCCGCACCAAGCCCGACGCCGCCGGCGAGTCCAAGGCGCTGGTCGTCAAGTGGTGCCGCGTGGGCGAGACGGTGCCGGTGGACACCTTCACGCTCAACAAGTTCATCGAGGCCGAATTCAATTCGCCCTACGAGGAGTTCTCCCTCCTCATGGAGATGCGCGCCCGCACCCGGCCCGGCGTCATCCGCACCCACAAGCCGCTCGCCATCTACGTCCCCGCCAAGCGGCTGGAGCTCTGGCAGACCGGCCGCTCCCAGTCCAAGATGGCGCAGAAGAAGGCGAAATTCCGGGACGTCGAACTCGACGTCAACCGCCAGTACATCCTCATCTACGAGTGGATCAAGGGCATCGCCTCCACCGACCCCGCCGCCGCCGAGGCCGCCGCCCGCACCCCGCCGCCGCCGCCCGAGCGGGACGCCCTGCCGCCGGATGCGCCCCGCCTGCAGCCGCCCTCTTTCTCCTTCGCGCCCTCGGTGCCCTTCCCCACGGCCATGCTCCGCCGCTCCATCCGCGACATGTGGCAGACCGGCTTCCGCGTCCTCGACGTCAAACCCGAGCACGTCATCGTCCGCCCGCTCCCCGACGGCACCCTCCTGCGCGGACGCGACGGCCTCCCCGCCTACGCACTCGTCGATTTCGAGCTCCTCGCCCGCACGCCGGGGCACGAGGACGCCGTCAAGCGCTCCCGCCGCCAGGACTACCTCGAACGGCAGCGCGACCGCTTCGCCTCCGCCCCCGCCTTCCCCGAACACCTGCACCCTGTCCGCATTTTCGGCGTCGACTACGTGCACGGCGACTGCGGCTCGACCAACGGCAAGCTCTGGGTCGTCGGCCACGACCCCCACCTCTTCGACTACTTCCTGCCCGAGCGCTGGCGCCGCACCCCGCGCGAGAGCCTCTCCGACACCCAGCAGGTCTACCGCACCACCACCAAGGACGAAATCCACCTCGTCTGGAAAGTCTCCCACGTCGGCGACCGGCCCGATCCGGAGGACTCCACGCCCGCGCACCTCGCCTACGGCTACAACTCCCCCTTCGAAGAGTTCGCGTACGCCTTCCGCCTCGCCGATGCCGGCGTGCCCACCACCTACCCGCGTGCCATCTACATGCTCGGCAACCAGTCCACCCTCCCTCCCGAAATCCTCGACCCGCGCCGCTACCTCACCCACGCCGGCATCCTCATGCCCGACGGCGAGCCCGTCCTCCAGCGTTCCCGCAACTACATCGTCATCTGGGGCTACTGGAACGGACTCGACGAAGTCCTCGCCTCCGCCGGCACCGGCGGCGAAAAGAAAACCCCCTTCTGCACCGGCGTCAACGCCCGCCAGGCGCTCGACCGCGGCCTGGTCGACGCCCCGATGCACGCCCGCCTCATGGACAAGATGGCCCGCCTTCTCGCCTCCGCCGGCTTCGAAAGCACCATGCCGCGCGACACCCATTTCCTTCTGACCCTCCTTCCCGACGGCTCCCTCCAGCTCGACCCCGACGGCACCCCCGTCCTCCGCGTTTGCAATTTCGAATTCCTCCGCCCCCTCGGCGACTGAACCCTTCCGGCCGCCCGGCGGTGAACCCCGCGCCCCCTTCCGTCGTTTGTACCTTGCAATGAAAACACCACCATCATCCCTTTCCAACCGCGGCGGCTTCACCCTCATCGAGCTCATCGTCGTCATCGCCATCCTGTCCCTCCTCTCCACCCTCGCCGTCAACCGCATCGGGGCCATCCGCGACCGCGCCGCACGCTCCGTCTCCGTCGCCAACCAGCTGGCCGCCGGGCGCGCCGTTGAAACCTTCCTCGTCTCCAACGACGGCAAACTCGACCGCCTCGATTCCCTCCTCGACGCCGGGACCTCCGATTCCCCGTCATCCACCGGATACGACTTCCACGGACTGGGGGGCATCGGCACCGTGGGCGGCCTCTACCGCGGCCCCGACGACACGACTACCGAGGCCGTCCGGGACCGCAATTCCGGCCTCTTCGACGAAGGCCCGTCTTCCCTCGTCTCCGCCCTCTGCCTCTACCGGGTGGATTCCGCCGAAGCCGCCGCCCTCCGGCGCCTCGGCCTCCAGTACGCCCTCCGCCACACCACCTACGCAACCGCCTCCCCGTACGAACGTTACGGCAAGGGCGACGACGGCTCCATCCCGGCCGTTTCCGACGGCCTCGACCCCGAACTCTCCGCCTGCATCGTCACCGCCGTCACCAACGGCACCGCCTTTGCCGCCGTCAACCCCGCCACCGAGGCCGGCCGGGCCGCATTCCGTGCCTGCGGGCAGAACCTCCTGTCCACCGAAGAATCCGGCACCTACGACGAAAATGCCGCCGTGGAAGAAGCCCTTGCCACCGGCGGCCCCCTCCTGGCCCTGGGCCTCGGCCCCTCCGCCAGCATCGTCGGCGCTGCCCGCGGCGGCCTGGACACCGCCCCCGCCTCCGAAATCCTTCCCGCCAAGTACTACCGCCGCTACATCCTCCTCTTCCGCCTCCGCAAATCCCCCGCCTCCGTCGTCACCGCCGAATTCGCCGGCGTCCTCGACCCCCTCGCCCACTCCGTCTCCTCCGCCCGCCTCACCCTCAAGGACTGACCCTCTCCCCCATACCGCACGGCCCCCCAACTTCCCCCCATCCAACGAGATTTCAGAAAAACATTGACTTCCCTTTCAATCCCACATAGTTTTCTCCCCATGAAAGAATCCATCCACCGCGTTCTCGACCACACCGAAACCGTCGCCAACGCCATCGAGCGCGGCTGCTCCGACTTCAACGCCATGGGGGCCCGCAACGCCCCCCTGGTCGCCCTCGCCCTCACCCCTCCCATCCTTGCCGCCTTCGCCATCACCGAAATCGGCGCCTGGTGCATCGGCGAAATCGGCCGCCAAATCCGCATCCGCGAAAAGCGCCCCGCCTCCCCCTCCCTCCGCGGCACCCCCACGCCCGCCGACCTCGCCGCCCCTTGGAACGCCACACCCCGCACCCTCCGCGACCGCCTGCGCCTAGGCTCCCGCCTGGCCGACCTCGACCCCACGCTCGACCACACCATAGTCCGCACCACCCTCCTCAATGGCAAAACCGTATTCCGTTCCAACCCGGGCGGCATGAAAGGTTGGCTGGCCGACCGCCGCGTCCCCGTCCCCTATTCCACCGTCATGGGCTACAAGAAACTCGCCCAGCGCCTCCGAAACCTCCTTTCCTTGGACGACCGCCTTCCCCTTGAATGGCTCATCGACGGACTCCCTGTCTCCCAACGCCTTCCTCCCGACCTCCTCGCGCCATATCAATCCACCCGACGCCGTCTTGTCGGAATTCTCCGCGAGAACCGCACATTCAAGGCGCTCACGCTCCACGTCGAGAAAAAGCTCGGAATCATGCGCCTGGTCAGCATGCGGAAGGCCCCCATCCGTCGCAACGGATTTCACTCAAAGTCACGGAAAGCACCTTGTTTTTCTGAAATCTCACAGAGGACAGTGGTCAACACGTCGCCGGAACGAGTGGAAGCGACAAAAAACGCGATGGCCCGCATTTTGGCGGCCACCAACCTCTCGGGGCCCGCCCTCCACATCCAGAACAGGCTGCGACATTGGCTCTCGACGCTGAGAATGCAACCCTCCCCCTGACTTTCGCCCTGCCCGATTGCCTCGTAAATCCACCGCCGCGGAACCGGCTTTATCCTTCGGTTTTTCCCGGGCCGCGCTCCGTCGCGGCCGGGTGGAAAAACATCCCTAAATCGTTTCAGTCAAGTCCCACGGACCCGGCCCGGACGGAGCCGGGCCCTCCTCAAAAATCTCCGAAACTTGATGCCGGATGGTTGCGCTAGCCCCGGTCAAGCCTGGGCCGCGATCCAGCGCAACCAATCTTCCACCCCCTCGCCCGTCTTGGAGGACAAGGACAGGATTTGAGCCTTCGGAGCCACTTGCTGGATGTTCGCCTCCGCCGCCGTGCGGTCGAACTCCACCGCCGCGGCCAAGTCGTTTTTGGTGATCAGGACCAAGTCCGCTTCCCGGAAAATCACCGGGTATTTCAGCGGCTTGTCCTCCCCTTCCGTCACGGAGAGCAGGACGATGCGCCGCTTCTCGCCGAGATCGAAGGACGCCGGGCACACCAGGTTGCCGACATTCTCGATGAAGAGCCATTTCACCCCGTCCCCCGGCAAACGCTCCAGTGCGTGGGCGACCATGTGGGCATCGAGGTGGCAGGTTTCCCCGGTGGTAATCTGCACCGCGCGCGACTCCCCGCCTGCTGCGCGCAAGCGGGATGCATCGCGGTCGGTCTGCAAATCGCCCACCAGCGCCGCCGCACCGTCCAGCACGGCCAGCGTGCGTTCGAGCAGCGCGGTCTTGCCGGAGCCGGGCGAAGAGAGCAAATTGAACACGGTCCAGCCCTTTGCCCGGAACCAGCCGCGGTTTTCGTCGGCGAGGCGCTGGTTCAGCGCCAATGCCGCCGAACGGACGGGGATGACGCGTCCGCCGTCGCCGTGCTCGTGGTCGTGGGAATGCCCGTGTTCGTGTTCATGGCCGTGCACGTGAAAGTGGCCGCCCGTTTCGCCGCATCCGCAACTCTCGCACATCATTGCACCTCTATGCTGTCCAGTTCCATTTCGTTCCCTGCAACCAGTTCGCCGCGCGGGGACCCGCACTGCGGACAACGATACTCGCCCACCGGCGTTTGGTAAAGGCACCCGCAATCCGGGCACCGGAACTCCGGCCGCGTCTCTTCCACCACCAGCCGCGCGCCCGCCGCAGCCGAACCCGGCGCCATCGACGCGAACGCGAACCTCAGCGACTCGACGACCACGCCCGAAAGCGGCCCCACGCGCACCTTCAGCGCCCGGATCCGCGCCCCTTCCGCCGCGGCCTCCGCATCCCGGAGGACCGTCTCCATGATGCCGAACTCGTGCATCGGAAGTCACTTCGCCCCGCCGACGGCCTTCCGCAGTTGCCTGTTCTCGCGGCTTTTCCTGCGCAGTTCTTCGAGGTATTTCACGTGGCGCGCCTTCTGTTCCGGCGTGAATTCGGCCTGCAGCTCGGCGTCCAGTTCGGCGACCATCGCGTCCACCTCGGCGCGGCGCCGTTCGCGGGCCTCGCGCATGCGGGCGTCGTGGCGCTCCATGATGCCGAGCACGGCGGCCTGCTGGGCTTCGTCGAGGTCGAGCACCTTGGTGAGGTTGTCGGTCAGGAAGGCGGGCATGTTTTCGGCGGGGCCGGAGAGGGCGCGGACCCGCGAGCGGATGATGGCGGCATTGGTCTGGAATCCCACGCAGAAGCCGATCAGCGCGGCCCCCAGCAGGATCAGGACCAGCGTGGCCTTGGGCAGGAGGAGGCGGGTTGGGCTCATGGCAACCTCCCCTGGAAGGTGCCGTGCCCGGGCATGACGCTCTGCACGAACTCCGTGGGATCGACACTCTTCGCCCAGGCCACCCCGATTTCCCGGTCGGCCCTCCCTGCGGACTGCACGAGCATGGCCGCGGCCGCGATGAAGGCGAGCGACGCCGCAACGGCGCCGACCCAGCGCGGCACGTCCCGCACCGCGTACGGCGCGC
>JAEEGL014807106.1_pt1 | contig 12176 bp, 3 predicted proteins | sample 9134231 | NCBI WGS metagenome assembly JAEEGL01 (sample SAMN16246548, study PRJNA631951) | gut metagenome | biome: gut microbiome; feature: rumen; material: fiber-attached | host: Bos | place: Iran: Karaj | collected 2018-10
GGGGATTGGGGATTGGGGATTGGGCCCAATCCCCAATCCCCAATCCCCAATCCCCAATCCCCAAAACAATATTAAATAATATAATTTTCAAAAATCAAACAAAAAAATATTTTATTCAATAAAAATCAATTTTTTATATAATAGTGAAAATATTGATTTATTAAATTTATAATCTAAAATATTTATTCATAAATGACAATAATTTTTTTCAATTATCTAAATTTAAATTTAAAATAAGGAAAGTTCAACCTATTATTCTTCAAAAAACTAAACTTTTTAAAATTAAATTATTAAAACTATATATAGATAAAGAATCAAAAGAATTATTTCTATATTTATTTTTTTTATGTATTATATAATCTATATTTTATTATTAATCATTAAATTTAATATAAATAATCTCTCATTTTGATTTATTTTTATTCTTTAATTTTTATATCTAAAAAATAAACTTTAAAAATAAATTTATTAAATATTTTTGATATATTATTAATTTAATTAAAAAGATTAAAGTTTAAAATTCTGTAAGAAGAAATTATTAGATTAAAGGTATTATAAATTAAATTATTTTTAAATGGAAAATAAAACAAAAAATGAATACTTATTAGAAATGATATATTTAATAAGAACAAATTTACCAAGAAGAAGAATATATTATGTATTTTATTTTATATTTAAATTTATTGGAATAATTCTTTCAACAACAGATTTAAGAAATTTTGAATCAAAAGAAAATAATATTACTTCAGTACATTCTATTTTATCCTTATTATCAATTTTTAATTCTTCATTTAAAATAATTAATGATGAATATCAAATTTATTCTTTTTTAATTTTTTTATTTTCTCTTTCTGTTATTATTTATTATACTATTATTTATCTAAAATTAAAAATTCTATTTGAAGATTCTAATACTTTTATAAAAGATGAAACTAATAAATTATTAAATAAAACTCAAAAACTTGAAATTCATTTTAATATAATTACAAAAATCATTATTTTTATTAATTTTTTTACTTCTTTAATTAAAGAATATTTAATTTTTGGAGTTATATCACCTTTTATAAAAAAAAATTTAACTGATAATTCAAATGTTCAAATTAAAAATATAAATTATATATCTAATTATTTTCATAATGAAATAATATCGGTTAAAATAATAATGATTTTTAATGTTTTTTCGATAATTTTTTTTTCTTTTATTGAATTTATATTTTTAATTTTAAATAATATTCAATGTATATTTTCAAGATTTGGAAAACCTTTATATTTAGGAAATAAACAAAATATTTTTATATTTATTTTAACTTTATTTCAACCAATTTATGGATATACTTTAATTTTTGAAAATGAATTAAGAAATAAAATTAGATTTTGTTTATGTGTTATACTAGTAATATTTTTATCGGTGATAATAATTTCAAATATTCATAATTATACTTTTTTTCTTGGTTCATATATTCCAATAATTAATTATGGAATAATAATATTTTGTTGGTATAATGGAATAATAGAAATAATATTATATGATATTATTCAAAATAAAGAAAAAATGATTCAATCTTTTTCATTTTTGAAATTATTTATTTCAATATTAACTTCTCTTTTAATTTTAGCAATAATAATACATAAAAATATAGAATATTATAGTAATTTATTTTCTAAACATTTATTTTCAAATGAAGAGAAAATTACTTATGTTGGAGAAATATATGAATTTATTAGAGCTTTTTTAAAAATTAGAGATTCAAATTATAATAATTTAGACCCTTTATTTGAATTAATTAATGTTCATAAACAAAAATGTACTTTTTCAAATTGTTTTTGTAATTCCTTATTTCAAACACTATTAATTAAAAATAAAGATTGTTCCAAACAATTAAATAAAGAATTAAATATTTTAGGTGAACAAGAAATTAATAATAGAATATATATATTATATAAAACTAAAAAATTTAATAAAACTTTAGAATATTATTGTGTTTTACATGTTCAATTTATTTATATTTTTTCTAAAAAAAAACTTTTAGCTTTGTATTTTGCTAATAAATATTTACAATGTCCTTTAAAATTTCATTTTCTTTCATATTATTATTTATATGAAATAAAAAAACAAATTTTAAAAGAAATTTTTTCAAAGAAACTTATTTTAGAAGATGATTTTATAGGGCTTATAAATGAAGAAGAACATAAAAAAAATTATCCTATAGTAAATCATTTAAGAAAATTTCATAAATTTTCTATTTTTAATGAAATAATAATAAAATTAATTTTAGATAATTTTATTAATCTTCAAATAGTATTTTCAATTAGAAAAGAAATGATGAATCAATCATCAAAATTAAATTCTTTAAACAAAAAAACTTTTAGAATGTTTTTAAGTTCTTGTGAATTTATAAAAAAAAATGATAATAAAATTCAAAATATAATAAAGAATTATTTAAAAGATAAAACATTGCATAATCATGGTGTATGTTATTTATTAACAAATTATTTTATATTGATTCATCATCAAATTCCAAAAGATATATCAACATTTTTTGATGAACATTATCATTTTTCATTAATAAGTCATTTAATAGAAAATGATGATATGGAATTTAATATGAAAAATCCAATGATAATTACTTTAAGTAATAATTCAGATACTTTTTTAGTTACTTACATAAATAATATTTTATGTGAAAATTTAGGTTATTCAAAAAAAAAAATTATTGGTTCTGATTTTCAAGATTTAATTCCTTTTCAAATTAAAAATGAACATAATTTAATTATGAAACAATTTTTATTTTTAAATAACCCTTATTTATCTAAAAAAAGTTATATTTTAGATTATGAAAAATATTTAACTCAATGTGATTTTGAATGTAGAGTATTACCTGATTTTAAAAATTCTTTTCATATTATTATTAATTTTAAATTGTTGGTCAATGATGAAGAAGAAACAATTACTTATTCAGTTTTTTTAGATAAGGATTTTAATTTTGTTTCTTTATGTCGAGATTTTGAACAATTATTCTTTTTTAATATGAAAATGTTTGATATTTTAAATATTAATTTTTGTCAATTTTTTGGTTTAAATGAAAGTATTTTACGTAAAAATTTAAAGAAAAATGAGAATAATATTGAATTAAATTCATATTGGAAAAAAGAAAATAAAGCATATTTAATTTTTTCAAATATTCCAAATGAAAAAATGTTTAAATATAGAACTACAAAGACAATAAAAAATATAAAAAAGAAGATAATAATGCATAGAGAAAATATAGATAAAACTCAAATTTTAGAAGGATTATCAAATTTAGTAAAAACAATAGATGAAATAGGATTAGATATAGAATGGTATAAAAGAGTAAAATGTTTAGGTGAAAGATTAAAAGTGGAATTGCCAAAACATTCTTTAATTCATCATTCTTCTTTTAAAAAAAAAAATTATAATTCTAAAAGTTTTGAAGCTACTTTTTATTCTAAATTTATTGGTTATATTCCTTATTGTATTGTTAATATTAAAGAAAGAACTAATATTAAAGAATTAGCAGAAAGTACTTTTGATATCAGTAAAACATTAAATAATACTATTAAAAAAAGAACTTCATTTTTTAATCCTCAGTTAAGTATTACTATTTTAGAATTAAATCATGTAAAAAAAAATAATATTATTCAAAAAGATCATCCAGTTGCAACTCCAATCCATTCAAAATCAAGTTTTAAAGGATTTAAATTTTTAGAAAATTTAAATAATATAAATGTTACTTTTTCAGATTTGAATATTAGTAATTCACTTAATAATAATTCTAAAATGGGTTTATTAGGGATTAATTCTTTTAATAATAATAATGAATATAAAGAACAAAATCAAGTTTCTATTTTAAATAAAAAAAGTTTTAAGAATGGAATTACTCCATCTCCTCATAATATATATCATCCTAATATTACTATTCAAAATGGTTTTCAAGAATTAAAAAGTAAAGATTTAATCAAAAAACAATTCATTAAAAAAAATAATTGGAATTATAAGAAATTAAAATATATTGAAGAATCTAAAAGTTATATTGATAAAATTATTATTTTATTATATATTATTGTTTTAACTTTAGCTTTTATTCTTTTACTTTTAAAAAAACATAAAATTGAAAATCATAGAAATTTATTTGCTTGTAATACTTATATTGAAATATTAAAAACTGATATTTATTTATCTTCTTTATTATCTTTAAGATTATGTTTAGATATATCTAAACAACAATTTTTTGAAAATTTTTATAAAGATCTAATTTTATGGAAAATCCAAAATTTAAGAGAACATACTACAAATTTTAATAATTATATTAATTCACTTAATGAAAATTATAGACTAAATAATTTATTTAAATTATTATATCAAGAAAATGAATTTCAATATTTAACTTATGATTGGTCTGTTTCTAAAAGAAATACTACTTTTTTTGAAGAAATTAATTTATTTCAATATTTATTAAGTCAAAATTATTTTAATGATGATATTAAATGTAATATTAGTTATTTTATTAATGAAAATTATATAAATTTTAATAGTAATAATTTTGATTTTATTTCTAATCATGAAAAATTAACTTATTATTCTATTTATAATATTTTACAAAAATATAAATTTATTTTTGAAGAATTATCTTTTTATACTATAGATATTTTATTAAATTTCACACATGATTTTTTTATAAATATTTTTTCATTTTCTTTAAGTATATTTATAATATCTTTTATTTGTTTTATTCTTTTATTTAGAAAATTATTCATTAATAAAGAACAAATTAGTTATATTTTATTTCATTTATTTAAATTTTCATTTAAAGTAAAATTATTTGAAACACAGATTAAAAATTTTATATTTGTATTAGAAGAATTTAATGGAAATACAATATATAACTTTGAAGAAAATAAAGATAAAGAAATAGAGAATGAAAGTAATTTTAAAAAAATAATTAAAAAAAGAAAAAGTTTTAAAAATAAAAGAATTAATAGTATTAATCCTCATAAACAAAATTCAAATAATAATGAAATAGAAAACCCAGAAAAAAATAAAGAAGAAGAAGAATTAAATAATTTAGAAAATACTCCTAAAATATTATTACCAAAAGTATTTATAATTTCAATAATAATATCAATAATTTGTTTTATATTTATTACTTTAATTTTAGCGATAAATATTTATTATTCAAATAATACAAAACAGATTTATAATTATTCAATTATATTTTCAATGAATTTTTTACAAAGAATTCCAAAGATAATTGAATTAGTTGAATATATAGAAATAAATACAATATTAAGAACTTCATTTCAATTAACAGACAATAAATTTTTTTTTTCTTATGATAAAGATTTAAATTATTATAATTTAAAATTAAATGAAGAAACAAATAGTATAATAAATAAAATTAATGATCCTTATTTTTCAAATTTATTTATTTCAGGTCAAATATGTGAATCCAATATAAGAAAATTTAAAGGAGATTCAAAAGAAGGATTAAAATCTTTAAAAAGATTAGAATATTTATTTAATGAAAAGAATAATTTATGTAAAAGTTCATCTGAAAATTCTTTTTTAAATTCAAAGATAAATATAAAATCAGAATATGATTATAATAATAATGCAACTTTTAAAGAAATTATATGTAATAATTTTTGTCCAAGTACAAATGAAAATGGATTAGAAATTGAAATTGATTATATTTATCAAGAAATTACTAATTTTTATGTTGATTTTATTCAATTTCCTTCTGTTGAAAATATTTATAATTTAATTTATAATAATGAAGTTTATAGAGTTAATAATGATTTATTTTATGTTTTTAATTTAGTTTTTGAAAGTTATGCAAATTCCATTTTAAAAGAAAGTAAAATTTATAATAATAAAATTAAAAGAGATGAAGAAATTATTTCTATTTTTTTTTTAATTATTATTTTTATTATTATTATTATTCTTATATTTTTCGTTTTTACAAAAACTGAAAAATATAAAGATTTATTTTTATTTTTCTATAAAATGTATTGAAAATACTAAAGATTAATTAAATATTATAACAGAAAAAAATTGATATTCAATATATAATTTTTTTCCTTTATTATAATAAATATGAATATATATAAACCTCAAAAAAATAAAATAATCTTTTTTTGAAGTAGTTCTTTTTGAAAAATAATATCAAAAGAAGAAGAAGAATAAATTTTTAATTTATCAAAATCTTCTTTATCTATTTCATTATCTTCATCAAAAAATAATCTTACTTCAAATAAATATCTTCATTTTTTGCATTTTGAATATAATATAAAAATTTTGAATTGAATTTAAAGAATTATAGATAAAGATAAAAAAGTTTAATACTTTTGAATTCTTAATTCACTTGTTCTTTCTATATACTTTAATATATTTTTTCTTTCATTTTTTCATAATGGAACATAATTATAAATATTTACATATTCTGAATTTTATAATTTTTTTATTTTATTTAACGGTTATTATCATCATTTTTTATATTTGAAAATTTTTATGTATTTCTCATATTATAATTAATGTTACTGTCTTTAAAAAATCTATGTTTTATTATTATTTTTTATTTATTGAATTATTACTTATATTATTACTATTATTATTATTATCTAAAAATATATTATTATTTTTATTCTTATTATTTATTCAATTATTTTGAAAAAATTTTCTTGGGAATGTTTATTAAGTAATTTTTTTTTTTCAATTTCAATATTAATAAAATTTTGAATTTTTTTTCCATTTAATTTCTTCTTTTTATTAACAAAAATATTTGAATTATAATTATTATCATCTATTAATTTTCTATTATATTCTTTTAAAGTTTTTGAAAAAATTTTTCTTAACTCTTTATATTCTTTCTTATCATTTGATAATTATTTTAATTGATTTGTTTTTGGGTTCAAAGAATATTTAATTGCTTGATTATTTGTTAATAATTGAGTAGATAAATTCTTCAAAAATTTTACACACAAAATTTTCATTATCCCCATTTAAAAAAATAAATAAATTTAAATAAAAAAAGAAGAATTAAATTATGAAATTTTCTTTTAAAAATTAAAAAAATAATAATTTATATTATAAAATATTTACAATCATAATTAATAAGATTATTATCAAAATTTTCATTAATTTTATCTAAATAAAATTTCTACATTATTATTATTTTTTCAATATGAAAATTAATATTTAATTTATTAAATATATTTGAATTTATATCTAGAAATTATATCTTTGGGAATTTTATTTGTATTTTAAAGAATGAAAAAAAAATAAAAAAAAAAATTTCCTTTATATATTTTCTAAGTACTATTGAAAGATAATATTTATAAATCACCTTTTTCTTTATCTTCTTTTTTTTCTTCTTTTTCTTCTGTTTTTTCTTCTTTTTCTTCTGATTTTTCTTCAATATTTTGATTTAAAATTTCATCATCATTGATTCCTCCTTGATTAAATAATCCACCAAAAATCTCTTGAAAAGCTTCTACCATTTTTTCAGGATTAAAATATTTAGATATTTCTTTTACTGGTACCTCTTCTGGTACATCAACCATTATTTTTTCTAATATTTTATCCATAAATATATCCATATATACATCTTCTGTAATATTATCATTACTTTTTTCTTCTTCTTTTTCTTTATTTTCAACTTCTTCAATTAATTTCTCTTTTTTTTCTTCTGTTTTTTCTTCTTTTTTTTCTTCTACTTTTTCTTCTAGTTTTTCTTCTACTTTTTCTTCTTTTTTTTCTTCTGTTTTTTCTTCTAAATTTTCTTCTGATTTTTTTCCTGGATTTCCAAATAATTTTTTAAATAAAATTCTAAATTGTTCTTTATTAATTATAGTAGCATTCGATAATCCCATTTCATTTAAATAAAAGGTAATATTAGATAAAAGTTGTTGTTCTGCTTCTTCTCTCATTTTTTCTTTATATTCTGGTGAATCTTCCCAATTTGAAGTGTCTTTTCCTATTGATTCATCATATTTTAATTGTTCTTCTTCTTTTTCAGTTAATTTAAAAGGATTATTTAAATCTTCTGTTTCGTTTTTTTTTGTTTCATTCATTTCTTCTGATATTGATGTGAGGATTAATGATAAAAGTAAGATTGATTGGAATCTCATTAAATAAAATATAAATATTTATTTAATGTTTTTTTGGAATATTTAATTATTTTTATTTCATTATTTTTTTTGATATAATAATTTTTTGGATAAATCCAAAGTTCTAACTAATTTTAATTAAATTATTCTATATATTCAAGAAAGAACCTTAATTTATAAAATAAACAATAAAAGATATAATAAGAAAAATAATTGATATAATGAAGAAAAAAATGAAAATCAATGAGAAAATTATAATTTTATAAAAGTTTTAGTTTTATTAAAAAGAATAAAAGAGTATCTATTAAATGATTGAATTATTTTTGAAAATAAAATTAATGAATTATTTCATAAAATTTAAAAAAAATGAAGAAAGAAAAAGAAGAAATTAAATCAATTTATGACAAATATTTTCAGACAATTTACGACAAAATTTTTGAAGATATATTTGATAGTGTTTATTCTTCAGAAAAAAAAATAAGGGATGTTGAAGAATATAAAAAATTTAAGGAAAATAAGAATTTTCCTAAATTATATAAAACAATCAAAGAAATATTATATGATTATATATATGAATCAGTAAAAGAAGATTTTAATACATTTAAAAAACAATTGTTAGTAGAAGATAAAGATTTAAATCCAGGTCTTTATGAGAAAATGGAAAAACTTTTGAAAACAAATATTGAAGGAATGATAAAAAAAGTAGAAAAAAAGAAAAATTTAAGAAATGAAAAGATAAATGATAATAAAAAGAAAAAAAGAGAAAATGAAGAGATCCAGGATATTAATAATAAAAATAATCAGGAGGATGAAAATAATAATAATAATAATCAGAATAAAAAAAACAATAAAAATGATGTAAATAATAATAATGATAATAAAGATAATAAAAACAAAGATGATAATATGAATTATAATAATAATAATAATAAAGATAAAGAAAATGAAAATATTATTCCAAATGAAAAAATAGAAAATGAAAAGGAGAAAATAATAAAAGAATCTTATGATAGTTTAGGAATAGATATTGGTTCATTAAATACAGTATATTCAATTTTTGGTAAAAAAGAAGGAAAATTTCAATCAAATGTTCTTTTAAGTGATAATACAAATAGAATAATTCCATCTCAAATATGTTATTCAGACACTCATAGATTATATGGTGACAATGCTTCTACTTTAATGACAAAATTTTTTTCAACATCTTATTCTAATTTATCAAGATTATTAAATTTTAATATTAATGTAAATATCTATAAAGAAGAATATAAAAAATATACTTATTATGGGAGATTTCAAAAAAGTGAAAAATTTAAATGTTATAATAAAGAAGAAGTATCTTCTTCGATTATAATAGCAGATTTTCTTTCTTTAATAAATGATTTTTATTTTGAAAAGAAAAAAAAAGATGAAAATATAAATTATGATTTTTGTACTTTAAGTGTTCCTGATTATTATACAATTTTCCAAAAGAAAGAATTAAAATTAATATGTGAATCAATAGGAATGAAAAATATAAATATAATAAATGAATCAACAGCAATAACAATGTATTATGGTTATATTATATATAGAAATTTATTTGTACAAGAAACAAATGAAGTTGATCCTACAATAGAAAAACATGTAATTTTTATTGATTCAGGTTATTCAAAAACAAGTTTTATTTATTCAACTTTTTCATATTCAAATTTTAAAGTTCTTTTAGTTAAATCATATTATAATTTAGGAGGAAGAGATATTGATGAAAAATTATTTGATTATTGTAAACAAAATTTTAAGGAAAATCAAACAATGTCAAAAAATGATAGTGACAGTTTTATGAATATTAAAAATAAAGTTAGCTTACTACAAGCAATTGATAAAGCTAGAAAAGCTTTAACTGAAAGTAATGATACTACTATTTTTGTAGATTCTTTTTTTGATGATGAGGAATTAAATAATCCAATTGATAGACAACAATATGAAGAAATAATAAGGACATTTATTATTAATTTTTCAAATAATTTAAAAAAATTTAAAAATAAAATAAAAGAAATTAATAATAATACACTTCCAGATAATTTATCTGTTGAAATGTCAGGTGAATTAATGAGAACTCCTATTTTACAAAAAAAAGTTGAAGACATTTTTAAATTTCAGATTTCAAATACTATTATAATAGATGAATGTATTAGTGTTGGTTGTGCTTTATTTGGTTATTATATTTATGATAAATTACCTATTAATAATTTTGAAAAAATTTATTGTTATAATTATTATAATATTTTAATTGATGATATACTAGGAAACAATAATAATATTTCTTTTAAAAATTCTGGAATGGATAATGGAGAAAGTTTTATTTATGAAAAGAAAATTAATGATTTTAAAGAGAGAAATACTATTGATTTTATTTTTAAATATAAAGATGATGATGTTAATACAATTTGTGAAAGTAAAGAATTATACCATTTTAAAATTAATCTTTCTCAACTTAAAAATAATAATAATAATTGGGAACAATATGAAAATATTATTTTTGATATTAAATTTAATTATAGTGATGAAGTTATATTTAAAATATATTTAAGTAATAATAATGAAAAAATGGAATGTAATATTGATAATTGTCTAAAAATTGATGAATCTAATATTTTTTCACAAGAAAATATTAATAAAAAAAAAGAAATTATTAAAGAAGCAATAAATGAACATAAAAAATTTGATGAAAAATTTTTACTTTTTTCTGAAAAAAAAAATGAATTGCTTAGAAAAATTAATTTTTTAAAAGAAAAAAAAAATGATCAAGAATTAATTGATTTTGAAATGGAAATTAACAAATTAGATTCTATGGATATTAAAAAGAAAATTGAAAAAATCAAAGAAATTGAAGAAAAATTTAAAACATATGAAAAATACGATGAAAAAACTTTTATTCTTCTTAAAGATTGAAAATGTTAATCAAAAACTTTTTTGAATATTTTTTTATTCATTTTTTTATTTGTTTTTATTGAATAAAAAAATAATATTCATTTATTTTTATAATTTATAAGTTATATCTTCTAATTTATCTTTGAGGTCATCAAATTTTAAAATATTTTCTAAAAAATTTTTTTTTTCTTCGTCATTTTCATATTTATCGATTAATTTCTTTATAACTTTTCTTGATAATTCATTTAAATCTTTTTCTATTCGAACATATTTATTTTTATTTTCACTTGATGAATTGTCTTTGATATTGTTAAATTCATCATTGTATTGTTGATACTCAGTATTATAATCATTAATTTCATTAATTAATTTTTTTAAATACATTAAATATTTCTGAATACTATTTTTTAATAAAATTCCGTCATTATAATCTTCATCTTTTTCTTTCATATTTTTTATGTGATTAATAATATTTTTTTTCTCATTTTGATTAATTTTTTTACCACTAAATTCTTCAACAATATCTGTTTTATTTCCTACAACTTGATTAATTCCTTTGAATTGTTGAATTGGAAATTGATTTTCAAAAAAACTTCCTAATAAAGCAGCACCAACACTTGTACATTCATCAATTAAAATTGTTTTTGAAATTTCTAACTTTTTATTTTCTATCATTTTTTGTAATATTGGGGTTCTCATTAATTCACCTGCTAATTCTACATAATCTATTTTTATTTGTTTTTTTTTTACTTCATTTAAAACTTCATCAAATTTTACATTAATTTTATCCAATAAATCTTTTATTATTGTCTCAAATTCTTCTTTTTTTATTATAATATTTAAATCTTTTTCATCGAATATTTCCTCAACTTTAAATAAAATTTCATTATTTACTGTTAATTGAATTCTTTTTTTTTGTATTTCTTCTATTAATCTATATTTCATTTTAATAGATATATCTGAATCTTCTATATTATTCTCTTGTTTAAATTTATCAACACAATAATTATATATTAATTCATCAAAATTTCTTCCTCCTATATTAGGAATATAATCTACATATTTTACTTCAAATTTATTATATGTAAAATAAGATAAAATAAAAGAAGTTTTTGAATATCCTATATCTATAAATA
>JAEEGL015194549.1_pt1 | contig 12176 bp, 9 predicted proteins | sample 9134231 | NCBI WGS metagenome assembly JAEEGL01 (sample SAMN16246548, study PRJNA631951) | gut metagenome | biome: gut microbiome; feature: rumen; material: fiber-attached | host: Bos | place: Iran: Karaj | collected 2018-10
ACCGATAGTGCCGGCGCCGACCACCAGCACCCTGTCGCCTTTTTGGATGCCTGCGCGCTTCACCGCATGGTAACCGATACAGAAAGGTTCCACCGCAGCCAGTGCCTTGGCGCTGATGCCTTTGCCGTCATAGATCCTGCTTTCCGGGAGCGTGAAATAGGTGGAGAATACGCCGTCCCTCTGGCATCCCAGCGTTTCATTGCGGACGCAGGCATTGACCAGCCCCCGCCTGCAGGAATAGCAGCTGCCGCAGTTGAAATAAGGATTCGCAGTCACAGTCATGCCGGGCCGCAGGCCGTAAGCATTATCCGGATCACATTCCAGGATTCTTGCGGAAAATTCATGCCCCGGAATTCTCGGATATTCAAAATACGCAAAAGTGCCGCGGTAGCTGCCCAGGTCCGAGCCGCAGATCCCGCCGTACTCCAGCTGCAGCAGCACTTCCCCGTGCTGTCTCACCGGCATGGGTGCCTCGATAATCTCCACTTCTCCGGGCGCCTTGATGACAATGCTTCTGTTTTCCATCTGTTTGATTCCCCTATATTATCGTTTTGTTATCGTCTTATTATCGCCTTGTTATCGTTTTGTTATCGTCTTGTTAGCGTCTTGTTATCGTCTTGTTATCGTTTTAATTATATCTGTACCGTCGTTATGTCAGGCGCCCTGCGGATTTCTTTGCTTCTTCTCTGAAGGCCTCCGAACGGCTGAACAGTAGTTTTCTCAAGTTGGGTCGTATTATACTTTTTGAAATATTTGACTCCATTTTTTCTATTCCGATTGGGTCAAATCTTTACTTTTTTCAGATCCGACCCAAATTGTTCACCTTATGTTGGGGCTGAATCACAATAAAAAGAAAAATGACCCAATTTATAATTGAAAAAATGGGTCATATCTTTCATTTCTGCAATACTGACCCAACAAGTTGAGAAAAACATGGGTCTGAATTCGAATTTTGCCCGATCTGACCCAAACATCCTTTCACAACACTCTGTTCGGAATTTTGAATCAGCAGATACCGCATCTTTTCTATTACACTGATTCTATTTGATCCTTTACACAATTTTCAGGCGAATATATCACATTGTCTCTCACATGCTTTCCCACATGATCTCTCATATGGTCTTTCACATGATCTCTCACACGGTCTTTCACATGATCTCTCATACGGTCTATCACATGATCTCTCACATGGTCTCCCACTTGATCTCTCACACGGTCTATCACATGATCTCTCACACGGTCTTTCATATGATTTCTCACACCATCTTCTGCAGCAGCTTCCCGACTGCCTCCCGGAATCCGGGCAGTTCTGTCAGGTCCATCTCCCACAGGTCCTTATCCGCCAGGACTCTATCCGTCACAAAAAATGCCGCCTGCTCCGGATCGGGCAAAGCCTCTGCCCCCGCCCAGATGGCAGCGAACCAGGCAAGGCGGGCAGCTTCATCCTTTACCTCATAGGTATTTCCGGCAAAGTCCGTTCCTTCATATACAACAGGTCCTGCAGCTGAACCAGATCTTGCAGCTGACACAGGTCGGTCAGTTGCCGCTGATTCTGCAGCTGAACCATGTCCGGAAGCTGCCGCAGAATCCGCCGCTGACCCGTCCGGCATCGGCATTTTCCTCTGCCGCACCCTGTAAAAGCGCATAAACGAGGCAAAAGCCCTGCAAAGCTCCTGCGGCGTACTGTTCTGACCGGGCAATGAGTACCAGTCCAAAAGCGAAGGCAGAAGCCGCGCCCGCACCTTGGCGCAGGAATTGAGGGAAATGTCCAGCAGCCGGTGCCTGAGATACGGATTCAGGAAACGTTTCTTCGTTATGTCCGCAAACTCGCGGAGTTCTTCTTCCGGCAAAATCCGGCCGGCAGCGGCAGAAATGATCTCACCGTACACCAGCCTGTCGAATCTCTCAGAAAAGACAGGATTTTCCATCATTTCCCGCACCGTCCGGATGCCCGACAGCACACCGGCCAGGGCGAGTCCCGTATGTGCGCCGTTCAGGATACGCACTTTCCGCTGACGGTAGGGTGCCGCGTCCCGGACCCACTGCACGTTGAGTCCCGCTTTGTGCAGTGGAAAACGCTCCTGCAATTCCTCTGGCCGGCAGCCTTCCGGCACACCGATTACCCACAGATAATCCTCTTCCGCTGCGACCATACAGCGGTCCCGGTACCCGAAACGCTGCCACAGCTCCTGCTCCTCTTCTGCAGGATAGCCGGGCACAATGCGGTCCACCAGGGTCTCACAGAAAACGCAGTGCTGTCCTGTCCATCTGAGAAAATCTCCGGGAAGTCCCCATTCTTCCGCATACCTGTATACGAGTTTCTGCAGAACCTGTCCGTTTCTCTCGATCAGTTCGCAGGGCAAAATCAGCAGACCTGCCTCAGGGGCGCCCTGCAGTCGACAGAATCTTTCGTACAGAAAGGCGCAAAGCTTTGCGGGAAATGACACCGGCGGCCGGTCTCCAAATCTGTCCCCAGCATGGTACGAAATGCCGGCTTCCGTGGTGTTGGAAATAATAATCTCCAGATCCTCTGACCCTGCTAGCTCCATCCAGGCATCGTAATCTTCATAGGGACTGATACAGCGGGAAATGCAGGTGATGATTTCTGCTTCTGTCTCCTCACCAACGCCTGCTCCGGTGCCTTCGCCAACACACTCGCCGGCGCCCGCACTGTTATTTTCCCCGGCACACTCGCCGGTATCTGCTCCGGCGCACTTCCCGGTGCCCCGGGATATGACGGTATATAACCCGTTCTGCGCATTCAGTGCCTTACCTCTCGCGGATGCGGTGGGCTGGCAGATCACGACGGAGCTTTGCATCACGCCAGCCCGGTTAGCCTTCTCGATCATCCAGTCCGCAAACCCCCGGAGGAAATTGCCCGTACCGAACTGCAGGATCCGTTCAGGATATGCGGTCTTTTGCACGGCTTCCCTGATATCCTGCAGTCCTGCCGGGCTGCCGATATCCCGAAGTTTCTGCGAATCACTGCGGTTCTGCAGTCCTCCCGGTTCAGTATCCCGCAGTTTCTCCTGTTCCCGGCTGTTCTGGAATTTTTGCATCTTTCCCACTTTCAAGCTGTTCTCCTTTATCGCCTGTTTTCAGGTAATCGGTCCCGTATTAAACAGGCATAAATCATTGTAGAACCCGAAGCGGTCCGAATAAGGAATGTATTTTCCTTCCGCCGTATCCAGGATCAGGTCAAACAGTGCCCGGCCGGCTTCCTCCAGGGTCATGCCGCCCTCCGCCACCGGCCCGGCATTGAAGTCGATCAGGTCTCTCCAGTGCTTCTGCAGCGCGCTCCTGCTGCACACCTTCAGCACCGGTGCCGCCGCGAGTCCGTAGGGCGTGCCCCTGCCTGTCATGAATACCTGCAGCGTCATGCCGCTGGCCAGCTGGCTGGGTCCGCACACAATATCACTGGCGGGTGTTGCCGAGAATATAAGTCCATGCTTTGTGGGGCGTTCCGCAGGCCCCGTCACTTCTGCAATGGGCGCTGTGCCTGCCTTCGCGATGGCGCCCATGGTTTTTTCCACAATATTGGAGAGGCCGCCCTGCTTATTGCCGGGCGCAGTATTGGATTCCCTGTCCACACCGCCGGCAGCCAGATAGGCATCGAACCACTCCATCTCCTCCCGCAGCCTGTCCCTGGTAAAAGCATCCGGACAGCGTGCCGAAATCAGGTGCACCGCGTCCCGGACCTCCGTCACCTCGCTGAACATGACGGTTGCCCCGCCGCGAACCAGCATATCGGAAGCGTATCCTGCCGCAGGATTGGCCGTGATTCCGGAGAATGCATCCGATCCCCCGCACTGCATGCCGATCAGCAGGCTGGACAGCGGCAGCATTTCCCGCCTCCTCTGCTCCAGGCGCTCCAGCTTTCTCTCCGCCATCCGGAGAATCGCCTCCATCATGGCCTGCTGGCCTCCGCAGTCCTGCAGTGTGATTACATTTTCCGGGGTAATGTCTTTCTCGTCCATGACATACGGATAAGTCATTTTCTCGCATCCGAGGCCGATCACCATTTTCTCGCCCCCGAAATTCGGATGCCGGATCAGGTTCCGCACCGCCCGGATGGGGAGTTCCGCTTCCTTCGCGTCAATCGCCACCCCGCAGCCATAGGGATGGTTCACCGCGACTACGCCGTCCACATGGGGATAGCGGGGCAGCAGTTCCCGGCGGATCCTGTCGGCGGCAGCATTAACCACTCCCGCCGCGCACTGCACCGTGGTGACGATGCCCAGGAGATTGCGTGTTCCCGCAGGCCCCTGCGCGTTCGGAAACCCCATCCAGGAGGTCCTGTGGGGCTTTGGCAATTCATCCGGCCGGCGGATATCCGTGCCGTACGGAAGATTCTCCAGAGAAGGACAGGCAGGAAGCCTGGTATTGTTTTCATTTACCAGACTTCCCGCCTTCAGATCTTTATCCGCATAAGCGATCACCACGCCGTAGCGCAGGATCTCCCCGCCTTTGGGAATGTCCCTCAGTGCCGCCTTGTGCGCCTGGGGAATGCATTCCGCTGTCCGTATTCTGCATTTTCCCGCAGTTGCCTCCGCGCCCGCGGGAATGTCTTCAGCAGCAACGCCGACATTGTCTTTTTCGTTGATAACAATCAGTTTGTTCATGAATTAAAGTGCCGCCAGTGTTTCCAGTACATAATCGGTAAATGTCGTGCAGTCCGGCCCGTCGGCATGTCCTGTCATTACGACCTTCTTTTCTGTCTCTGTACAGATCTCCATGGCCTTGGCCAGCTTGTCGGCCTTTTCCCCCATGGCAATGTGCCTGAGCATCAGTTCCACCGCGCGGATAATGCTAGACGGATTGGCGTATTCGCCCTCTCCCGCTTCAATCTTGCGGGGCGCGGAGCCGTGGATCGCCTCAAACATGGCGTACTGGTCTCCGGTGTTGGAGCTGCCGGCCGTGCCCACGCCGCCCTGCAGCTGCGCCGCCTCATCAGTAATAATATCTCCGTAAAGATTCGGCAGGACAAATACCTGGTAATTGCTGCGGACCCTGGGGTTCACAAGGTTTGCTGTCACGATGTCAGCATACCAGTCTTCCGCTGTGATGCCGGGATATTCCGCTGCCACTTCGTGGCAGATCTCGGAGAAACGTCCGTCCGTCTTCTTAATGACATTTGCCTTGGTTACAATGGCCACATTGGTCTTGCCGTTGTTCTTGGCATATTCGAAGGCAGCCCTCGCGATCCGGCGGGTTCCTGCTTCTGTCGTCACCTTGAAATCCATCGCCAGCTTGCCCGGAATCTGTATGCCCTGTCCGCCTAAGGCGTACTCTCCCTCGGTATTCTCACGGAAGAACGTCCAGTCGATGTTCTGGTCCGGGATGCGCACCGGTCTCACATTGGCATACAGGTCCAGCTCACGGCGCAGCGCCACATTGGCGGATTCCAGTGTGCCGCCCTTGAGGGTAGTGGTCGGGCCCTTCAGCAGCACGTCGCATTTCTTGATTTCCGCCAGCACATCCGCCGGCACTGCCTCGTTCTTCGCCATGCGGTTCTCAATGGTCAGGCCCTCGATGTCCTTTAAAATGATTTTGCCGGAAGCGATCTCTTCCGCCAGCAGCGCTTCCATCACCCGGCGCGTTTCCCTCATAATAATCGGGCCAATGCCGTCGCCGCCGCAGACGCCGACCGTAATGGTGTCCATATGTTTAAAATCTTTGGGGGCAATGCCTGCCTCCATGCGGTTTTCTCTTTCCAGCTGGCTTTCAAGCAGTTTTCTGAAATGCTCCGCTGCGTCATTGATCTGCTGCTGAATATTCTGATCCATCGCTATATCCTCCTGAATCTTGTTCTCCGGGTACTGTTTCCGGGTATTGATTTTGGTTATTGTTTCCGGTATTATTCCCGGTTAATATTTCCTGTTATTGTTTCTGATTACTCTATGGCTTTTGTCAGTTTTTGACTCTGCTGATTGTCTTTGATTTTTCTCAAATTCTGTCGCTGCTTGTTGCCTCTGAATCTTTTGTCAGAGTAAAGCAGCCCTTCTGTCTCCGTATCCGGTGCCTGCACGGTCGGGGCCAGTCCGGTCGGGGCCTGTACTTTCCCGTTCCGGCTCTATATCCTGCAGATCAGATCTCCGGCAGGGCCTTGATGGAGTCCCTGGCGTTGATAATGTGCTGCACTGTGCGTGAACGGGCCAGCTCCGGCTCCCGCATTTTCAGGGCTTCCAGAATCGCGATATGCTCTTTCAGGGAATCCATGGCACGGCTCTTTTTACTGACCGACGCCTTGCGAAACTTGGTCATCTTGCGGTGCATGGGAAGCAGGGTATCGCAGTAGGCCATGCTGCCGCAGCTGCGGTAAATCAGCGCGTGGAAACGGGAATCAAGATCCTTGATGTTGTCGGCATTGTCCGCAGGATTGCCTTTTTCAATATAGAAACGCTGCAGTTCGAGGATTTCCTCCATTTCTTTCAGCTGTTCTTCTGTGATGTGTTCTGTCGCGCGCGCCGCAGCCGAACCTTCCAGCTGTACACGGATCTCATACATATCCAGCATGTCAGCCCGGCTGATTCCAACGACAACGACTCCGTGGGTTCCTTCCTCCAGAATATGCTCCTGCTCCAGCCGGCGGATTGCCTCACGTACAGGGGTCCGGCTGACGCCAAGCTCCTCGGAAAGCTTCATTTCGCTGAGGACTTCGCCCCGCTGGTATTTGCCCGCCAGAATATCTTTTTCCAGCTGTTCAAAAATCTGATCCGCGATGGATATGGTTCTGTGATCTCTCATGATGGTATCTGTCTCCTGTTTTTCCTTTATAGACTTTAGCCGGCCTTCTGCCCTGTCATTTCCCGCAGCCGCGGTCGGCATTTTCTTTTATTGTCTTCCTGGCCGCCGCCGGCATTTTCCTTTATTGTCTTCCTGAACGCCGCCGGCATTTTCCTTACTGTCTCTTGAATCTGCCGCCGGAGATTTCCTCGATTTTGCCTTCCAGCTCTTCGACGGAAAGCGTTGCGGTACGGCCATCTTCGTATTCCTGGTCAACCCACTCCTTCAGCGCCATAACCACCGGGTCCTTCTTGTCCACCTGGGCCTCGCCCTTCAGTCGGTAGTTCTGGTTCATCCAGTACGCAATGCCTGCCAGGCCTGAATTCTTGTTGATCATGACAGTCGCGGGGCGGTTGAGGATCTTTTCCGTATTGAAAATGTTGTAGATTTCCTCGTCCTTCAGCAGGCCGTCCGCGTGGATGCCGGCGCGGGTCATGTTGAAGAAACGGCCCACAAACGGCGTCATCGGAGGAATCTTGTAGCCGATTTCATTCTTAAAATAGTCCGCGATTTCAGTAATGACTGTAGGATCCATACCATCCAGCGACCCGCGCAGGGAAGCGTACTCCATTACCATTGCTTCCAGCGGCACGTTGCCGGTACGCTCGCCGATACCCCGCATGGAGCAGGTTACGCCGCATGCGCCGTAGAGCCAGGCTGTGGAAGCATTGGCTACTGCCTTGTAAAAATCGTTGTGACCATGCCACTCCAGCATTTCACTGGGAACATCCGCGTAGTGCTGCAGGCCGTAAATAATCCCCGGCACGGAACGGGGCAATGCCACCTCTGTATAAGGAACGCCGTAGCCCATGGTATCACAGGCCCGGATACGCACCGGAATGCCGGCTTCCCTGGACAGCTTGGTCAGCTCATTGACGAAGGGCACCACAAATCCATAGAAATCCGCGCGGGTCAGATCCTCCAGATGGCAGCGGGGCATGACGCCCGCGTCAAAAGCGTCCTTGACCGTAGCGAGATAATGCTCCATCGCCTGCTTTCTTGTCATTTTCAGCTTCTTGAAAATATGATAATCCGAGCAGGAGACAAGAATGCCGGTTTCCCTGATTCCCATGTCCCTGACCAGCTTAAAGTCTTCCCTGGTGGCGCGGATCCATGTGGTGATCTCCGGGAATCTCAGTCCCAGATCCTGGCAGCGGTGCACCGCCTCCCTGTCCTTTTTGCTGTAAATAAAGAACTCTGTCTGGCGGATAATGCCGTAAGGCCCGCCCAGTCTGGACATCAGCTTGAACAGATCCACGATCTGCTGCACCGTATAGGGATTGACCGACTGCTGGCCGTCCCTGAAAGATGTATCTGTAATCCAGATCTCCTCGGGCATGTTCATCGGCACCCGGCGGTGGTTGAATGCAACCTTCGGCACCGCTTCATAATCATAAATATCCCTGTACAGATTCGGCTCCGGAACGTCCTGCAGCTGGTATCTGTACTGATTCTGCTCCAGAAGATTGGTTTTTGATGATAATTCAAGCATGATGGTTACCTCTTGTTATCACGGTTCTCTAATAGTGTTTCTTATTAAATAATGTATTCTCGTATCTTTGGATAACTGTACTCTGTCATCCGTGCATAAATGTATACGTGAACACAATTATACTCGTATCTGTGGATTTGTAAAGATTTTTTGCAGATTAATTTTGGCTTTAAATCACTATTGATGATTGACAGTCTCAATAAAACCTATTACCATAATCCATACATCTATATTCCTGTTTCCAACCGGCTTCATTTTAATCGGGTTCCTCTTCTATCGGCTCTTTTTACCGTCTTCACTTTTACTCATTTTATTTTTTACTGGCTTCATTTTCATAGACTCCGTTTTTTCGTCTTCATTTTCATCGTCTTCATTTTAATTGGCTTCATTTTTACTCAAATCTATTTTTTACTCGTACGGACTAACATACTCCCATGAAATGGATTGGTCCGTATTTTTCTACACAAATCATGGCTTCCCAGACTCCTTTACGGACACATCCCATCTTATTTCCAGCTTTGGTCCGTACTAATCCACAAATTGAATGCTTTTCTATGATGTTTTTACGGACACATCCTTTCTTTCTTCCGACCTTGGTCCGTACTAATCTACAAAATGAACGCTTTTCTGTAGTGTTTTTACGGACACATCCCTTCTTTCTTCCGGCCTTGGTCCGTACGTCCCATAAATTGAATTCTCATTCTGTAGTATTTTACGGACACATCCCTGTTTTTCTTCAAGATGTGTCTGATTCAAATTTTGCACTGACCCACACAGCCCTTTTTACTATTCTCACTAGCCCGTTCTTTCTCAAGTAATCTGTTCTCTTTTGGCAATCGTCAGCAATGAGCCAACTCTTACAAAGACACAAAAAGCCTGCTCCCATCATTTCCCATACAATCAAACATAAATACCTATTAAAAAGGAGAATCTCATGAACAATGGCGACTATCTTATTAATGAATTGCAAAAAAGAAAAGCGATGCTTACCGAACTTGTTAAAAGGAAAAATACTGAGCTGAAAGCGGCTCCTGCCGGCAGATTGCGAATCAGTTCCTGCAAAACATATCCTCAATATTATTATCGCAGAACATCTGATGCCCGAGGCGGTTCATATATCCCCGAAAAGGAAATAAAACTGGTCAAAGCACTGGCGCAGAAAGACTATAATGAAAGAATTATTGAATCCGCGATTCTGGAGCAGACAACTATAGAAAACTATATCAACTACCTTTCAGATTCCGCAGTCGAGAAAACATACGGGAAAATGTCAGAGGCCCGGCAAAACCTTATTATTCCGATAAATGAGTCCGACGAGGACTTTATTAAACGCTGGCTCTCCCAGTCATATCCATATGCTCCCGACCGGAGCGAACACCCCGTAGTGTACGGGGCGCAGGGAGAAGAGGCAGATTCCAAATCGGAGCTGTTGATAGCAGGAGAGTTCAATCGCTATACGGTCCCTTATCTTCCACAGTTTCCTCTCCATTTGAAAGGCCACGGGCTGGTCTATGCCGATTTCAAAGTCCTCAATTCGCGAACAAGAAAAGAATATATCTGGGAGCATTTGGGAATGCTGGACAAAACAAATTACCGCCAGCGAAACCTCCCGAAACTGAATGCTTACATCATAAACGGATACATACCCGGCAAAAACCTGATCCTGACCTGGGAGAGTGAAGAATGCAAATTTGATCTGCGCGTCGTGAACCGGCTGATCCGGGACTTATTACTGTAAGAATTGCAAATCTGATGCCTCCCATCCATTTTTCAAAAAGATTCGCTTCCGGCGCAGACCTGTCCTTACTTCGCTTGCCGAACACTTATCTGCCGGCGGAAGTCCGTCAAGGCTGCCGCCTGCGGCACACGAAGAGCTTTGGCCTTGACGGGTCTTCTGTTCGGTAGATATAAAACCCCCAAGCGAAGTAAGGGAACCAAAAAAAAGCGGACAGGAATCCGACATGGATTTCCTGTCCGTTCTTTCAAGGGAAAATGCTGACGACCCCTATTTAGTTATAACTGGCTGCATATCGCAGCACCCCTTTGTGTCAGCCGTTTATGCTGTATTGTTTGTCACGCCTTCCACAGCGCATGCAGATTGCAGTACGCAAGTGCGGCTTCACATGTCTCGCCCTCGGCCAGCGCGAAGCTTGCCTTGGGCTCCTGGCCGGGCTCCAGCTTCCTGATCTGTACGCCCTGGCTGGTTTCCAATGCAATCCATGGAATGAAATGCTCCGGAACCATGGGATGAGCAACCTCACCAACCTTAACATTTACTGTGTTCCCGTCGATTTCGACCACCGGAACATGCTTTTCCCTTGCTGCATCGGTAGTGCCCGCAACCAGCTCCTGCATCTGCTCGCCGCAGCAGGAAATGGAATCGCATCCTCTGCCGATAAACGTGGCAATACTGCCGCATTTCACGCACTTGTAGTATTTCATTTTCATGGCTGTATCCTCCTTAAATATAAATCATAATAGTTTAAAACGACTGTCCTTCCTGGATATTAAGCAGGAGAATGCTGCCGGCGGCAGAATCCCCTCTCCAGCAATTCCGGGAGACTGGCCTCGCCGGCTTTGCGCCCAATCTGATATACCCGCTCCAGCTCGTCCGCATGGTGCTCCACCCTGTGAATGCCAAGCGCTTCCGGCGGCCGGACTACAAAAACACGTCCTGCGGCCTCTTCTTTTTCCAGATATTCCAGCGTCTTATTATACCGCAAATGCCGCCGTCCCATTGCCTTCACAAAATCCGGATATTCGCGGTACACCCTTTTTACCAGCGGCATCATGGAATTCTTCTCTTTAACATAGTCTTTCGGCTGCGTGAGAATGACGACGTTCCTGTCATATCCCATTTTCTGCATAAAGCGGATCGGAATGGAATCCGTCACTCCTCCGTCCAGCAATTTGCGCCCGTTAATCTCCACGATGCGTGCCGCGAGAGGCATGGACGCAGACGCCTGGAACCAGCGGACGTCCTTTCTGCCGCCTTTTCCGCATTTATAGTATACCGGCTTGCCGGTTTCCACATCAGACGCACAGACATAGAAATCCATGGGATTTTCGGCAAATGCTTTGCTGTCCCAGAGATCCAGCTCAAAGGGCAGACGGTTATAGCAGAAATCCTCATTGAACATATCGCCCGTCAGCAGAAGTGAACGGAAACTGGCGTAACGCGGGTCCCTGCAGTATTTTTTATTATAGCGCAACGCGCGGCCGATCTGCCCGGACTTCAGATTGCACCCGAAAGTCGCGCCGGCAGACGTGCCCACCGTGCCGTCAAAAGTAATCCCCTGCTCCATCCAGTAATCCAGAACGCCGCAGGTGAACATGCCGCGCATAGCGCCGCCTTCCAGCACCAGGCCAAGTTTATGGCCGTCCTGCCGCTTATCCGTCATATCAGAATTAATTTTGTCAGAATTCATTACATCCGTCCCTGTTTAAATACTTAACCTGTCCTTTGTTATCCTGCCCGATGTTGTCCTGTCCGTCATCAGCCATTCATTAATATCGAATATTACTATATTACTTTATATAACTTTCCGATTATTTCCGCAAGAAACAAAAAAAGGCGAAGCGGTCAGTCTGGACCGATTCCAACTTTTTCCCGAAGGGGCTTCAGACTGATCCAGTGAAACGATCAGTCTGGACCGATGCTGCCCTCGAGTTCGATTCGAAGATGTTTATGAAAAAAGCTCCAGTCCCAAAGGACTGAAGCTTTTTGATGACGCCATCGAGAATCCTAGCCCCGTAGGGGCTTCAGACTGATCCAGCAAAGCGATCAGTCTGGACCTTCGATAAGCTCGAGTTCGATTCGAGAACAAAAGAAAAACTGCAATCCATTTGGATTGCAGTTTGATGACGCCATCGAGAATCCTGGCCCCGTAGGGGCTTC
>JAEEGL016943476.1_pt1 | contig 12176 bp, 6 predicted proteins | sample 9134231 | NCBI WGS metagenome assembly JAEEGL01 (sample SAMN16246548, study PRJNA631951) | gut metagenome | biome: gut microbiome; feature: rumen; material: fiber-attached | host: Bos | place: Iran: Karaj | collected 2018-10
TCAACAACCATCACGCTCAGGGCGGCGGTTTGGCGCGCTGGCGCCTGGATGGAGCGGGCGGGCGGCGTCTTTCGTTTTTGGCGTCGGCTCAGGGCGGGACGCGCGGTGAGCCCGGGATGGAGCAATTCGAAAATCTTAAGGCTTCGAGCGATCGCGTGCAGAGCCTTTGGGCCGTAAGCGCTGCGGATCCAACTTTTTTTGAGGGTCGCCTGCAGGGATCGGCGGTTTTGGCGTTTCGGGAATTGCGCTATCGCTTTGACGATCCGGAACCTTTGCTTGTGGGCTCGACACAGAATTTTTATTTAAAAGACAGGGACTTATCGGCTTCGACCCATTGGGATTGGACGGGGTTTAAGGGGCATCGCGAGCGCATTCTGGGGCAGATTCGCTTTGAGCAGGCTGAGACCGAGCGGGACGATGCGGCGGATCGGGAGGAGTCCCGCAAATCGGCGGCGCTGGTGCTGAGCGAGCGCTGTGAAACGAAGATTTTGCGTCTGGAAGCCAGCTTGCGGGCGGATTTTTCGAGCGATCGCGATCCGGTCTTTGTGCCCAAACTGGGGGCGGTCGTGCCGCTTGGGGCGCAAGTGACGCTGCGATCGGGCATCGGGCGCGCTTTTCGTGATCCTTCGTTTGATGAACTTTATTTTGAGGGGCCGGGCATTCGCGGAAATCCCCAATTGCGGCCCGAAGAGGGTTACGGTCTGGATTTGGGGCTTCAGTGGCATCCAAACCGCTTCTTCGATGCGGAACTGGTCGTTTTTAAAGAGGATTACGACCGGATGATTCTGTTTTCGCGGGATAATCCTTATCTGCTCAAAGCGCGCGATGATTTTCAGGCGGTGGTGCAGGGCGCGGAATCAAAAATCCGCTTTCATTCCAAATGGTTAGAATTCGGCGAGGCGGTCTCTTTTTGGGATGCGCGCTTTGGCCATGCGCCTCATTACCGATTGCCCTACCGTCCGCGTTGGCACAGCTTTTCTGAAGCCGCCGTTTTTTTATGCAGCGCGCGGATTTACGCGAGTTACGAATGGAAAGGCGATGTGACCACAGACAGCCTGGGACAGCGCCATCTGCCCGCTTACGGTCGCCTCGATTTGGGTATGGAAGGCGCCTGGAAATCGGGCTGGAAAACGGGACTCAGCTTAAAAAATGCTTTGGGATCCAATGGTTATGATGCAGTGCAGTCGCCATTGCCGAAGCAGGCGCTGATGTGGACGCTCAGTTTTGAGCAGCGCGGCAGGGCAGAATCTGAGGGCGATGGCAGAGAGGATGCGGAATCCTTTTGAGCTGCCGCCCGTAGGCAGGTTCGAGAATTTCGGGGGAAAGCACGGTTTCGGGCGTACCTTCAGCGAGCAGCTGCCCCTCGTTGAGCAGCAAAAGCCGCTGGCAATAAAGCGCTGCGAGGTTCAAATCGTGGATCGCCATCACGACGGTTAACTCCTGTTTTGACAAGCGCTTTTCCAAACAGTTGAGCAGCTCCAGACTGGCCTTGAAATCGAGATGGGCGGTGGGCTCGTCGAGCAGCAAGATGGGCGTTTCCTGCGCCAATGCGCGCGCTAAATAAACGCGTTGAAGCTCGCCTCCGCTCAGGGTTGTGGCCGTTCGCTGCGCAAGATCTTCGAGATGCATCGCTTCGAGGGCTTCCTGAACCGCTTTGTGGTCGCGTTCAAATTCGGTTTTTTGCCCGCGCAGGCGTTCCCAAAAACCGGGGTGATGGGGCAGCCTTCCAAGCGATATGAGCTCGGAAACTGTAAAATCTTCAATGATCTCAATCTGTTGCGGCAGATAAGCGAACGTTTTGGCAAGCGCTTTCTGGGGGATCGCGTCGAGATCTCGCTGCAGGATGAGGATGCGGCCTGCGGTCTTTTTCTGAAGCCCCGCAATGCTGCGCAAAAGCGTCGATTTTCCTGCGCCGTTTGGGCCGATGATGCCCGTCATGCAGCCTTTGGCGATGCGGCAGCAGATGGGCGAGCGCAGGCCGTGGGGCGTTTGCAGGCGATCAATTTCGATGGCGCAGTCCACGTCTCAAAATCCATAAAAAGAATGGGCCGCCCAGGCAGCCGGTGATGACGCCCACGGGAAGTTCGCCGTTCGGGAGGGCGATGCGCGCGATCAGATCGGTCAAAAGCAGCAAAAAAGCCCCGCCAATGGCGGAGATGAGCAAGAGCCTGCGGTGATCGGATCCCCAAAAAATGCGCGCCAGATGGGGCACGAGCAGACCCACAAAACCGATCATCCCGCAAAAAGAAACAGCCCCAGCAACCAGGAGTGAACAGGCTGCAAGTAACCGTAATTTAACGCGTTCTACGTCAATCCCCAGGGAGGCTGCGCTGTCTTCTCCTTCGAGCAAGGCGTTGAGCGCGTCGCAATGCACCATGAGCGCGAGACCGCCCAAAAGCAGGCAAAGGGCCACCCATTTGACCGCATGAAGCCCCGCATTCAAATGCCCCATGAGCCATAACATCAGATCTGACGCGCGATTTTCGGCAAAATACAGCACCAGGCTCAATGCTGCCGAAAAGGTGAGCCCGAGCGCGATGCCCGAAAGCAAAAGGCCATTTAACTGCAATCCTTGCGGCGTCTTTGCGGCCTGATAAACCCAGAATGCGGTCAGCGCAGATCCCGTAAATGCGCTCAGGGGAATGAGAAACGGGTAATTTTGTGCGGCGGGCCAAAAGAGCAGAGCGAGCGCGGCAGCAAAACTGCCTCCCGACGAGAGCCCGAGCACGTAAGGATCCGCAAGGGGATTTCGGAAAAGGCCCTGCAGGCAGGCGCCCGCCATGGAGAGCGATGCGCCCACGACGACAGCCATCGCGATGCGGGGAAGGCGAATTTCAAAAAGGATCGCGCGCTCCGTGGGACTTCCGCCGCCAGTGAGCAAATCGAGCATTTGGTGAAGGGAAAACTGCGCGGAGCCAAGCCCAAAACTCGCTGCGATGAGCGCGAGGGTTGCCAGCGAAAAGCAAAGCAAATAATGGCGTTTAATGAACGATTTCAATGGGTTACTTGTGAATCAGCTCAAAAATCCGAGCGACGGCCTGGGCGATGCGGGGGCTTGGGCGAAGGAATAAATCTTCATCTTCGAGCAAATAAAGATGCCCGTTTTTGACGGCTTTGAGCGACTGCCATCCCGGCGCGGTTTGAGCCTGTTCGACGATCTGCGGCTGCGTGGTCAAGATGAAGTCGGGATCGGCCTGCAACAAAAATTCGGGCGAAACTTTAGGCCATTCTCCCGAAAGCGCATCGCCCAGATTACGTCCGCCTGCCTCCTGAATGAGCGCCGAGAGAAAGGTGTTCGCGCCTGCTGTGGAAAGCGGATCGGCCCAATAAGTGAAGAAAACCGAGGGCTTACGCTTGCCCAGATGCCGGGCCTGAAGGGCGGCGAGCCTGAGCCTGCTGCGAAAGAGGATCTGCTCTGCCTCTGGTTTTGCGTCGAGCAAATCGCCCAGGATATGCACGTAATGCCAGAGATCTTCAAAGTTTTTGGGTTGAAACGAAGCTACAGGAAGCCCCAGTTCGTTCAGTCGGTTGCGGATTTGGGACTGGCCGTCGAGCATCAGCACAAGATCGGGTCTGGCGGCCAGAATGCGCTCGTAATCCGGCGGAAAAAGATGCCCGATGCTTGGAATTTGCTCAGCTTTTTGAGGACGATTGCAGCTGTCGGTGCGGCCTGCGATGCGGTTTTGGGCGTTGAGCGCAAACAGCCATTCGGTATGCGAAGGGGCCAGCGAGAGCACGCGTTCCGGGGAATGGGCAAGGCAAATGGTTTGTTGCCTATCGTCTTGAAAACAAAGATTTTTTTGATCTGAAGGCGCGTCTTTTGAGGGGTGACAGCTGCAGAAAAAAAGCGCAAATCCGAGTAAAGGCAAAATCGCGAAAAATTTTTGCATAATGGAGCATTTCGGTTGAGAGTGGTGTGCTGTCAAGCTTTTTGAAAGCGCATGGCCATTACTTGACGCGCGCAATGGTGCATGTTATGCCAAAGGCAAGCGCTGTTAGGGCTCTCGAGGAGACCGAAAATGCAGGGAGTTATCGTTGTTGCTGAGAGCAGTCGCACCGTCAGAAAGATGGTCGAATATGCTTTGGCTTGTCACCCGTTTCAGCTTGAGTTTGTTGGAGATGGCCAGGCTGCATTAAATGCCGTTGCTCAATTTTCTCCAAAGCTGGTGTTGATCGATATTAACCTGCCCGGCTTAAACGCTTACCAGGTTGCCGCTCAAATCCAGAGTGCGCCGGTGATCTTGCTGGTGGGACGCAACTACCAGCTCGACATGGATCAGGCGCGCAATGCTCGCGTGGTGGGGCATTTGGTTACGCCATTCCTGACGCAGAAACTGGTCGAAATGGTGTATTCGGCTTTGGGCATGAAGGTGGCCGACGAGGAAGCGAAGCTGTTTCGGGAGATTAAGCTTCCGCCAACAGGTCTGCCTCTGGCGAATAATCAAAATGTGGGCCCTGGTGGTTTGCCTCTTGCAAAGCCTTTGGTGCCGAATGCTTCCTCGACGCCGGCCAGTCAGCCGGCAGCGGCAAAGCCTGCGAGCAATCTTCCGGCCCAGCAGCCCATCTCTGCATCCTCTCGGCCTGCTCAGGCGGCTGCAACTCCGAGTGGTTTGCCCACAGGCGCTCGCGTAACGGAATCCCGTCCGCCCTTGCCTTCGCCTAAAAAAGCTCCGGCGCGGGCGGGGTTACAAGGACTGGGGACTCCTGCCAAAGCCAATCCTCCTTCCTCTCGTCCAATCGCGGTTGGGCCTTCTCCCTGGGATAAACCTCGGGCGGCCGCCCCTCACGCAGCGGAACAACGCCCCGAAATGCGGCAGGCTGCGCCCGCTCAGGCTCCTGTGGCAGAGCGCGTATCGGATGCTTTGCCTGTAACAAAGCCGATCGTCGATCCAAAGGGCGTAGCGATAGATCCTTCCTCCAACGAGATCTTAAAAGCGGCGGTGGCTTCGGTGACAGAAAAAGCGAGCGCGCAGCTTAAAGAGGCCTCTTCAGATCTCATTGAACGCATTGCCTGGGAAGTCATCCCCAAGCTGGCAGATGCCATTCTGAAAGAAGAGATCGCTCGCCTCGTTCGTGCAAAACTCGCCTGATTTCCTGCCTTTACAGATCTCCCCGCTTCTGCATTCCTTTCCTGTTTCAAAAACTATCACTTAAAAACGATGGACAATACAGTGCTGCTGTGTTTTTTTGCCTGGATGTCAGTGTGCTAGGAAGGAAAAGAGGGAATGGGTGGCAGGGAGGGATCAGTTGGCGGAGGAGGCTTTGGGTTTAGCGTCAATGCAGGTGGTGTTGGGCTGATCGGGCATGCAAAGCTTCTTTTCGTCCACGGTGGTGCAGGTAAAGCCTTCGGCGCAGCTGTCTCCATCACCACAGGATTCCAGGCAGGCCATCGCTTTTACATCGGCGTCAAAAGTGACTTCTGCGCAAGTTAAGCCACCGCCGCAGACAATCCCTTTGTTGTCACCGGAACAAACGGCGCAAACATGCTTGGGCACACAGAATTTGGCATAAAGCTCATCGCCCGAGGTGTTCTCAGAAGGATCTGAATAGAGGATCTCTTCGCAAGTGATCGAGCCATCTGAAGAGCAATCTTCATCCTTGGAGCAAGAGCCATAGCAATAGGCCTTTACATTAGAGGTTGTGGAGGCATTTGACCATGGGATGCACCGATTGGAGCGACAATCGGCATTTTGCGTGCAATCCTGGCCTCCGGATTTGCCGTCTGCGTTGCCCTTTTTGCAGATCTTTTCGAGCTCCCATACGTCATCGGGTTTGGCTGGATTGGGGACGAGTGTATTGTAATCGCAGAATTCACCATCCGCGCAGGAAGCATCCAGGTTGCAATCCGCCATCGAGCCCTGGCCCTTGACACAAAGGCCCGCTCCGGTCGTGCTGGTTATGTAAATTCCCGCACAATACATTTTTTCTGGGCAGTCAGACGACTTTTCACAAACAGCGCTGCATGTGCCGGAGTCGGCGCCTTCCTCGCTGATAAGGCAAAGCGAGTCGGTTTGGCAGGGCTTGTAGCTGCTTCTGCAGGTTTTGCCGGGCTGTACAGCATTCTCGGGGATGGTGACGCAAACCGCGTCGACGCTGAGTGGGTTGTACGAGCGTACCAGGTAATCGCAGGCTTCCTTTGGATGGGTGTCGTCAGCTGCGCAATCGTCATTGTTTGAGCATGGACGGTGAGATCCTGCAGCTCCTAAGCACATCCCGATGGGAAAGGATTCTGTTCCGCCGGAGGTAATGTTCAGAATTGTACAAGCGCTGCCGTCGGTGCAATCCGTATCGTTTTCACAGAGTTTGGCACATTTGTCGGTTAAGCAGGCTTCTGGTTCCTGACCTTCTTCAAGGATGGTACAGATGCCTGTGAGTACATGGCGCTCATAATCCACACCGATATCGCAGAACATACCTTCGCCGCAATCTTTGTTGGCTTTGCAGCGCTTCGGCATGCACATGTTAAATGTGAGACTGCTTGAAAACGGAATGCGCATGCATTCCTGACGAGTGGGGTCACAATTGGGCGTGCTTGAATCGGGATCGCAGTAGTTCGAGCATATGCCTTCAAAGCAAAAATCATTTGCACAGAAGGTGGTGACTTCATCGCAAAATGCGCCTGTAGGTAAGCCGCCTTCTGTTTTGGGTTGGCAGGAACCGCCATAATAATTGGAAGAGTTTAACAGGAGCGATGGCTTGCAGACTTCGCCTTCGTTGCTGCATCGACCATCGTTGGCATCGCAACGCTCCTTGGGATGGCCCGGCAGGCAATAACCTTCGCTACCATTGCTCACACAAGTCATGTTCTGGCCGTAAGGCCCGTCCACTGCACCTTCGCATTGGATGTCTTTGGTGCATTGGCGCGAGCAAAAACCGTAATTCGCAAACAGTGTAGTCTGACAAATTTTGGTGTCGCAAGCCCGATTGAGGCAGGCCGTATATTCATCATCGCTGAGATGATCTCGGTCGCATCCACCTCGCTTGACGCAGGCTTCGTACTCAGCGGGTTGTTGTTTTTCTTGCGAGCAGGATTCGGCATATTGGCAGGCTGAGCCAAATGGAGCGGCCGTTCCTATGCTGCCATCGTCGGTCGTACCACCATCGGTGGTCGCATCGTCGGTCGTAGCACCATCGGTGGCCGGACCGCTGTCTTCGCTGGTACTGGAATCCTCTTTGGCACTGCCATCGCTGGTACTGGAATCCTCTTTGGCGCTGCCATCGCTGGTACTGGAATCGGTGGTCGCAGAATCTCTTTGATTTGTTGTAGAGTCTTGCTGGACGGTCGCATCTTCGGAGGGCGGAATATCGTTATCGTCATCGTCACATCCCAATGCGAACATGGCAGCGGAAAGGCATGCAAAAAGAAAACATCGATTCATGAAATTTACCTCCGAAGCAAAAACGCAATTAAGCTAACAGGACTATTAGATTTCAAACAATTTTTTTATTGTAATTGAGCGGGGCGTGGCGGGTCAATAAAAAGATGGGATTCTTTTTGAAGGGCAGGTGGGATGCGGGCGATCAGGCTTCGTCGCTGTCGTCGCCGTCGGGGGCTCCGCCATCGGCTAACATGTGGCATTTCTTGTATTTTTTGCCACTGCCGCACCAGCAGGGATCGTTTCGGCCGATCTTGGGACGCGGGCGATGGACCGGGGCCGCAGGGGCTGCAGGAACCGGTTCTGGCTTGATGGTCTTGGGGGCTTCGGTGCGTTCTCCGTGCTCGCCTTTTTCGGTTTGTGCGGCGGCGAGTTGCATGCGTCGCTGCTGCGCTTCGATACGGCGCTGGGTCTCGGCTTCGGTCTGCTTGACTTCTTCCTCAGAGCGGATCTTGAGGCGGAAGAGCTGGCCCATGACCTGAGACTTAATGTTGATCATGAGCGCAGTAAAAAGCCTGTAACCTTCCTTCTGGTATTCCTTTTTGGGATCGCGGTTGCCGTATCCGCGAAGCCCGATGCCGGTGCGGAGCTGATCCATCACCTGCAGGTGATTCTTCCAGAGCTCGTCGATCTGGCGCAGGAACAGGTCTTTTTCGAGGCGGTGCATCAGGCCGGGCTGGTTGGCGTCGACCTCGGCGACCTTGTCTTTGTAAGGCTTTTCGACCTCGAAATAGATATGCTCCTCGTATTTGATCTTTGCGGGCGGCAGTCCTTCGAGGCTGACTTTGTGGTTGAACTGAAAGAGGACGTCTTCGAGGAGCTGGTCGATTTCCCAGTCTTCGGGGCGGACCGCGTCGTTGCAGCGCGCTTCGACCAAGTTGACCACCAAATCTTCGATGGCGTCGTAGCAAAGTTCGCGCAGTTCGTGCTCGTCGGCCGAAAGGATGGTGCGGCGCAGCTTGTAGATGGTTTTGCGCTGCTGATCCATCACGTCGTCGTATTCGAGCATGTTCTTGCGGGCATCAAAATGATGAGCTTCCACGCGGATTTGCGCATCTTCGATGCTGTTCGAGACCATGCGGTGTTCGATGGGCGTGTCGTCGTTCATGCCCAGGAAGTCCATCACGCGGATGATGCGATCGTTGGCAAAGATGCGCATCAGATCGTCTTCGAGCGAAAGGTAGAAACGGCTGGCGCCGGGATCGCCCTGACGGCCTGAACGACCGCGCAACTGGTTGTCGATGCGGCGGCTTTCGTGACGCTCGGTGCCCAGAATGAAGAGGCCGCCCGCTTCGCGGACTTTTTGTTGCTCTTCGGCGAATTTGTCGCGCGTCTCGGCAATCTGGCGGATGAAATCTTCAGGGATTGCGCGCAGTTCGACGTCGTTCTGGCGCATCTCGCGGGCGATTTCTTCCTTGTGGATGCAGATTTGCTTGACGAAATCTTCGACTTTTTCCCAAAGCGGCGTGTGGCGGACGGCTAATCCCGCGTCTTCAATGAGGACCTGGCCCCAATATTCGGCGTTACCACCGAGGATGATGTCGGTACCGCGGCCGGCCATGTTGGTGGCTACGGTGACGGCGCCGTAACGTCCGGCCTGGGCGACGATCGCCGCTTCGCGCGCATGCTGCTTGGCGTTTAACACGTTGTGGTCAATGCCCTCTTTAAGCAGCATTTTGTGAATGATTTCGCTCTTTTCGACCGACGTGGTGCCGACCAGGATCGGCTGCCCCTTGCTGTGGCGCTCTTTGATTTCGGCCACGCAGGCGCGGAATTTGCCGCGTTCGGTGCGGTAGATCAGATCGGGGTAATCGATACGCGCGATCGGCTTGTTGGTGGGGATGACGATGACGTCGCGCTTGTAAGTCTTCTGGAACTCTTCCTCTTCGGTCTTGGCGGTACCGGTCATGCCGGCGAGCTTTTTGTAAAGGCGGAAGTAGTTTTGGAATGAAATGGTCGCAAGTGTGTAGTTTTCGGCCTGAATCTCGACGCCTTCCTTGGCTTCGATCGCTTGATGGAGGCCGTCGGACCAGCGGCGTCCGGGCATTAAACGGCCGGTGTGCTCGTCGATGATGAGGACTTCGCCGTCTTTCACCAGATAGTTGACATCGCGGCGATAAAGGGTGTGCGCGCGCAATGCGTTGTTGACATGGTGCAGCAATACGATGTTGCTGGGATCGTATAAGTTGCTGACTTGCAACAGCTTTTCGGCATATTCGACGCCGTCTTCGGTGAGGGTGGCCGAATGCGCTTTTTCGTCGATGTTGTAGTGGATGTCCTTCTTGAGCTTGGGGATCAGCTTGTCGATGGCGATGTAAAGCTCGGAGGAATCCTCGGGGGCGCCGCTGATGATGAGCGGGGTGCGCGCTTCGTCGATCAGGATCGAGTCGACCTCATCGACGATGGCGAAGTTGAGCTCCCGCTGCACATATTGCGAGAGGCTGTACTTCATGTTGTCGCGCAGATAGTCGAAGCCGAATTCGTTGTTCTGACCGTAGGTGATGTCGGCGTTGTATTCCTTCTGGCGCTCGATGTCGTCGAGGCCGTGGACGATGACGCCGGTGCTCAAGCCCAGCCAGCGGTAAAGCTGCCCCATCCATTCCGCGTCACGGCGCGCAAGGTAGTCGTTGACGGTGACCACATGCACCCCGTGACCGCTTAACCCATTGAGATAACAGGGCATTGTGGCCACAAGGGTTTTACCTTCACCGGTCTTCATCTCGGCGATATGGCCCTGATGCAGCGCGATACCGCCGATCATCTGTACGTCGTAAGGGCGCATGCCGAGCACGCGGATCGAAGCTTCGCGCACCACAGCAAAGGACTCGACGAGGAGGTCATCCAGACTCGCTCCTTGTTCGATTTTCTGCCGAAATTCTGCGGTCTTACCTTTGAGGGCATCGTCAGAAAGGGCGTGAATCTGTGGCTCCATCGCGGAGATGGCGCTGACCAATGGGCGGATCTTTTTGAGGGCGCGATCGTTGGCTGTGCCGAAGATCTTTTGCAAAAATTCAAACATAAGGAGGGACTCCAGGCGGAAAACGCCCCACTTTAGTCACGGGCTCGCGAATTTCAAGTGTATGAATGTTAATCGCGACGGCGACGGGCGAGAAAGAGAGGCAGAGCGAGGAAGAGGCTCCATGGGGAGCGGTTCTGGAAGGGAAGGGCGCTGCATCCATCATCGCTGACGGAGGATTCATCATCGGAGTCGCCGGCGTCAGAATCTGTTGGATTCACTGGAGTTGCGTCAGAATGGCCGGCATCCGCTGTGCCAGAGTCGTCGCTGCCTGCGTCGGTTCCAGTGTTGCAGTCGTTGAGGGCGGAGTAGGGGCAAGGATCGCATTCATCTCTGACGCCGTCGCCGTCGGAATCAGGGGTGCCCTCGTCGGTGTAACCGTTGTGGTTGTCGTCGATGCCGTTGCAGATCTCGGGCATGCATTTGGCCGGGTCCTGATTGGGGTTGTAAACCCGGGGGCAGTTGTCCTTGCAATCGGGGATGCCGTCCTCGTCGAAGTCGTCGGGGTTGGTGTAGGGGCAAACATCGCAGGCGTCGCCGCGCCCGTCGCCGTCGCTGTCTTCCTGGCCGGGATTGTTGGCTTTGAGGCAGTTATCGCAGGCGTCGCCGCGCCCGTCGCCGTCGCTGTCTTCCTGGCTGAGATTGCTGACTCTGAGGCAGTTATCGCAGGCGTCGCCGATGCCGTCGCCATCGGTGTCAGTTTGCGTGGGGTTGCGGACCAGGCGGCAGTTGTCGCATTCGTCGCCGCGCCCGTCGCCGTCGCTGTCTTCCTGGCCGGGGTTATAAACCTGAGCGCAGTTGTCTCTGCAGTCGGGCACGCCGTCGTTGTCGCTGTCGAGGCTGCTCGTCGTGCATTCGTCGCCTCCGCCGATGTTTTCGATGGGATTGGTGCCGGCGATGCATTCCTCGGCGTTGGTTTTGCCGTCGTTATCGGTGTCGAGCTGGCCGTCGTTGCCGTTGCGCCAGTCAAACCCGTAGAGTCGTTCGCAGTCATCGGGGGCACCGTCGCCATCGAGATCGCCGCCTTCAATCTGGCCCAAAAAATAGTTGACGGATCGGGCGAAGATCGCATTTCGCTCTCTGTGCGGATAGATCGCTTCGAGGGGGGTGCCAAAAAAGATGACTTTGTCGTTGTAAATCGCTGCGCCTTCGCCGCTGTCGGCATAGGTCATGGCGACCGATGAACCTGAGAGGGCAGCAAAAACATCGGGATATTTGACTTCATAGGTGCCGTGCTGGCCGTCGTCGAGATGGAGCTCGGTTAAGCCTGCAAACGGGCCGTTTGAGCTGGCGGTCAGGCCCATGGACTGGGCGTCGTCCTTTACGTAATTGGCGCCTACAACGCCGGTTAAGAAGCTGTCATCATGGAGCTTTTCTTTTAAGTAGTACCCAATCTCTTCGCCCGAGAGCAGCAGCTTTCCGCCCGCGTTTACATATTGGGTGAGCTTGCTGCGCATGCTGGCCGAGAGCGCTTCGTGCTCCGAGGAATCTTTACCGACTGCGACATCGACGAACTGGTAATTCGATAATGAAATCGAGCCGTTATCAACGTTTTCGTCGAGCGTGCCGTCAAAGAAAAAGTCGCCTTCAACGCTGCCCAGACCTTCCCCGTGATCGACCGCATAGCTGAAATCGTTGTCGATTTCCTGGCACCAGGCGTCGCGGCGATCGAAAGCGCCCACGTAAAGTCCCTGTGCGGGTTGCTCGACGGTGCTGCTCAGCTGGGCGCCCCGGAATCTGGCGGTGACCGCCTGGCTCGCAAAGCCTTCGCCGGTGTTGTTAAA
>JAEEGL010985267.1_pt1 | contig 12175 bp, 8 predicted proteins | sample 9134231 | NCBI WGS metagenome assembly JAEEGL01 (sample SAMN16246548, study PRJNA631951) | gut metagenome | biome: gut microbiome; feature: rumen; material: fiber-attached | host: Bos | place: Iran: Karaj | collected 2018-10
CAGGAAAGCGGCGGCCCCATCTATCCCGGTATTGCGGAATATGATGAGAGTACGACACTTCCCCTTACAAATGAACTGATTAAGGCATATCGGTCGGCTGAGAGCTTTATCCCTTCGATGGATTCCATTGCTCCTCCGGCAGTTGACCTTGCCATCAAGGGCACAGCCTTCCCGGGCATCATTACCGGTGAGTTCACAGTCGAACAGGCTGTAGCTGAAGTTCAGAAGGCTGCTGAAGATTATGTTGCGGGTCTTTCGGAGTGATCCATGCGATTTATATCTGAAGGTTTGATGCCTTGTGATTAGTGTGTGTTTCAGCTGCCGCAAGGCAGCTGAAATGCTTTCCTGAATGCTGCCGTTATCCGGGAGTGAAAGAGGTGCAAATGAAAGTGAACCGAAAGAAGACAAAGGAGGCTTCAGGGTCGGCCATAATGGGGAGGGGTACAAAGATATTTCTCTACACAGTGCTGACAATAGCGGCGCTGGCAGTAATACTGCCTCTGCTATGGCTCCTTCTGACCTCATTGAAAACAAGACAGGATCTTGCGCACAATACATGGGGACTGCCGGAGAAATGGGAGTTTAAGAACTACTTTATTGCCTGGACCGGATCAAAGATCCCAAGGTATATGCTTAACAGCGTGCGGGCAACATTTCTTTCGATTGTCCTGACGATTGTCCTGTCGACACCTGTCAGCTTTGTGGTGTCAAGATTCCGTTTCAAATTCAAAAACGCCCTGTATCTTTTCTTTATCGCGGGGATGATGATTCCCATCCATTCGACGGTCATTCCGATCTATACGATGGTCGGCGACCTGAATATGAAAAACAACCTGGAGGTCCTGAGCATCATATACGGAGCGTACCGCATCCCGGTCTCCATATTCATACTGGAAGGCTTCATGAGCGGCATTCCAAGGGAACTGGAGGAGTGTGCCGTCATAGACGGAGCGTCTGTAAAGGATATTTTCTTTAAAATTATTGTGCCGCTCTCAAGGGACGGAATTGTGACCATTGCCATACTGACAGTCCTCTCGTCCTGGAATGAACTGCTGCTTTCGATGCTCCTTATCAATACCCCGAAAATGAAGACACTGCCGAACGGACTGATGGGCTTTATCACGGAGTACAACTCGGAGTACACGCAGCTGGCTGCGGGCATCATGATCGCGATCATACCGCCGCTGATCTTCTATATGCTGGCGCAGGAGAAGATCGAAAAGGGCATGATTGCGGGTGCAGTAAAGGGATAAGGAAAGGAAGGAGGAACCTAAGTGAAAATTACGAAACGAAACCGGGCGACAATCCTTCTCTTTATCATTCCGGCACTGGTGGTCTATGTCTGGTGGGTTGTCTATCCGATTATTGACGCTGTATATATGAGCTTTTTCCAGACAGAAACTCTGCACAGCAGTCATTTTGCAGGGCTTGCAAATTACAGAAGGGTTTTTGCCTCGGCGCTGTTCTGGAAATCCCTGCGTGTCTCGCTGGTTTTTATACTGCTGACGACAATCCTGCAGGTTATTCTCGGATTCCTGTTCGGCTATCTTGTTTACCTTCAGCAGCCCGGATACAGAATCTATAAAGCGCTCCTGTTCATGCCGACAATCCTGCCCTCTGTAGCGACGGGATTTATATGGAGCTATATCTACAGCCCCAGTATGGGTGTCCTGAAGCCCCTGATGAAGGCGGTGGGACTCGGAAAATACTATGTCTCACCCATATCCGACCCGAAGATGGCGCTGTATGCGATTATCTTCGCTCAGATCTGGGCAGGAGTGGGCACACAGGTAATTCTGTTTAATTCCGGCTTCATGGGGATACCGGCAGAGGTCATAGAGAGCGCTAAGCTGGACGGCGCGACGGGCTGGAAGCTGGTACAGACAATGATCATCCCGCTGTCCTGGGACGTCATAAAGATGGTTATCATTCTTCAGACCATAGGCGCGCTCAGGTCCTTTGACCTTGTGTATGTAATGACGGGTGGCGGGCCGAATCACGCGACGGAGGTCATGCCGATGCATCTGTTCGTCAACGCGTTCCAGAATTTCAATCTAGGCTACGGCAATGTCGTGGCGGTCATTCTGTTCGTGATGGCGATGGTGCTGACGGTAACCATGCGCAGGCTCATGCAGAGAGAATCCCTGTACTGACGAAGACCGGACAGCTTACAGGGGACAGTATTTCACAGATGTAATACATAAATAAAAAGGAGAATAAAAATGGCTATATCAGAAAAGACAATGGAATACCTCAGGCTTGCAAGATGCGCAGATATCTGCGACGCGCTCGATTCCATGGGGCTGCAGGATATATATGAGATGTCAAGAAACATGCGTCCCATGTTTCCGGGGATCCGCTTCTGCGGGACTGCTGCCACACAGGAATGGGAAAAAACCGACCGCAAGGTTCCTTATATGAGCTATGAAGACTTTGAAAAGCTTCAGTACGCGCCGATCGAGGACGGAGGATACGGTCCGTATGCAAAGCCGGGTGTCAAGGCTTATGTACCGAAGGCGGGCGACGTCGTCGTTATCGCGGCGCACGGGCTGCGCGGCGGAATACTTGGCAGTGAGAATACTATGAACATGATGAACCAGGGAGTCGTCGGCTTTGTCCTTGACGGTCAGATGCGTGATACGCCCGAGGCGATCAGCCAGAAATCGGCAGTATTTTCCACGTCGGTTTCCTACACGCATCCGATGGGAAGAATCCGGATAAAGAGCACCGGAGAGCCCGTTGTCTGTGACGGTGTAAGAGTGTGCCAGGGAGATGCCGTGATAGCGGACGACGACGGCGTCATAGTAGTTCCCGAGCAGTACGCGGACGAGGTTGCATACCGCGCATACCAGATTCAGCAGATCGACCGGAGAAACCGCCGGGCGAATTTTGAAAAGGCAGGCAGGGAATTTGACGAGACAGTCGAGCTTCTCCCCGATATCGAGCGCTGGTTCTGAGAAGATTAAACAGCAGGACTGATTGCCGCCCTGATGCCCGCATATGCGGGCACCGGGGCTTTTGGAGGTTAGCGGAATGATAAAACACAGTGATATTAAGAAGGTTGTTCTGGCCGGGTCCGGTGTGATGGGAATCTCCTTTGCGCAGATCTTTGCCAGGAATCAGTATGATGTAACACTTTACGACATATCCGAAAAAGCCCTGGAAAGAGCAGGGAAGGAGGTCCTTTCGGGCCTTGAGACGCAGGCGGGGCAGGGAATGTTTGCTCCTTCACAGATCGAAGAAATCCTCGGAAGGATAAAGACAACAACACAGAAAGACTGCTTTGAGGATGCTGATTTTGTGCTGGAAGCGATTGTCGAAAAGATGGACATAAAGCACAGCTTCTGGTCAGAGATATCCGGACTGGTTCGGGAGGACGCAATTCTTGCGACGAATACATCCGGACTGTCCGTCACCGAAATCGCAGAGGCGGTAAAGAAACCTTCCCGGTTTGCCGGCATGCACTGGGTCAATCCGCCGCACCTTGTACCTCTTGTGGAGGTCATTGCCGGAGAGCAGAGCTCGGAAGAGACAGTGAACGAGATATTCGCCCTTGCAGAGAAAATCCACCAGAAGCCGATCCGAGTGTATAAGGATCCGGCAGGCTTTATCCTGAACCGCCTGCAGTACGCGGTGATAAGAGAAGCCTGCTACTGTGTCGAACAGGGCTTTGCTTCCCTGGAGGATGTGGATAATGTCATGAAATACGGACTCGGAATGCGTTATGCGTGCATCGGCCCCTTTGAGACGATGGATCTGGGGAACCTGGGCACCTTTTTTAACGTATCCGGGTACATGATGAAGAGCCTCTGCAATGACACCGGTGTGCCGAAGATGCTCGAGAGAATGCATGAGGAAGGAAAGCTCGGCGTTATCAGCGGAGCGGGCTTTTACGACTACAGCGGGGAAAAGGCCAAGGCCGCAGTTAAGAGAAGGGACACCATGTTCCTGAAGCTTGCGAAAACCCTGTTTGACGATGCCCCCTGTGAAAACGGGGAAGACAAAGCCTGACACGGCAGATAAGGAGGCACAGGGGATGTTCACGCCGAACAGAAATATGACGAAACGCCCTGAGAACTGCAACCACAGGGCGCTGTATAAAGGAGTAGGTTTTTCCGATGAAGATCTGGAAAGGCCGATGATCGGAATAGCAAATTCCTGGAACGAGATCGTCCCGGGACATTATAACCTGCGCTCTGTCTGCGAGTATGTAAAGCGCGGAATTTACCGCGCAGGCGGGACAGCAGTGGAATTCGGGACAATCGCCGCCTGCGACGGCATCGCTCAGGGAGACGGAATGTTCGCGATACTGCCTACAAGAGACATTATCGCCGCCAGTATTGAGCTGATGGTAAAAGCTCACAGCCTGGACGCGATCGTTCTCCTCGGATCATGCGACAAAATTATCCCCGGAATGCTGATGGCTGCCGCAAGACTGAACATTCCCGCAATCCTGGTCCCGGGAGGACCGATGATGGGAGGGGATGTGCTGGACGGAAGAAGTTCAGATTCTACTTCAATGTCGGAAGCAGTCGGGCTGTTAAAAAAGGGTGAGATTACGGAAAGTGAACTCTACAGGATGGAAGAGGCCTGTGTGCCTACCTGCGGGAGCTGCTCCTTCTACGGTTCGGCAAACACCATGGCTGCAGTCTGCGAGGTGATGGGCATTACGCCGAGCGGCGGCGCTTCGATCCCGGCCTGGCACAACAACAGGCTCCGGCTGGCGGAATACGCGGGTGAGAGGATCGTAAAACTCGTCGAGCAGGGGATTAAGGCCAGGGATATCCTGACAGATAAAGCGATCGAAAACGCGGTGATTCTGACCAATGCCACAGGCGGATCGACCAACACGATTATCCACCTTGAAGCGCTCGCCCATGACCTGGGATACCGTCCCGGGATCGTGACTGAGCTGTTTGAAAAGCATGGAAGTGACGTCCCGCAGATCGTGAAAATCAATCCCGCTGCCGCAGCCAACACAGACGATCTTTTCAGGTGCGGCGGAATGCGCCAGGTGATCAGAAACCTTGCGCCCATCCTGAACGGAGAGTGTATGACGGTTGACGGGCTTACGATAGGGGAACTGACGGCAAAAGGAGAAGACGCGCCTCATATCGACAGAAATGTTGTGCGGCCGCTTGAGGATCCGTTCTCGGTAGGAAACGGTCTTGCCGTGCTTAAGGGGAATCTTTCTCCGGAAGGCTGTATTACTAAGCCGGCGGCTATTCTTCCCCGGATGCGGGTCTTCTCCGGAAAGGCAAAGGTCTTTGACAGCGAAGAGGATGCGATCCGCGCGATCCTGGGCGATGAGATTAAGGAAGGAGATCTTCTGGTCATCCGCTATGAGGGGCCGAAGGGAGGACCTGGTATGCGCGAGATGTGCAATGCCATGAAATATCTGCACGGCCTCGGTCTCGGATCCTCCACCGCGATTGTAACGGACGGAAGATTTTCCGGCACCAACAACGGCTGTTTTGTCGGCCATATTTCGCCGGAGGCCGCAGACGGCGGGCCGATTGCCGCCGTAGAGGACGGTGATGTCATCTGTGTGGATATACCGGGAAGAACCATAACCCTTGAGGTGGATGAAGAGACGATCCGAAAGAGGCTCTCAAAGATACAGCGGCCCGCGCCGCGCTTTACGGAAGGATATCTTAAGTTCTACGGTGAACACGCCACAAGCGCTTCGAGGGGAGCAATACTGGTATAGAGGAAGGAGCAGACTATGGGAAAAACTGTGATTATGGACGGAAATGAGGCGGCTGCGTATATATCCTACGCATTTACGGAGGTAGCCGGGATTTTCCCTATAACACCTTCATCTCCTATGGCGGAGCATATCGACAGCTGGGCGACGCAGGGGAGAAAAAACCTCTTCGGACAGGAGGTCCGCGTCGTTGAGATGCAGTCTGAAGGCGGCGCAGCGGGAACTGTGCACGGCTCTCTCCAGGCCGGCGCCCTTACAACGACTTATACGGCATCCCAGGGACTGCTCCTCATGATTCCGAACATGTACAAAATTGCCGGAGAGCTTCTGCCGGGCGTATTTCACGTCTCTGCAAGAACTGTTTCCGCGCATGCCCTCTCTATTTTCGGGGATCACTCGGATGTCATGAGCGTACGCGGCACCGGCTTTGCCATGCTGGCATCCTCCTCCGTACAGGAGGTAATGGATTTCGGCGCGGCAGCGCATCTTTCGGCGATCCATCTCAGGATCCCGTTCCTGCATTTCTTTGACGGCTTCAGGACGTCGCACGAGGTGCAGAAGATTGAGGCAGTTGATTATGAAGAGGTCCGCCCGCTCGTGGACTATGAGGCCATTAAGGCTTTCAGGAAGAACTCCCTCAATCCCGAGCATCCGGTCACAAGGGGAACGACGGTCAATCCCGATATCTTCTTCCAGTGCAGGGAGGCAGCGGCAGTGAATTACCTCGAGGTGCCGGATGCCGTTCAGCACTATCTGGATGAACTTGGAAAAATAACAGGAAGGCATCACAGGCTGTTTGATTACTATGGCGCTGATGACGCCGAATATGTCGTGATTATGATGGGCTCCGCCGCGGATACCGCGCGCGCCGCCGTAGATGCGCTCACTGCCCGGGGAGTAAAGGCAGGCATTATCAACGTCCATCTCTACAGACCGTTCTCCGCAAAGCATTTCCTTGAAGCTCTGCCTGCGGGTACGAAGCGCATTGCCGTCCTGGACCGCGTCAAGGAGGCCGGGGCAGCCGGAGAGCCGCTCTATACTGATATCTGCACTGTCATAAGTGAGGCGGGTTCCGGTATCGCTGCGGTCGGAGGAAGATATGGCCTGAGCTCAAAGGATACGACGCCGGAGCAGATTCTGGCAGTATTTGAGAACCTTCTGAGTGTTGAACCGAAAAATCACTTCACCGTCGGCATCGAAGATGACGTAGCCTTCACATCACTGCCGGCAGTGCGGGGAGCGGATACTCCGTCGAAGGAAGATTTCAGCGGAGTGTTCTGGGGCATAGGTTCGGACGGAACCGTCGGGGCGAACAAGAACTCCGTAAAGATTATCGGTGAAGCGACAGACCTTTACTGCCAGGCGTATTTTGTTTATGATTCCAAAAAGTCAGGAGGCCTTACCCAGTCGCATCTTCGCTTTTCGCGGGAGGAAATCCATGCGCCGTATCTGGTCCCGGCAGCGGATTTTGTGGCGTGCCATGTGACGTCCTATCTCGATAAATATGACCTTCCCGGCAATATCAGGGAGGGCGGCACTTTCCTGCTGAACTGTCCTTGGGACGAAAATGAGATTGAAGAAAAACTGCCTGCATCCGTAAAACGCGCACTTGCACAGAAAAAAGTGAATTTCTATACGATCGATGCCAGCGCGCTTGCGCAGCAGGCAGGGCTCCCCGGCAGGACCAATACGATACTCCAGGCGGCTTTTTTCAGGCTCGCAAATGTCATTCCGATGGAACTGGCAGAAGAGAAAATGAAGGAAGCTATTTACAAAACCTACTTCCTCACTAAGGGGCAGGAGGTCGTTGACAGAAACCAGGCAGCCATCAGCTGCGGGCTGACAGGCATCAGGAAAATCGCTGTGAAGGATGAGTGGAAGGATCTTCCCGTCCCGGAGCGGACCAGCAAGGCGCCTGCGTTTATCCGCGAAGTCGTTGAGCCGATGAACCGCCAGGAGGGAGATACCCTGCCTGTATCTGTTTTCCGAAAATACCATCTGGAGGACGGAACCTGGCCTGCCGGCACCTCACAGTACGAGAAAAGAGGTATGGCGCTGCGGGTTCCCGAGTGGCAGAAGGACAATTGCATAGGCTGCAACCTGTGCTCTTTTGTCTGTCCTCACGCGGCGATCCGTCCGATCCTTGTCACGGACGCGGAGCTGGAGTCCGCACCGGATGGTTTTGAGACAAACGCAGCTCCCGGCAGAACAGGAAAGAAATATTCATACCGCATACAGATCTCGCCCTATGACTGCACCGGGTGCGAGAGCTGCGTAAATGTCTGCCCCGCAAAGGAAAAGGCTCTTGTCATGAAGCCCCTTGAAGAGATGAAAAAAGAGGCGGAAAAATGGGATTATGCGGTAAATGAAGTGACAGTAAAGAAGGACGCATTCAGCGCGGGGACAGTCAGAGAGTCGCAGTATGCCAGGCCATATTTTGAGTTTTCCGGTGCCTGCGCCGGCTGCGGGGAGACACCATACATAAAGCTGGTGACGCAGCTGTTCGGCGAGAGAATGTATATCGCGAACGCGTCCGGGTGCTCGTCTGCGTACGGAGGTTCGACACCGTCGACGCCGTACACCGTTGACAGACTGGGGCACGGGCCGGCCTGGGCAATGTCTCTTTTCGAGGATAATGCAGAGTATGCATACGGATTCCTTCTTGGGCAGGATGCGGTGCGCAGCGAGCTAAAGAAAAGCGTCCGGTCCCTGATGGAGAAGGGCATCGCCGAAGAAGCCTGTGAAAAATGGCTCAGGGACTGCGGCGACGCACAGCTCTCAAAGGAGGCCGCAGAGGATCTTATTGCGGGGACTGAAGGCATTGAGCTGCCGGAGGCAGAGTTTATCCGGCAGAACCGGGAATTTCTTACGAAGAAGAGTATATGGGCATTCGGCGGCGACGGATGGGCGTATGATATCGGGTACGGCGGCCTTGACCACGTGCTGGCATCCGGACGGGATATCAACATCCTGGTGCTGGATACGGAGGTCTACTCCAATACCGGCGGACAGTCCTCGAAGGCTACCGGCGCAGGCGCCGTTGCGAAGTTTGCGGCCGGCGGCAAAAGAACCGGAAAGAAGGACCTGGGTATGATGGCGATGAGCTATGGCTACGTGTACGTCGCACAGGTTGCGATGGGAGCAAGCCCCCAGCAGACGCTGACCGCGATCCGGGAAGCCGAAAGCTACGACGGGCCGTCAATTGTCATTTGCTACTGTCCCTGCATCGAGCATCACATGAAGCGGCCCATGGGATTATCCCAGGAGGAAGAAAAGAGAGCGGTAAAATCAGGCTACTGGAATTTGTACCGCTATGATCCCAGACGCAGGGATGAAGGCCAAAATCCGTTCATCCTGGATTCGGGAACGCCGGAAGGAAGCTATCAGGAATTCCTGCAGGGAGAAAACAGATATGCGTCTCTTGCCAAAATTTCCGCAGATGATGCGGACAGGCTTCTCAAAAAATCCGAAGAAGATGCCGCAGCCCGCTTTGCACGGTATAAAATGATGGCAGACAATACCAGATAGTCTGACAGATAAAGGAGGACGAACATGGCACTGATGAACGCGAAAGAATATATCGACAGTCTGAGAAAACTGAACACGAAGGTCTACATGTTCGGGAAAAGAGTAGAGAATTTTGTGGACCATCCGATTATCCGGCCGTCCATCAATTCCGTCGCGATGACCTACGCGCTGGCACAGCAGGACGAGTACAAAGACATTATGACTGCGTATTCCGAGATTACAGGCACACGCGTCAACCGTTTCTGCCACCTGCACCGGAGCGCACAGGATCTGATGGACAAGGTGAAGATGCAGCGCCTTCTGGGACAGAAGACCGGGGCCTGCTTCCAGCGGTGCGTCGGAATGGATGCGATCAACGCCGTATATTCCACGACATACGAAACGGATCAGAAATACGGAACCGAATATCATGAGCGGTTCATCCGATATCTTAAATACGTGCAGGAAAATGACCTCACCGTCGACGGCGCCATGACAGATCCCAAGGGTGACAGAGGGCTGTCTCCGTCAAAACAGGCGGATCCCGATCTCTTCCTGCATATCGTTGAAAAGAACGAGAAGGGGATCGTGGTCAACGGCGCGAAGGCTCACCAGACAGGCGCCGTGAATTCCCATGAGCATCTGATCATGCCTACACAGGCCATGAAAGAAGAGGATAAGGACTACGCAGTCTCATTTGCCGTGCCGGCTGATGCGGAAGGCGTTGTCATGATTTACGGCAGACAGTCCTGTGATACGAGAAAGCTCGAGGGGAGCGGCTGCATGGACTGCGGCAACTGTAAATTCGGCGGGCAGGAGGCCCTGGTCGTCTTTGATCATGTTTTTGTTCCGTGGGAGAGGGTCTTCCTCTGCGGAGAATATGAGTTTGCGGGAATGCTGGTCGAGCGCTTTGCGGGATACCACAGACAGAGCTACGGCGGCTGCAAGGTCGGTGTCGGCGATGTACTGATCGGAGCCGCCGCGCTCGCCGCCGAGGCGAACGGCGTGGCGCGCGCCTCCCACATCAAAGACAAGCTGATCGAGATGACCCACCTCAATGAGACGCTGTACTCCTGCGGAATAGCCTGCTCAGCCTTGGGACACGAGACCCCGGCGGGCAATTATGAGATCGACAATCTTCTTGCGAATGTATGCAAACAGAACGTCACCCGCTTCCCGTATGAGATCGCAAGACTTGCGGAGGATATTGCGGGAGGACTGATGGTAACCATGCCCTCACAGGCAGATTTCGAATCCGAAGAGACGGGAGAATACTGCAGGAAATATTTCAGGGGACAGGCGGATATGGATACCATGGACCGCATGAAAATCCTCAGGCTTATCGAGAACCTGACGCTTGGAACCGCCGCGGTGGGATACAGGACAGAGTCCATGCACGGGGCCGGCAGCCCGCAGGCGCAGCGCATCATGATCTCCAGGCAGTGGGATTTGGAAAAGAAGAAGGAATATGCCGCCACTCTTGCGGGGCTTAAGCAATGAAAACAGGATGCTCGGTTCTAAACAAAGATGAAATCAGGATTGCAAAAGAGGCCGGCTATGATTATGCGGAGCTGAAGGGCAGGTATCTTGCCGGCCTTACGGATGAGGAATTTGACGCAGTCATAAGAGAGTATGATGCATGCGGCCTTACATCCTACGGGATCAACGCCTACTGCGGTCCGGAGATCATGATGACCGGAAGAGAATATGACCCCGCAAAGGCAGAAAGATACGCTAAAATGATGGCAGGGCGCGCCCATAGAGCCGGGGTGAAGATCATCGGCATCGGTTCGCCCGCATCCCGAAGACTCCTTCCCGGAGATACATTTTCTGATGCCGCAAAGCAGATGAAGGAATTCCTCCGGATCACGGCGGAGGCCTTCGCCCCCTTCGGGATGAACGTCTGCCTGGAACCTCTCTCGCCCGCGTTCAGTAATTTCATCAACACAGTGGAAGAGGCGTATCTGCTCATTCAGGATGTCCCGTGCGGCAATCTTGGAATCGTGATTGATTTTTACAATATGGAAGGGAGCCGGGAAGCGGATATCGACCTTTCACCGTTCCTTGACAGAATCCTGCATGCGCATATATCGGATGACCTCGGAGATCCGTACAAAAGAAGCTATCTCCTGCCGGAAAAGAGCCTGCTGCACAAAGAAAGAGTAAGCCGTCTTCTCAAGGCAGGATACCGCGGGAGGCTGACGCTCGAAATGGATCTCCCCGCTGATCCGGGGAAGGCAGCCGAAAGCCTCGATATCCTGCGGGAGGCGGGAAGGCCTGTCTGAAGCCGGAATTAACAGTATTATGGGGATATCAGGTAATTAAGCAGCCAACATGAAAGGATCCTTCCATGAATAAATACGACCGGGTCAAAGCCGCCATAGCCGGCAGGCCGGTTGACAGTGTGCCGTCCTGCTATTCTCTCCACTTCCCCGTACAGGAGGCGTTCGGCGATGCTGCCGTAAAGGCACATCTGGATTTCTACCATGAGACGGATGTGGATATTCTTAAGGTCATGAACGAGAACCTGGTGCCTGCAATAGGAGACCTCGGCAGTCCTTCGGACTGGGACAGGCTTCCTGCCTATGGCAGGAGCTCGCAGTTTATCACTGACCAGCTGGAGCTTATAAAAAGACTGCGGGACGCGGAGCCTGATGCGTATCTTCTTGCTACCGTGCATGGCATCTGCGCAAGCATGCTCCATCCCATCGAAGGAGCATACGGCTATCAGCGGGGAAGGCAGATTCTCGCAGAGCAGGCAAGAATGAAGCCCGCCCCGTATATAGAGGCACTAAAGAGAGTCACGGCAGTCCTTGAGGAGCTGGCAGCGGCATGCGTGCAAGCCGGGTGCGACGGAGTCTACTACGCCGCGCTCGGAGGAGAGACGCGCTATTATACGGACCAGGGGTTTGCCTCGCAGATAAAGCCCTGTGACCATCGAATCATGACGGCGGCAAGACA
>JAEEGL011209338.1_pt1 | contig 12175 bp, 3 predicted proteins | sample 9134231 | NCBI WGS metagenome assembly JAEEGL01 (sample SAMN16246548, study PRJNA631951) | gut metagenome | biome: gut microbiome; feature: rumen; material: fiber-attached | host: Bos | place: Iran: Karaj | collected 2018-10
CTTGAGTTTGAAGACATAAACCGTATCTTTATTCGGTGCGAAGTTCTCCAACTCGATCTCGTTCAGATAAATCATCTGCAGCGTGTTGCAGGTATCCTTGCCGATCTGCTGATAGATAGTGTAGGTGCGATCGGTGGTCTCATCCTGCGCAATGACGCGGATCGTGATCGTTCCTTCTTCATCCATCTCCACCTCGTTCTTGGCAAGCGGGTCACTAGTATTGATCTCCGAGATATCCTCCTTCGTGTACTTGCTCTCCGTACCGAACGGCAGAGTGATCGTCTCCACATACTGCGTCTCGTCGAATACCACGATCTCATCGCCTACCGTCACGCTCGTCAACGAAGCATCGTTATTGCGGGTGAAGATGAAGGTCAACTTATATACCGTCTCGTTCTCTTCGTCCGGCGATACAACGAGGATGAGTACCTCTTTCTTCACAACCGACAACTCATTCTCCACCATCTCGATATGCTGCAACGTATCGGCTACGATCGGCTTGATATCCGGTACATCGTAACTCGTGCGAGCCGGGTCATACGGCATCACGATCGTGTACTCGATGATATCCTGATCGAAGAAGAACAGGTCGTACGGTAACTGCTTGCCGTTCTCCGTGATGATGATGTTATTGAGCGTAGCGATATTGGATTTCACGCGCTCGAAGGTCAGTACATACGTCATCTGCGTACCGTCCTCCGCCGTTATTACCACGCGTACCACATCGCCTTCCGGCAAGATCTCATAGTTCTGCTTCTCTTCACGCTTGGTGACAGAGATAACCGGGATCTCTTCACCCAGACCGATCTCAATGCGGTAGTTCGGTTTCTCCGGATCCCATCCGGGCACACGACTATTACCGTACTTGATTTCAATCGGCGTAGCATCTGACGACAACTCTACCGGGAACTGAACGGTATAGGTACGCGAGTGGTTTCCGGACTCGGCCGTCACCGTGATAGCGTACTTGTAACCCAGCGTCTTATCCGCCGACATATCCATCAGCGTATCGACGCGACATTTCTGCCATTCGTCGCCTAAGATCGGTTCGATACTCAGGTACTGACCGTCCAGAGCAGTCGCCTCTGCGGCCGTCAGGGTCTTATACGAATATTCCAATACATCCGCATCGAACGGCTTGAGCTCGTTGCCGTTGATGATAATACCTTGCAGGCGGTCGTTCTCCGATTTGTTGATCTTGTACGAAACCGTGTATTGGTTGACGTACGTCGTATCTTCCGCCGTTACCGTGATCTGACGAACCAGGATCTTCGCGATCGAGTCGTACTCAACCGTATCCAGTTTCACGGTCGGGAACTCCTCATCGTCCGGCCAGTACAGATCCGGGAACTGGGTCGAACCAATCGCCAGCGTATCGGAATAGTAGAATACCTCCGGATCATAACCGTTCAGCGTGTCGCGGTTCGCCAAGATATAATCGAGCGTTGCTTTCGAGGACAACTTGACGTTGAAGGCGAGCGTGTAGGTCGTCTTATGGTTCTTGTCTTCCTCGTAATCCTCCGCCATCACCAGGATTGTTACCAATCCGTTACTGTTCTTGATCTCGTAGGTCGCATTCTCGTCCTGCGGCGTTACCGATATCTTCGGCATCGCCTCGCCCGTCTTGAGCGTGAACGAATAGAAATAGGTGTACGGGTCGAAGCCTTCGATCGGCAGACTACCCAACTCTATCTCTTGCAGCAACGAGTTATCCGATTTCAACTGGTTGAAGCGCAGCGTATACGTATTCTTCGTCACACCGTCCACCGCCGTTACATGCAGATAGAAGATATCCGCTTTCTCCTCGTGTTGATGCTCGATCTCCACTTTCTGACCGTCCATCTTCAACTGTGCACTTACTTCCGGCAGTTTCTTATCGCCCTTGAGCGAGATCTTATAGTCGTTGTTTCCGCCGTCGAAGAGCAGGTCGCTGTCGAATTTATCCATCGGTTTACCGTCAAACAGGATATTCGCCAACTGTGCATCGTTCGATTGGTTCTCTACGTATATCTCGATCACATAATCGGAACTCGTACCGTCTTCGGCTGTCACGCGCAGCGTATCGCTGTATTGGCGACCGGCGATGATGATGCCTTCGCGCTTGTCTACCGCCTGGAAGCGGTCATCCGATGTATAATCGATCTCGCGCTCATCGCTCTTCAGCGATACGGAGTAGAAGTGACGACCCGGCTCGAAATGATCGAGTGCCTCGCCGTTCACGGTGATACTCGTCAGGTCGGAGCAATGACTCGGTTCCGCCTTGATAGCTATGTAGTAATACTCATTTATCGTACCGTCCTCACTGGTCACGGTGATCATCGTCTCGTCACCGTTCAGTTCGCCCGGCACAACAATCACGTTCTGACCCGGATGACCTACCGCGTACGATACGTTCGGCATCTTCGGTTGCTCTTTCTTAGCACCCTGCGGAGCCGGCAGCGTATATCCGTAATTGGTCTTCTCCGGCAAGAAACCGTCGATCAGCACGTCGTTCAGGTAGATACCGCTCAAGGTAGCGATATCGCTCATCGGACGAACGACCTTCATCGTGTACGCCTTCGTCGTCGCGCCGTCTTCGGCCGTTACGGTAGCCGTATAGAGCACACCGCCTTGTACCGACTCATAGGTCGTGGCGATCGTCTGCTTGTCCTCTGCTCCGATAGTAGCCAGCACAAGCGTCGTGTCGGAGATCAGTTCGTAATCTTTCTCTCCCGGCATGAAGTCCGCATAGTCCACTCCGTCCACCGTAATGGTCTGGAGGTCCGCATTGTGCGATTTCTCGGTCGGATAGAGCCATGTATAGGTCTTCGCTGTGCTCGGAACAGCCCAAGTCATCTTGTCCGGTGCCTGCACGAAGATCACCGAGTCGGTAGCTTGTGCGCGGGTGAAGGCGATATAATCGGTCGGTTTGGCAGCCGTCTTGTCGGTTACGTCACCACCGAAGCCTTCGATCACATTGCCCTTCAACTCAAACTCACTGATCGTACCGTTCGGGGCAATCGTCGGATCGAGACGGTGGATCGTGTACGTACCCTTCGAGCCATCCTCTGCCGTTACACTCAGCACGCCGTTCTCCAGAACCACCGTCTGCAGGTCGGATTGCTTATCGAACGAGATAAGCGGCATGTACGTAGCCGTCACGTCGTATTCTTTCACTTCCGGATTGAACGTCACACCCTCTGCGGCGATGTTCGCCAGCGTCACATCGCTGCTACGCTTGGTCGTGAACTTCACCTTGTATACGGTCGGCTCACCCTTCTCCGGCGTTACCGCGATGGTCATCGTCGAGTCGGATGCGTTGAAAGCGGTCGTCACGGTCTGGAGCGACGAAGCCGGTACCGGAACGAGGTCCGGCAGGCGACGTTGCGATACCGGCAGAACAATCGTATAATCGGTCTTATCGGCCGCAAAACCTGCTATCTTAGCCGTATCCATAATCAGGTTCGCCAATTGGTTCTTCGTGTCCAACGGACGTTTAACCGTCAATGTATAGTCGGTATGATCCGTACCATTCTCTGCATAGTTGACAATAGTAGCGGTACGGGTCTCGAAGTCGGCATCCTTCGTGGGTGCATCCCAGTTAACTAACTGAGCCTGGTCGCTCACCTCACCGGAGAAACTCAAGATAGGACGCTCGATATACTCGCTCGAATCAGCAGGGAATGTATACGTGAATGCCTTACCGTTCAGCGTCGCGTTTGCTCCATTCACCTTCAATCCAGTCAGCGTATGGTTGTAGGTGAATGCGATACGGTCAATATCCATCGTGGTATGGTGATTCATGTTGAATCCACCGATCTGGTGCGCTGCGCACAGTACGATGTTCATCGTGGTCGGATATCCTGCCGTTTGGTTCGCTACAGACAGGTCGAACGGTACGGTCTTCAATTCCGAACTGGTTTGCGTATCGCTCCATGTTAACGTCGTATCGCCGTCCATTCCGTACAAGGTGTACTGAATCAGGTTGTGCTCGTAGATCTCAGAACTGTTATAGGTCAGAATCATCTGGTCCGGACTGTTGTGGAAACTGATACCACTTCCGATTTCAAACGATGTGGCACCGAAACGTCCGTACGAACCGCTTACCTTACCTAAGGTTATGAAAGCAGGGATAGTTCCTCCCAGACCTTCTCCGTAAACGGAGGTCAAATGCACCTTACCGGAGTTATTGGAGATCAATTCAGACGGATAGAAATACATCGTTCCCATCCATACATCCTTATCCAATGCATCACCGCAAGTATTCCAACCTTGAGGTTTCAAGTGCTCTCTGTCATCATAGTAAATATCGATCCAACTGGACTTGGGATCGCCTTTATATACTTCCATATCTACCCACGTCGAGAAATCAGTGTTCGGCACCACATCGTTCGTGTAATAGTACCAAACCTCATACGTGTTCGTACGCTTGCCGTACGTCACCTCTGCTTTCCAGTGCTTGGTCGTTTGCTCGATAATCTCGATCTCCGCACCCTTGTTAAGCGTGTAGCGCAAAACCGGCCTTTCCGTTACGTTCACGATATACGAGAATTGCTCCGGGGTGAAGCCGGCAATCGTAGTGCCGTTCACCTTGATATCCGTCAGCACCGCCGGATCCTCCGTCGGTACGGTCGGAGTGATGGTATATACCTCATCGGGCACTGTATCGTTATTCGCCTTCACCGTGATGATCGTCGGGTTCTTTACCCCACCCGGCTCGATAAACACGGTCTGCTGCGCATATAATTTCTCATATTCCACGGTCATCGTACGCGTACCATACGGCAACTCGACGTCGTACTCACGCAGCGTCTTTACATTGCTCAACTCCTTGTCTATCTCCTTGATATAAATAGCCTGGAGTGAATTGGCACTCTTGTTCAACGCACGCTTAAAGAGGATATTGTACGTACGCGTGTCGCCGTTCTCGGCCGTCACGATGATCTGACTCGTCTCACCGATCGGACGGGAGATGACGTCGATACGTTGTGCCTCCTCATCTTTCTCATATACCATCTTCGGACATGCCTCCGCCTCGTACGGCAAGGTCACCTCATAGTCCGTCACGTTCGGTTTGAAGCGGATCTCTACGTCCTCGTCGTTCAGGTAAAGGTCACCCAACTTCGTGTTGTTCGATGCCTTCACCGGGAAGGCGATGTAATAATCCTGACTTGCGCCGTTCTGCGCCTCTACGTGGATACGCGTCACGCCGTTCGGACGACTGAAATAGGTCGTGATTGTCTGCGTCGACAGTTGACCGATCGGGAAGACGTTCGGTACGGTTGTCAGACTCTTATCGATCGTGTCCGTATAGTTCGTGATGGCCGGATCGAAGCCCTCAAGGCTCTCGCCGTCAATCAGAATATTTTTCAGCAGCGCATTACCGCTCACTATGCGCGAGTAAGTCACAGTATAGGTATTGTTCGCGCCGCTCTCCGCGTATACGATCACTTGCTGATGGTTCTCATCCACGTTGTTCTGGATGATCGTCTGACCCTCGCGTGCCTCCACTACCAAGGTCGGCAACTCAGCGCCTTCCTCGATTGTCGCCGTATAAGCGAACAAGGTCGGACTGAAGGTCTGGTCGAACGCTTTCGGAGCGATACTCATACCTTTCAGCGTCGCATCGTCGTACTTGGCGATGATATACTGCACGAGGTACGTGTTCAACTCGCCGTTCTCGGCCATCACCGTGATACCCCATTTGCCTTCTGCCAACTGGCCGAAGAAGAGTACCTGTGCGCCGTTAGCGGCCTGATACGTGATCGTCGGATACGTGCTACCTGCCGCCAGGTTGTATTCATAACTCAGTATATTCTTCGCAAATCCGTCAATCAGTACGCCGTCCGCATAGATGGCCTCCAAGGTGTTATCACCCGATACCGTACGGGTAAACGTCACGGAGTAGATCGCTTTCTGACCCTCATGCGATACCTGCAGATAAGCCGTGTTGCCTTTCCAAAGCACGTTGATCGTCATGTTCTCACCGATACCTTCTACGGTCGGTAACTCGTTGCCACTCAAGGTCACGTCGTAATGCATCGTCGTCGGAGCAAAACCCTCTACACTCGTGCCGTTATAGCGGATATCGCTCAACTGCACACTCGTAGCCGGCGCTTTGACAAAGTCAATCGTGTACTCCGAGTTACTCTCCTCCATCTCCACGAGTATCGTAGCCGTTCCGGCTGCGTACGGCGCGGTGATCGTCACTTGCTGCTCCTCGGCGCCCTTGACAACCAATATCTTCGGGCATGTCTCGCCCGTCAGCGGATAACTGTACTCGTACTGATCTTTGCGGAAGCCCGGCAGCAGGATCGTGTCGTTGCCTTCTACCAGCAATATGCTGTCGAGCTGCGTGCTGGCAGCAGACGGAACAAGGAATTTCAGTTTATACGTACGCTTGTCGTCGTTCTCCGCTTTCACAGTCAGACGAACGATACGTTTGTTGTTCTCATCCCATTTCTTGGTCACCGTCTGACCCGGTTCACTCAATTCCCAGGTCACGTCCGGCATATCCACACGACCCGTATCCAAGGTGAAGGTATAATCGTTCACCTCCGGATCGAAGCCCGGCAGCGGAGTCACTACGCCCTTCACCGTATCGTTCACGTAGATCATCTGCAGCGCCGTATTACCGGATAACTCATACACGAACTTGATCGTGTACGTACGACTCGCGCCGTTCACCGGACGAACCGATATCTTGTATTTACCGTTCGGCGAAGTGGTCGGATAGACGTCTATCGTCTGGTAGTCCTCGCTCTGTGCCTCGTATGTCACGGTCGGCAGCGAGTCGCTCTCTAACTTCACCCAGTATTCATTGCGTTGCGGATCGAAAGCGATCGGATGATATTTCTCGTCCTGCAAGTCATAGTACGGACCTACGCTCAGACTCTTGAGCGTGTTGTCCTTGTATTGGATCACCTCGAACGTGATATAGTAATTGGTCGTACTTCCGTTACCTGCCGTCACGGAGATACGCATCTTGCCGTTCACGCTCGTCGGCGCCGAGATAGCGATCGTCTGGAATTCATCGTTCGCAATCGGTTCTACTACCGGGAAGGTCTCCATCGTCGTTCCGATCGGCAGCGAGTACTGATACTCCGTCTTGTCTGGAGAGAAGCCCTCCAAAGGTACACCGTTGATCAAGATCCCTTTCAGCGTCGAGATCTCGGATTTCTCCGTCGAGAAGACAATCTTGTAGATCGATTGGTCACTTCCGTTTCCGGCCGTCACTTTCACCTTCACCGTGCCGTCCACTACGCCCGGCTCCAGACTCAATATATCGATCGTCTGACTGTCCTCACCCTTCGTCGCGATGATCTGCGGCAACTCGGTCGCACCCATCATCAGATTCACGTAATACGTCATGTTGTCCGGATCGAAGGCCAGCACCGTCTGGTCGCCCTGCTTGGACGGGTTCACACGCGCAATCTTATCGCCGATCACCTGCAGGTCCGCCAGACGAGAATAAGAAGACGCCTCTTTCTTGAAATTCAACTTATATACCTTCGCCGTCGGGTTACCCGGAGTGGATACGCTGATCTGGTATTGACCGCCGTCCACTACGTCCGGCGCCTTGTAAACGATCGTCTGCTCACCTGCCGGATAAGCGGATACGGCCTCTACCGTCGGCATCTCGTCGCTCTGAACCGATACTTTATATACCGTCTGCGAGGGCGAGAAACCCGGGATCTGCTTACCGTTCACCAGGATCGACTTCAGCGTGTTATCCTTCAGCAATCCGATGCTGAACTGGATCGTATAGGTCTCCTTCACTTTCTTGCTCGGCGAAGTAACCACGAGTGTCGCCTTTCCCTTCGGCGAAGTCGGCTGCGTCTCCTCTACTTTCTGCTTCTCTTCCGCCAAGGTATATACCACTTTCGGCGTCGCGGTCGTACCGTACGGCAACTCGACGTTGTAGTTGTTCTTACCGAAACTGTAATCGCTCAGCGCGATCGTGTCGTCGCCTAATACGTACGAGATTCCCGCCAGTTTCGCATTGTCGCTCTCCGCACGCTGGAAAAGGATACGGTACACCGTCTTATTCGTCGGATCATCCTCGGCCGTCACCGTGATCGTCGTCTCTTTGCCGTTCAGGTCACCCATCGATACGTTGATCTCCGAACCCTGCAACTTACGACCCGGGAAATTGAAGGTCTTCGTGAATTTCGATTTACGGTCATAACCGTCACCTTTCGTACTCAACGTACCTACACCACGCCATGCCTCGATAGAGGGGATAGAAGTGGCGTCTGTACCTAACGAGTACACCTGTACCTCCGTGCTGTTCGGGTCGAATGCATTCCATTTCTTACCGCCTACCCACAGCTCCTGGATCTTCGATGAGTAGATCAACTCTACGTCATCCACGTACAGCGCGTTGTCGACATAAAGACCGTCGTTCGCGCGGAAGTTAGGATAGTTAGATGCCGAGAAGAGCATGTTACAACTCGTCGGCACCAGATCATTCATGTAATAGATAGGGATCACGATACGCGTCCATGTGTTATACGACTGACGTGCTTTCAACCATCCTTCCGATACCTGCTTGGCCAAGGTAGCCGTACCGCACTCGTTGCCGTCCAGCACCTGACGGATATCCGATTCCTCATTCACAATGTAATCCGGCACCTCGGAACAAGCGCTCGCTTTGTTCAAGAATTTCTTTCCCTTCGATTCGCCTTGCCACGAGTAGAACAGGATATGAAAGTCCTCCTTGTCCGTCGCAGGACCCGTACGCTTGATCCATACCGCTACCGAGTCCGGACGGTGATCAAAACTGACACCACCTTTCGAACCCGCGGTCGCGGAGTTCGTATCCAAACCCTTCAGGTACTGCCATGCCTCGGCCAACGAGAAATAACCCGGAGCGTTCTCCGTGATACCGGCGGCTCCTACCTCTCGACCCTTCGTCATCGCGCAGTAACCCGAACGACCCGTCTCGCGGTACATAAAATTGAAACGGAACGTCATACCTATGGCACTCTGCTCTACGTTCGATCCGTGCCAGTTCTTCGGCTGCACGTTTCCGTCAAACGCACTACCCGACCAATCCTCAAAATGCGGGTCGGGCAACTGAAAATCGGTGGCCGCATTCGCTGTCACAGCGACCAGCATCACCATCATCTGTAGTAAAAACTTTTTCATTATACTGATTTTTTTGTTTGTTTCGCTCTGCAATCGTTCAAAAATTGCCGATTTTTAAGATTTATATTAAAATTCTTACTGTTTTTGGCCTAAAAAAGGCCCAAATTTTCACGACTGCAAAATTACTGCTTTTCTGTCAATCCCACAATAGCATTTATTATGAAAAAGTACACGATTATTAAGCAGCACTCTAAAGAGTGTTGCTAAATGGACTTTGCAAAATGTACAAATTTTAAGAATGCACGAAAGAAAAAACGGCCCGTTTTAGAGGACCGGATTTTCTTTTCTAAGGACAGCTCGGATGAAGTTGTCTATGCGGGAATAGATGAGGTAATTGCCGTCTTTATCTTTGGGTGCGATCGGGTCGTGAGGGCCATTGAGCTGTGCATAGAAGCGGGCCTTGTAGGAGTCCAGAAGGGCTTGTTTTTCCGGCGGAAGTGGCGTTTTGTTGCGCATGGAATCGATGAATTCCTGAGCAAGATGGGAGGCATTGCCGAAAGCGGTCATGTTCGCCCGCTCGCGGAAATAGATGGGGCTTGCTTTGTAATTGCGGGAATGCGGAATGTAGGCCTCGAGACGACCGACGCGGGTAACGTTGCCATCGTAGTCACGGAATACCTTGCGGCGCTCAACTGTACCGTCTTTGGAGTGAGCACCTATCATTTCCTCGATATGAGGTTTGTGTTTGATTTTAGCCATCGCTGTATGAAGGGATTATTATTTATGTATTTAAGGGGTAGCAAAGGGGTAGCAAAATACCCCGTTCCGACCCTTATAATCTCGCACTTACCGCGTACTTACGACGCACTTATCTCGCACTTATCACGCACTAATTTTTGCTTGCGTTTTTGTTGGTATTATATACATGGTATATAATACTAGAGAGTTGAAGGGTTTTTGTTTGAAATCGAGTGCAAAGGTACAACAAAAAAATGATATATGCAAATAATAGGGAGATTTTTTTTGTAAAACAGAATTATTCCAAAGGATCGACGGAAGTGATGACGATGGGGCGTTTGGAGCGACGGTAGATGACGTAGGAGCGGGAAGGATCGGTCATGAAGGCTGCAAAATTGCCGATTTGTGAACAGCGGTACAGACCGACGTAGCCACCTATGCCGCCGATACCGAACAAACGGATGGTAAACGCGTCCTTGGGGAAGGGTTTGATGGCAGTTATTTCGGAGCGAGGAATGACAACCTTTCCGATGCCTTTGTGGAGGACGATCTGCTCGTCATCGACCGTTATTCCTCGTGGCATGAACGCCGCCACGCAAACGAAAAGCACAACAATGACACCCAAAACGATCAAGAGGGCGGTCTTGTCCGAAGCGTCCAGATTCTCTGCGGTAAAATAAATGACGGTAATGATCACGATGGCGCTGATGAGGATGAAAAAGCCGAACTTGGTCATGTTCGCCAGGCTTTTTGACCACGGACAAGGAGTGCTGGTATTCATAAATTCGCTATGTAAAAATAGATTGTTAATGTTTATTATTTGTTGTTATCATGCTACGACGGATGGCTCTTTTTAGTTGCGCAGTCTCTACTCCATAGAGTGCTGCTAATTCATAATCTAACATCACTTTACGTCCTTTTACCTCATAAATTTTGTTTTGAATAATTGCTACCTCATCCATATATTTATCTTTCTTCGTTCATGATGCCAAATTGGCACCTTGAACATTTTGCTGCTTTTTCATTAACAAGAGAAAAGAACATTATCCTTTGCGGGTGCAAAGATACAACAAATTTTTGATATATGCAAATGAATTAGTAAGAAAAAAATATTTTTGCAGAATTGCTATCTTTTTGAGTGTCTCAAAAGAATTAACAGAACTTGAGGTGTTTGTACCACAGAACCATATACACGATCTGGCTAATGGTCACGATCAAAGAGCACAAGCCAAGATTCAGTGCCATTATTTTGGCATCGGGATTTGCGTTTATCCAAACGGTAAAAATAGCAACACCTATCTGTCCTACACAAAAGGCGAGCGCCCAGTTGTACAATTTTGTGTTGGAATAATACTTTGCGATGAGAAGGACTGCCGCACATGCTGTGAGTGTTTCTGCGAGTGCGAAGATGACCGTTGCCCATAGTGCCATTGTTTCAATAGAGGCTGCGAGCAGGTATATTGCCACGCATTGGTTGAGAACCTGCACGAATCCGGAAACGGCCAGAGCACCACCACCCCATTGAGCGAGTTTGTCTGCCGATGAGTATAGAACCCATCCGAGACCAATCAGACATAAGGGAAGTAGGGTATTTGTACATGCGCTGACGAATTGGAGCGTACGTTGCATACTCTCGATGCTGTCTCCTCCCATTTGTTTCATGGCAGCCCATACTGCGCCGGCCATAGATACTAACATTACTACGCCGAATAGTACAAACCATCCGACAATCCATTTACGAATTTGTTTCTCTTTCATTGTTATATACATTTAGTTTAACTTATTTTGTTTTTATGTTGTAAAATGGCTTTGCCGAGAGCGATACTGTTGGCATGACCGAACAGATTTCGCTCGACGCCATTGATCTTCAGCCGCAGGGATGGATAGAGAAAAAAGTCACTGCCGATTATTTCCACCGAATCGATGCTATCAATAAGAATACGCAATTCTTCCTCGCGATTGAAGGGTTTGTTCTCCTGAATGATGAGCGTGTCGCAGTCAATGATATATTTGTTGCGTGTGAGTAGCACTATCCACCATGCCACCATTCCGACAGAGATAGTGACAAGGAGCGCCAGGATAGTAACAAAACCGGGGACTTCCATAAGACGGAATGCGTTGTCCGCTATCTTTTGCAACGCCTGATCCATCGATCCGGTGACAAAAAAAGCGCGCGACACGGCATCAATAAAAAAGACATAGTAAGTTAACACTACCATATAGGCATAATCTTGCCACGCGACACCATTACTGAAATCCTGATAGTCCGGTACAGGTGCCTTGCGTTCTTCGTCGGTCAGTACAATAGGAACCGTGCGCCGCCACGTTTTGTACCATATGAGCGCAAACAGCACTAATAATCCTACCA
>JAEEGL012648393.1_pt1 | contig 12175 bp, 8 predicted proteins | sample 9134231 | NCBI WGS metagenome assembly JAEEGL01 (sample SAMN16246548, study PRJNA631951) | gut metagenome | biome: gut microbiome; feature: rumen; material: fiber-attached | host: Bos | place: Iran: Karaj | collected 2018-10
ATAATCGGCGTCGTCGGGGTCGCAGTTCGTATCGACGATAGCGACGACAGGAATACCGAGTTTCTTTGCCTCAAGAACCGCGTTATGCTCTTTTCTCGGGTCAACGATGAAAATAGCTGCGGGAAGTCCGCCCATTTCCTTGATACCGCCGAGGTTTCTCTCGAGGTTGTACATCTCTTTCTGCAGAGAAGCGACTTCCTTCTTGGGAAGCATATCGAACGTGCCGTCTTCCTGCATCTTTTCAAGGGAACGGAGTCTGTCGATAGAAGTCTTGATCGTCTTGTAGTTGGTGAGCATTCCGCCAAGCCATCTGACGTTGACGTAGTACATGCCGCATCTCTCCGCTTCTTCGCGGATAGCGTCTGCAGCCTGTTTCTTCGTACCTACGAAGAGGATCTTTCCGCCTTCTGCGGCGGTGTCGCGCACGAAGTTGTAAGCTTCTTCGAACTTTTTGATCGTCTTCTGAAGGTCGATGATGTAAAGTCCGTTGCGCTCGGTGAAGATGTACTCAGCCATCTTCGGGTTCCAGCGTCTCGTGTGATGTCCGAAATGGACGCCCGCTTCGAGAAGCTGTTTAATGGTTACGATAGACATAATGTCCTCCTACGGTTTTTCCACCATAGTCCGTCTTTTCTGTAACCGGATATACCGGCACCGTCAGAAAGAAAGGAACTATGTGTGTGATAAATTCGTGTCTTTGACACGTAAATGGTATTATACCACTTACAAATTGTTTTTTCAATAGTTTTTGAGGATTTTTTTCTTAAATATGTAAAGAAAATGGGGATCAGAGTTTGATCCCCGTCAGTTCCGCTATCTTTCGCGTGACTCCGCATTTATCGGGTCCCGCTATTGTGCCGTTGACGCTTGACATTACTTTTTCGGGTGAACCGATCGGTGCAAAGCACAGATCGCTGACCTCGAACATGGTAAGATCGTTGAAATTGTCTCCGAAAGTTACGAGTTTGTCAGATCCGGTCTGCTTTTTTAGAAACTGCACCGCGCTTTTCTTCGACGCATAGGGCGAGTAGATCTCAACGTACCGGCTGTCGGATGCGTTATCCTTATATGACGTCAGACAGACGTCTTCAACGCCCTTCAAACGTTCCAACAGCGCGCTGCCCTCGCAGTCTTTGACGATCGCGCAGAAATAGATCACGTCGCCGAGCGAATCGGGGCCGGTACGGAACAACTCGTCCGGTGCGACTTTGATAAAAGGCTTTCCGAAGCTTTTTATTCTTTCCTCGATGAAAGATCTCATATTATCCCCGGATATCTCCGAGTAATAAGTCAGCATTTCGCCGTCTTTAAATCTGTAAACGAGAGGCAGAGTACCGGAAGCCAGAAAACTCTTCCCTGCTTTGTCGGCAACCTTGTCGGGGATCCTTTTGACGTCGAGGGTCAAGCCTTTTTTAACGTCACGAATCATTTTGCCGTTAATCAAAGAAACGGGGATCGGAACGGGAACGTCGCGCAGTATACGGTCGACGGTACGGTAGGTTCTCGCAGTTGAAAACGTCAGCTTTACTCCTTCGGAGTTCAGTTTTTTGATATGAGCGACGCACTCTTCTGACAGGACCGGTTCTTTACCGAATAGAGTTCCGTCAAGATCTGTGACGAAAAGAGTGTTTTCAAATTCCGCGTTCAATGAGTTTCCCTCCCCTCATATCGAACTGATAAACTGTGCAAAAAGGACCAGAAGAGGCAGAGTCCCTACTGAAAACAAAGTCGTGATACCGACGAGCTGGGAAGAATACCCCGAATCCATCGAATACAGTTCCGAGAACATTGATACGACGGAGGCAGAAGGCAGCGCGGCCATAACCGTCCCGAACATGATAAAGAAGGGATCGAGACCGAGCAGGCGCAGGACGCATGCTGTTATCAAAGGTATTACGATGAGTTTCAATGCGGAAACGATATAAGTCGAGATCTTCCCGAACAGTAGTTTCGGGGAGCGGGATGCTATAAGCGCGCCCGTAATGAGAAGAGAAACGGGAGTACAGAGGCCTGCGAGATACTGAGAAAACGAAATGATCGCTGAAGGCATTCTGAAAGGAAGAAGGAACAGTACGATACCGATCAGGCTCGGGATCGTGCCGTAATTGATAAAGATCTTTCGCGGAGTCAGCTTGATATCTTCTCTTCCTCGCGAGAGCACGAACACGCCCCAAGTCCACAGAAACAGATGAAAACCGACAAGATAAAAAGCTCCGCAGAAAAGGCCCTTTTCTCCGTAAAGAGAGTTCATGATCGGGAAGCCTATAAAACCGCAGTTGGTAAAGATCAGAGCGAACTCGGTTATTGATCTGTTCGGATCCTTACGGAACCCTTTTGAGAAAACAAAAGCAAGACCTGCCATTAAAACGTGAAGGCCGAAACTCAAAGTGAGTGCAAGGAGCCCCATTTTTAAATTCTCGGTCGAGAAATCAAGAGAAATCAAAGACGAGATCAGCAAAAACGGCTGTCCGATCTTAACGATGACAGCAGATAGTTTTTTAGTTGATACTTCGTCGATAACGCGCGTCTTGTTTGCGACGAATCCTGCGGCAAGAAGCAAAAACAGTGTCGCGTCTGTCGAAAGCAGCGCGCCGTAATCCAGAATCATAAATACTCCAATGAATAGTAAAAGAGTTTTCTTACGGATATGATATCATAATGGAACGCGATTTGTCCATATTCAAGCACAAAAACGATCCATTATGTTGATTTTATACCGCGAATCGTTTATAATCGACTTGATAAAATAATTATTCAAGAAAGGCAAATACCGAAATATGATCCTTCGTGATAAACTCGACAAATGTCTTACCTCTAAACCGGACAATCACTTACTTCCTTTTTTCTGGCAGCACGGCGAAGACGATGAAACGATACTCGAAGAGCTGCACAGGATAGCGGATTCAGGCGCGGGCGCACTTTGCGTGGAATCCAGACCTCACGATGGATTCGCCCGCGATCCCTGGTGGGATGACATGCGTCTTATTCTTGAAGAATCGACAAAACTCGGGCTCGACGTATGGGTACTTGACGATAAATATTTTCCGACCGGATTCTGCAACGGCGCCGTGAAAGAGCGTTTTCCCGATCTCGGGAAAAGAGGAATAACCGAAAAACATATCGACGTAAAAGGACCGGTCAAAGACGGCTGCGTGATCCTGGAAGGATGGGCGGATGACGACGATATCTTTATTGCAGCAGTTGCCTGCAAGCGTGGAGATAAAGACGAAGAACTGACAGGAGAATGCTTTGACATTACGGACAAAGTCCGGGACGGATTGATATGGTTTGACGTTCCCGAGGGCGTTTGGAGGGTTTTTCTTCTGTTTGAAAGACCCGTTAAAGACGGCAGAGTCGATTTTACCAATCCCGCGTCGGTCGATCTTATGTTCAGCGAGATCTATGAACCGCACTTTGAAAAGCTCGGGAAATATTTCGGAAATACTTTCAAAGGTTTTTTCAGCGACGAACCGTTCTTGATGGATAAGGGTTCGCTTCCCAAAAACGGAAAGACCAAGTCACACGGAGTATACCCGTGGAACGAACACATAAAAAAAGAAGTCATCGCAAGATACGGAAAAGACTGGCTCGTTCATCTCCCCTCTCTCTGGTTCACGATGAACGGTGTCACCCCGAGATACAGAGTCGCTTATATGGACGGTGTGACGACGCTTTATAAAACGAATTTCTGCGATCGGGTCGGAGACTGGTGCCGTGCTCACGGCGTTGAGTATATCGGTCATATCGTCGAGGACTACGATCAGCATTCCAATATGGGAAGCGGTGGCCATTATTTCAGGTCTCTCGACGGTCAGGATATGGCGGGAGTCGACGTGGTCCTCTGTCAGATCGTTCCTGGAATGACCGAACACGCGAACGTCTGCCCGTGCTGGTACGATACCGCCGACCCCGATTTCTTCCATTTCAGCCTCGCTAAACTCGCCGCTTCTCACGCTGATATACAACCGTTGAAAAAAGGACGAGCCATGTGCGAGATATTCGGCGCTTACGGATGGGCTGAAGGGCTCAAAACTATGAAGTGGCTTGCCGATCATATGCTTGTCAGAGGAATGAACTATTTCGTTCCTCACGCGTTTTCGGCTAAATTCCCGGACGAGGTGCCGCCGCAGTTCACGGGTGCGGGTCATAACGCCGAATTCAGATACTTCAGGATACTTATGGAGTATATGAACCGTGTTTCGACGATGCTCGATACCGGCAGGCATATCTGCTCCGCGGCGATCCTGTATCACGCTGAGGCTGAATGGACAGGCGGCGACTATATGAAGTTTTATGAACCTGCCCGTCACCTTACGGAAAATAATATTGATTTCGATATCGTCTCTGCCGATTATCTTCTGACGGCTGTCTCAAACAACGGAAAGCTTGAACTCTCGGGCAACTTATTCGACTGTTTTATCGTTCCGTACAGCGAATACCTTCCCGAAAAAGTTCTGCTCAAACTTAAAGATCTTTCTGAAAACGGAGTCGACGTAGTCTTCGTCGGCGGAATGACCGAAATGACGGTTGAAGGAGACTGTTTCGACCTTCGCGGAGATCACGTTTACTGCTGTGAACTCTCTTCCCTTTCACGTTGGATGAGAGAACGCGGTTACTGTGACGTTTCGGCGGAAAATGAAGAAAAATATCTTCGTTTCTATCACAGACGGGTCGGCGAGGAAGACGTCTATATGCTGACGAACGAAGGGATCGACGCTGCGATCCGGACCGAGATCGTCTTTAAAGAGTTCAAAGGCGGTAAGTACGTCCGTTATTCTCCGCTTGAGAACAAGGCGTACGCCTGTTCCTGCGAAAAAGGTAAGATCTGCGTATCTCTTGATCCTTACGAATCGGTAATATTCATATTCGGGACTGACGTCAGCGGTTTGGACGCTCCTGAAGAATTTAAAACCGTTAAAGCCTTCCCTGTAGAGGGTGATTGGAACTTTTCGGTCTGCACGGCGGAGGAGTATCCGTCATTCCGCGGCGGGGCGGTCCTTTCTGAACTGGAAAACGTCACTTCTCCGAAGAACGATCCTCGTTTCGGCGGGTTTATGAAGTATGAGATCAAGTTTGACGTTTCCGTCATACCAGAACGCAGATATTATCTCGACCTCGGTTTCGTCGGTGAAACTGCCGAAGTTGCGGTCAACGGAAAGAATTGCGGATCGTCTATCGTTCCGCCCTACGTTTTTGACGTAACGGACGCTCTCAGAAACGGAGAAAACGAACTTTGCGTCGTAGTATCAAATCATTTGGGTTACGAACAAAGAGACCTTTGCTCAAAATACCTGCTTATGGAGCCCTCCGGGCTTTTGGGCCCCGTTATCCTGACCGAAAGGGAAATCCTGAAATGAAAGAACTGAAATTCGGAATAATCGGGACAGGTATGATCAGCGGAATGTTCGCTGACGCGGTACGTGAAGTCAGCGGAGTTTCGGTTGCTGCAGTTTTGTCAAGAAAAAAAGAAACCGGAGAGGATTTCGTCCGTCGCAATTATCCGGACGGGTCGTTTCGTCCCGCGGTAGTGACAGAGATCAAAGACCTGTTCTCATCCGACGTAAACGCGATATACGTTGCGTCACCGAATAAATATCATGCTGAAACTTCGATCGAGGCAATGAGTGCAGGCTTTGACGTCTTATGTGAAAAACCGATCGCCTCGAACGTGAAAGAATACGACGAAATGCTCGCCGTATCGGCAAAGACCGGCAAGGTTTTGCTTGAAGCGATGCGGCCCGCGTTCGACCCCGCTTACGATACGGTCAAACGTGCGTTAAAAGAGATCGGGAAGATCAGGCGCGCTTCGTTTGAATACTGTCAGTACTCTTCCCGTTACGACAGATTCAAAAGCGGAGAATATATGCGCGCTTTCGACCCTTCTTATTCGAACGCAGCGGTAATGGATATCGGCATATATCCCATTTACGTGTGCGCAATGCTATTCGGTGAACCGAAAGGACCGCTCAGCGCCTCGTCGACGGTCTTTGAAAACGGTATGGAGGGAGGCGGCGAGGCTATCCTTCACTACGCAGGAATGAACGCCGTTATTTCCTATTCAAAGATATGCGACAGCGTAACACCCTCTGTAATAATCGGTGAGAAAGGTTCCGTCACGATCGATAAGCTTTCATCTCCCTCAAAGGTTCGTTTGATAAAAAGAGGAGGAACAGACGTAATCTATTCCTCGGATAAACAAAACAATATGAACTACGAGATAGAAGTATTCAAAGAACTTGTATCAAAAAAAGAAACCAGGCATAAGTACGCGGCGATATCCCGAATCTCAATGGAAGTGACCGACGGGATCCGCCGCGAAAACGGTATCTTTTTTTCAGCAGACCGGTAAAGATAAACGAATCACACTCCGTTCAGATATTCAAGGGCTTTTTTGGCGGCAGACGCACCGTCTGCGCAGGCAGTGACTATCTGACGGAGTTTTTTCTGTCTTGTGTCGCCGGCAGCGAAAACTCCCGGCGCAGACGTAATGCAGCTTTCGTCGGATATAATATATCCTTCATCGGTCAGATCAACGACATCCGAGAAAGCGCCGTTATCGGATATCAGTCCGGCAGCGGCAAATACTCCGCTGACGGGAACGGTTCTGACGAGATCCGTTTTAAGATCTTTAAGTTCTATCCCGGTTAGCGTTTGCTCGCCGATTATCCTTAAGGGAACGTGAGACGTGATACGTTCGATATTTTCAAACGAAGAAACGGACCGAACGTATTTCTCGTCCGCGCGGAACTCGTCACGTCGGTGGATCAGAAAAACGCGCCTGCAAATACCGGCAAGATACGCGGCATCCTCAAGGGCGCTGTTCCCTCCTCCGATAACTGCGACGTCGCGTCCTCTGAAGAAAATGCCGTCGCAGACAGCGCAATAAGATACGCCTCTGCCCGTGAACTCTTTTTCGCCGGGAATATCGAGCTTTCTACGCGTTACTCCGTTAGCTATAATAACGGCGTTTGCCTCATATGAGTTCTTTTGACAAATGACTTTGTAACCCGTGCCTATTCTTTCCAGTGACAGCACGTTATCAGTCGTCAGCGAAACGCCGGACGCTTTTACGCACTCAAACATTTTCTCTGACAGTTCCCATCCCGCGATTTCGGTAAATCCGGGATAGTTTTCTATACGGGATGTCGTGATCATCTGACCGCCGTACATGCCTTTTTCGATCAGCCGGACCGAAAGACCGGCGTCAGTCGCGTAGATCGCGGCAGTCATCCCGGCGGGACCTGCGCCGATTATTATAACTTCTTTCATAGCCCCTCTCTCAGTTTTCATACGGAGCAACGAATTCGCTCATCTTACGGGCGACTTCATGCGGGTCTGTTGAAGTACTGCACTCAAAAGCGAGATATCCGTCGTAACCGGTGTTTTTGATCGCCGAGAAAATATTAGCGTAGTTAAGCTCACCCGTTCCCGGCTCCTGCCGTCCGGGATTGTCTCCGATATGGAAATGACCGATCAGATCGATGTTTTCCGTAATATTGCGTATGACGTTCCCCTCGGTGATCTGCTGATGATAAATATCAAACAGAACTTTTACCGCCGGTGAATCTACGCGTCTGATCAGATCAAACGCCTCGGAACTCTTACTGATCAGATACCCTCCGTGATCGACGAGAACGTTCAGCGGTTCGAAAACGACGCAGATACCGCTCTGTTCCGCGATCTTTCCGAATTCCGAGAGAAGGTCCGCAACCATTTCTACCTGTTTTTCTCTTTCTATATCAAAACGTTCGTTTCCGCTTGTTGCGACAATATTCGGTACTCCGAGCTTTTCACACGCAGCAACGGTTTCAGCAAACGATTTAATAAAAGGTTCTCTTGAATCCTCATAGACCATGCCGTGTTCCCATTCGAGATAACCTTTTAAGCTTTTGTCAACAGATTCGATCAGCAGTGCGGAATTGACCATCTCTTCCCTTTTGAGGTGGTCGGACGCTTTATTGAGATCAAGACCGGCCCAGGATAGATTTTCAAGAGCTGAAAAACCGCATTTCCGGGCTTCCGTTACGTTCTCGTACCAATCTCCTCCGAACCACCATCCGCATGACGAAAATTTCATTATTAGCACCTCCCCGGCAATTCGCCGCTGCATATTTCTTTATTAAATTATATCAAGCTGACTGTTGAATGTCAACGAACAAATACCGTACGGGACTTGACCCGTACGGTATTTTGCGATTATTCGGGATCGCTGCCGTTATTGCCGTTATCCGTATCGTCGGGCTGTTCGGGGTCGTCAACGGCAGGCCCGTCTTCTTTCTGTTCCGGACGTTCCGTTTCAACCCCTGTCCCGGTCGGATCGTCCGGGCGCGGATGACCGTTCTGATGAGCGAACGCACCGCCGTTTTTCTTTAACTCCTCGAGTCTTCTCTCTTCTTCGCGGCGCCTCTCCTCCTCTTTGATGTGAGCCGCTCTGCGTTTGTTCTCTTCCTCGCTGCGCTTTCTCTTTTCGGCTACCATAGCCTCAAGTTCTTCCGCGGTAGGATCGCCTTCCATAACGAGGCGGAACTGTTCTTCCTCCATGACCTCGTTTTTGAGAAGATACGCCGCAATGAAATGAAGCTTGTCAATATTCTCTTTCAGTATTTTTTCCGCGTCAGCGTAGGCATTCGCAATGATCTTTTTGATCTCTGCGTCGATCAGTGCGGCAGTCTGTTCGGAATAGGTCTTTGTGTTGTTGAAATCACGGCCGAGGAATATCTCGTCGCTGGTAGACTCATTACCGTAAAGTATGGGACCCAGTTCGTCACTCATACCGTATTTCATAACCATCATACGGGCTTTGGAGGTCGCTCTTTGAATATCTTCTGACGCGCCTGTCGTAATGTCACCGAAGATTATCTGTTCGGCGATCCGTCCGCCGAGGCAAACGGCGATAGATCCTTCAAGTTCGGTTTTGGTTATCTGATTTCTGTCGCGTTTCGGAAGATTGAGAGTATATCCGAGAGCGCGCCCGCTCGGTATGATAGAGATCTGGTGAACAGGATCGTCTTTTGCTCTGAAATAGGTGACGATAGCGTGACCTGCTTCGTGATAAGCTGTGTTTTTCTTTTCTTCTTCTGTAAAAATACGGGATTTCTTTGTGGTGCCGACGATTACTTTGATCATTGATTCCTCAATGTCGTTCATGCCGATCAGGTGCTTTCCCTTACGCGCTGCAAGCAAAGCAGCCTCGTTGAGAAGATTGGACAGGTCGGCGCCGGTAAAACCGACTGTAGTACGCGCGATGACTTCAAGATCAACTCCGTCTTCAAGAGGCTTGTTTCTTGAATGAACTTTCAGGATCTCAAGTCTTCCGTTGAGATCGGGATAATTCATAGTAACCGTGCGGTCAAATCTACCCGGTCTCAAAAGCGCGGGATCAAGGATGTCAGGACGGTTAGTTGCCGCCATAACGATAACGCCGGTATTAGTGTCAAACCCGTCCATTTCGACAAGCAGCTGGTTAAGAGTTTGTTCTCTTTCATCGTGACCGCCGCCGAGGCCTGCGCCTCTGTGACGGCCTACCGCGTCGATCTCGTCGATAAATATGATAGCAGCAGGATTTTTCTTCGCAGTTTCGAATAAGTCGCGTACGCGTGACGCTCCGACGCCGACGTACATTTCAACGAAATCCGATCCTGAGATCGAGAAGAACGGTACGCCCGCCTCTCCAGCCACGGCTTTGGCGATCAGAGTCTTACCGGTTCCGGGAGGACCCACGAGAAGAACGCCGTGAGGGATACGCGCGCCGAGTTTCGTGAAGAACGAGGGATTGCGAAGGAACTCGACGATCTCTTCAAGTTCGGCTTTCTCCTCATCCGCGCCCGCCACGTCTTTGAAGAACACGTTTGTCTTATCGACTGAGGCGAGTTTCGCCTTCGCTCTTCCGACGGAATTAAGGCGCGATCCTCTTCCGCCGATCTCGGAGCGCATGAAGAAGACCCACATCGCGATGATAAGGACGATGATTATTACGTAAGGAATATATGAGACCCAGAACGGGATCTCATTTGGTCCCGGATAATCGTAATATTCGATGATACCGTCATCGAGCTGTTCGCTTATCAGCGGATTTAGATCTTCATAGAAGATCGCAAGGTCGCGGACCTTATAGTTGACGTATTTTTCAGTTTCCGTCCCGTCGGACGCCTTGTCGCGAACTACGAGCTTGACGTTGTTGTCGCCGTCAACCTCAAAACTCTTTACCCTCTCGTTTTCGAAAAGGGTAACGATATCGCTGTAGTGTACCGTTTCAGACGGAACGCGCGACCACAAAGTCGCCGTAGTGATAATGATCACGGCGATGAAAATAATATATATAATAACGTTTCTGAAACTGTGCTTCATTTGTTACCTCCGTATGTCGGGTGTGGAGCGCTTAGAGTTTTCAGTTTTTCCATACGCCGGGCTTAAGGACCCCGATATACGGAAGAGATCTGTAATGCTCGTTGTAATCAAGGCCGTAGCCGACGACGAATTCATCCGGTATGGTGAAGCCTGTATAGTCAGGGATGAATTCTACGGATCTTCTCGACGGCTTGTCAAGAAGAGTACACGTCTTTACGGAACCTGCTCCGGCAATTTCGAGATATTTCAAAAGATAGGAAAGAGTCCGTCCGCTGTCAATGATATCTTCTACGATGATGATATCTTTATCGGAGAGATCCTTTCTGTGAAGGTCGAGAAGAATATTGACCTTTCCGGACGAAACCGTTGAGGAACCGTATGACGACACCTTCATAAAATCGATCTCAACAGGCGTCTTGAGTTTTTTCATAAGGTCGCCCATGAAAACCACGCTGCCTTTAAGTATTCCCAAAAGCAGAAGGTCTCTTTCGCTCTCGCGGCTGTCCGCGTCGATCTTTGCGGCTATAGCGGTGACCGCTGCGGATATCTGCTCTTCGGTCAGGAGGATATGGTCGATGTCGGCGGAATCGTCGAATTTTCTGTTAATCATCAGACAAACACCTTTCAAAGTCTTTAATTATCCGTTTTTTCGTAATAGCAAAGATATACGTTTTCTTCCGATTTCCCGGGGACGGGAGATACCCCGTCACGAAGCGGAAAACCGGGGATCCAGACGATCCCGTCCGTATCGCAGACTACAGGAACGGCTCCTCTTTTATCAACGGGGATCTTCTTTTCGGATAAAAGTTTTTTGACCTTTCTCGTCATGCCTCCGAATTTATAAGTATCGCCCTCAATTCTTCCTCTTACGGAAAAATCATTCTTTATTTTATCAAATATTGTCAATACGTGTATTGATAAATTGTAAATTATTTCATTGATTATAATAGAATCACGCGGATCGGTCGAGGCTGTAAGAGCGTACCCTCCGAAAACGAAAGGCTCGCCGTCGACCGAAAGACGGGTGACGCCTTTAATTGTTTCGAGGGGGATCGATCCTTTAAAAAACGAAACGGTATTTCCCGAACTTAAAAAAATAATATCATCCGGAAGGCTAAGTAAAACTCTTTCGTTTTTGCGCTTTATTGCGTCTATGACGGAATCCACGTGAACTTTACAAAGCGATCTTTGTCCACCGGCTCCTTTATATAAACGGTCTGCGACTCTTGCAAGGACGGCGTCGTGAAGAGATCGCAAAGCTTCCTGCGGCTGCGGGCCGATCCCGTGCTCAACAACGTAATCATCGGCAAATGAAGAGATAAAATCATCGTCGGACCGGAGGACCGAACACATTCTGATCGCCGCCTCAGCGGGATCATTTGAGATATCCCGTAGAAGGGGGACGATACTATTTCTGATATAGTTGCGGGTATAATCGGTATCAAGATTCGTACGGTCTACGTTATACGCCATACCGTTTTCACGGCAGTAATCTCTGACAGAAGACGAAGAACAGAGGATCAGCGGCCTGATAAATTTGCCGTCTCTTACGGGAGGGATACCTGCCATACCGTGAGTTCCGCTCCCGCGCAGGAGATTGAAAATTACGGTCTCGAGATTATCGTCTGCATTATGAGCGGTCGCAATAAGAACGGTTCCGCCTAACTCGGCTGCAACTTCTTCAAAAAAAGCGTAACGAACGTTGCGTGCGGTCTCCTCAATACCCTTTCCCTCTCGTCTTGCGATCGCCGGAACGTCGATCCGTGCCACTCTAATGGGGACACCGCATTCCCGAGCCCACCCCACGCAGTTATTTTCGTCTCTTAAC
>JAEEGL012719702.1_pt1 | contig 12175 bp, 5 predicted proteins | sample 9134231 | NCBI WGS metagenome assembly JAEEGL01 (sample SAMN16246548, study PRJNA631951) | gut metagenome | biome: gut microbiome; feature: rumen; material: fiber-attached | host: Bos | place: Iran: Karaj | collected 2018-10
CCGCTCTTCACGCGCGTCCATGAGGCGCTGGACCGCTTCGTGGGCATCGTCCGCGAGGACATTTCCGGCATCCGCGTGATCAAGGCGCTCTCGAAGGGCGATACCGAACGGAAGCGCTTCGAAGGCATCAACATGGATGTGGTCAACAAGGACCGCCGCGCCAGCATGATCATGGGCGGCATGCATCCGGTCGTCAACGTGATCCTGAACATCGGCATGGTGCTGGTGATCCTGTACGGCGCGCGCCGCGTTGACTCGGGCGCCACGCAGCCCGGCACGATCCTGGCGTTCATGACCTATACCACGAACATCCTGAACGCGGTCCTGTTCGTTTCCCGCTTCTTCAACATGTATTCGCGCGCCTCGGCGTCCGGCAACCGCATTTCCGAGATCCTCACGCTGGAGAAGGATCTCACGGTCCTTCCGAACGAGGAGGACGATGCGGTGATCAAAGCCCGTCGGGAAGAGGGCGCGGTCATTTTCGAAAACGTCAGCTTTGCTTATAAAGGCGGCGCCGACGCGGTCTCGGAGATCTCGTTCAAGCTGGAGAAGGGCGGCACGCTGGGCATCATCGGCGCCACCGGCGCGGGCAAATCCACGCTGATCAACCTGATGATGCGCTACTATGACGCCGGCTCCGGCAAGGTCTACGTGGACGGACGCGACGTCCGCACCTACGAGGAAGCGGAACTTAAGACCAAATTCGGCATCGTCTTCCAGAACGACACGATCTTCCACGACACCATCCGCGAAAACATCCGTCTGGGACGCGACATCCCGGAGGAGGACATCGAACTCGCGGTCAATACGGCGCAGGGCGAATTCATCCATGAATACGGGCTCGATTACGAGCTCGCCATCCGGGGCGCCAACATTTCCGGCGGACAGAAGCAGCGTGTCTTCGTGGCGCGCGCGCTGGCGGGACGCCCGGAGATCCTGATCCTGGACGACAGTTCCAGCGCCCTGGACTATGCCACGGACGCCCGCATGCGCGCGGCCATCCGTGAAAACTACGGGGACACCACGATGGTCATCGTGGCGCAGCGCGTCTCGTCCATCAAGGACGCGGACCGGATCATCGTCCTGGACGACGGGAAGATGATCGGCTACGGCACGCACGAGGAACTCCTGGAGTCCTGCGACGTCTACCGGGAGATCAGCGCGACGCAGATGGGCGAAGGCCGCGAATTCGGCCCGGTGCATACGGAACCGAAGGACCGGAGCGCGGTCCATGCCGCCCGGATGTCGAAGGATGAGGCCATCCGCTACGCGGCCCGTACCCTGATGAAGGACGAGGGCAGCTACGAAGAGATCATGCAGGGCGTCATGGAGAACCAGCGCGCCCTTTCGAAGAAAAACATGTTCCGGGAGTGCCTGGACGTGGTCGCCAAGCAGAAGGAAAGGGAGCGGAGAAGCCTTGCCGGCGTGGACAAGAAGCACACCTTAAGGCGCCTGTTCCGCTACCTGATGCGCTATAAGGGCTGGCTCGCGGCGGCCGTGGTGCTGACACTCAGTTCGAACATGATCGGCCTGGTCAGCCCGAAACTTTCCGGCGCCGCCATCGACGCCCTGGGCGGGGGCAAGGGCAACGTCCTCTTCGACCAGGTCCTGCATTACTGCCTGCTGATGCTTCTGGTGACGCTCGCGTCGTCCGTGCTTTCTTACTGTCTGACGCTGATCATGATCCAGATCACGCGGAAGATCGTCTCGGGCCTCAGGCGCGAGATGTTCGACCGCCTCCTGAACCTGGGCGTCAGCTACTTCGATACGCACGCGGCCGGCGACATCATCAGCAAGATCACCTATGACGTGGATACCATCAACCAGTCGCTTTCCGCCGACGTGGTAGTCCTGGTATCCAGCGTGGTGTCGGTCACCGGCGCCTTCGTCATGATGATGACCATCTCGCCGCCTTTGATCCTGATCTTCGTCTTCACGATCCCGCTGACCGTGTTCCTGACGAAGAAGCTGACCGGCATCACAAGGCCTCTGTTCCGCGCCAGGTCCGGCAAGCTGGGCGAACTGAACGGCTTCATCGAGGAGATGATCGGCGGCCAGAAATCCCTGATGGCCTACCATCAGGAGATCAACTCCATCAGGAAGTTCCAGGTCAAGAACGAGGACGCCGTGGACGCTTACTACCGCGCGGATTATATGAGCGCGATGGCCGGCCCCTCGGTCAACGCCATCACGAACCTCTCACAGGCCCTGGTGACGATCTTCGGCGCGATTCTCTTCATGTTCGGCCGGATCTCCATCGGCGACATCTCCGCGTTCATGCTGTATTCGCGCCGTTTCTCCGGCCCCATCAACGAATCTGCGAACATCTTCTCCGAGCTCCAGTCGGCCATTGCCGCGGCGGAGCGCGTCTTCCGCATCCTGGACGAGACGGAGGAGCAGCCCCTGTCCGAAAATGAGATCGAACTTCAGGAAGCCCGGGGCGAGGTGGAACTTAAACACGTGGGCTTCGGCTACGTTCCCGAAAAGGAGATCATCCACGACCTTTCGCTGTACGCGGCGCCCGGCAAGACCATTGCCATCGTGGGCCCGACCGGCGCCGGCAAGACCACCATCATCACCCTCCTGATGCGCTTCTACGACATCAACCGGGGCGAGATCTTCGTGGACGGCACCGAGACGCGGGAATACACGAGGAACAGCCTCCGGAAGGCCTTCGCGATGGTCCTCCAGGAGACCTGGCTCTTCAACGGCACGGTCTATGAGAACGTGGCCTACGGCAGCGAGAGCGCCACGCTGGATGACGTCATCGAAGTCTGCAAGGCCGCGCACATCCATAATTACATCATGCGCCTGCCGGACCAGTACGACACGGTCCTGTCGGACGACGGCACGAACATCTCCAAGGGGCAGAAGCAGCTTCTGACCATTGCCCGGGCGATGCTTCTGAACGCCCACATGCTGATCCTGGACGAGGCGACCTCGAACGTCGATACCCGGACCGAGATCCGCCTGCAGCGGGCGATGCTGAAGCTGATGGCCGGCAAGACCTGCTTCATCATCGCGCACCGCCTGTCCACGATCCAGAACGCCGACCTGATCCTGGTGGTCCGGGACGGCGACGTCGTGGAGCAGGGCACGCACGCTTCTTTGATGGAGGCCGGCGGCTTCTACCGGAAGCTCTATGAGGCGCAGTGGCTCTCAGGAGAGGAGATCTGACAAGTCTTGCGGCCTTCGTGCGGCCGGAAAGGAAGAGTATGAAAAAAGCGAAGCTGACGGTCCATCCGGATTTTAAGATCGGGGAGATCTCTCCCAGGCTGTTCGGCGCGTTCCTGGAGCCCATCGGGTCGATGGTGAACGGGAGCATGTACAACCCGAAGCATCCCTCCGCGGATGAGAGCGGGCTCCGGAAAGACCTCTACGACGCGCTCCGGGAGTCCGGCCTTCCGGCCGTCCGCCTGCCCGGCGGCAACTTCGTGTCCGGCTGGCAGTGGAAGGACTCCATCGGCCCGAAGGCGGAGCGCAAGGTCCATCTGGACCTCGCGTGGAAGCAGTATATCCCGAACGACGTGGGCCACGACGAATACCTGCAGTGGGCGGAAAAGGCCGGGACGGAAGCCATCTACACGCTGAACCTGGGTACCGGCAGCCTGCAGGACGCGATGGACTGCGTCGAGTACACGAATCTTCCGGGCGGCACCTACTGGTCCGACCTCCGGAAGAAAAACGGCCATGAGAAGCCCTACGGCGTCAGGACCTGGTGCCTCGGAAACGAGATGGACGGCCCCTGGCAGATCGCGTCCTGGGAACGCGACCCCAGGAACTACGGCATACTGGCGCACGAGGCCTCGAAGGCGATCAAGTGGATCGACCCGACCGCCGAGACCGTTGCCTGCGTTTCGTCGTCGCCTTTCCTGAACCACTATCCGGACTGGGACATGCAGGTGCTGGAGCAGTGCTACGAGACTGTCGACTACATCTCGCTGCACCATTATCATTCGGCCCCGGCGGACCTTCCGGAGGCGCTCCTGGCCGGTTACAAGGCTTACGAGGATTACATCGCCACCGAGATCGCGCTCTGCGATCTCATGAAGACGAAGCTCCGCGTGAAGAAGGACATGATGCTGGCCCTGGACGAGTACGGCTCGAACTTCCGTCCGGCGAAGGGCGCGCGCCTGGGCACCGGCGGACGCCAGAACGCGCTGATGTTCTATGATTTCGATCCGAACAAGGACTTCGTGATGCACGATCCGGACGACTGGTCGTCAAGGCGCCGCCTGCCCGCGGGGAACGAGATGTTCCGGACGCTCGCGAACGCGAGCACGATGCTCGTGATGCTCCGGCACGCGGACCGCATCAAGATCGGCTGCGCCACCGGCGGCATCGGCGACATGGCGCGGACCGACCGCGAACACGTCTGGAAGGGCATTTCGTACTATCCGTACCGTGAGCTGATCACGCACGCGAAGGGGACGTCTCTCCGCGTGGAAGTGGAGTGCGGCCGCTACGACGTGCCGGGCTACGCCATCGACGATATGAACCAGTACGGCGGCTTCGAGGACGTGGATGAGATCCAGGCGGCAGCGGCGCTGAACGAGGAAAACGGCGAGCTGAACGTCTACGTGATCAACGCGGACCTTTGGGAGGCCCAGGAATTCACGCTCGACTTCCGCGGCTTTGAGGGCTATTCGTTTAAGGAGCACGTGGAACTTTATTCGGACGATCCGGATGCTTCGAACACGTATGAGGAGCCGGATAAGGTCCTGCCTGTCCTTAACGGGGAAACGAAGGCGGACGGCGGCATCCTCACGGCCTGCCTGAAGAAGACGTCCTGGAACGTCTTCCGCTTCGTGAAGAACTGAAAAACGGCGGAAAGAAACGGTTTTTAAGACGAACCGAATGAGGGACGCCGGCGGCATCTGCCGCCGGCGTCCCTGCGTTTTCCGGGCCCTTGAAACGGCAGAAAGGCTTTGACTTTACGGCGCCCTTCGCGTATAATAAAACAGAATATATGCACAATGGAGGCAGTATGTCCGTCAAGCGGCAGAAGGTGAAGAGAAGAAGCAGATCTTCTTCCGGCATGTCGATCGAAAAGAAGAAGGGAGCGAACCTCGGGAACGTGATCCTGGCGGTCTCGCTTTCCGTGATCGTGCTTGCCCTTTCGGCCGTGGGGATCTATGCCTACCAGAGGATCACCGCGGTCCCGGAAGAGACTGCGGAATCAAGCAGCGACGAAGGAAACGGCTTTGTCCGGCCGACCGGGCAGCAGGAAGCGGAAAAACCGGAAGACCCTTTCTTGGCGCGCGTCCGAAAGCAGGAAGAACTGAAGGAACTGGTCCATAAGACCGATCCGGGCGTGCAGTTTGCGGAGTTCACCTGCGAGCCCACCTACGTCTTTACCGGGGACGAGATCCTGGACGAAGCGTGGCGCATGGCGCTGGGATACGACTACGACGGCGCCATCGCCCTCATCCGGAGCGTCACCGGCTACGGGAACAAAAAGGAATACAAGGACGCCATCGCCAGCTTCACGGCACGGAAGGCCGCCGTGGCGCCCTGGAACATCAACAACAACATCACGCACATTTTCTTCCACTCGCTGATCGTGGACCCGGCCGTGGCCTTCGACCCGGCGGTGGCAGGCTTCAAGCTGAACGACTACAACGAAGCCATGACCACGGTGCACGAATTCGTCTACACCATCGAGTCGATGTACAGAAAAGGCTATGTCCTGGTGGACATCTACGACGTCTGCCGCATGGAGACGCAGCCGGACGGCACCTCGCGCATGACTTACCAGAAGATCATGCTGCCGGACACGAAAAAGCCGTTCCTCCTGTCCATCGACGATACGAACTACTACGAATACATGACGAACCAGGGCTTCTCGTCGCGCCTGGTGATCGATGAGAACGGGGAAGTCAGCAACGAATACATTTTAAATGACGGCACGGCCGTGAACGGCAGTTTTGACGTCATCACCATCCTGGAGGATTTCATCCGCCTGCACCCGGACTTCGTCTACCGGAACGCGCGCGGCATGGCCGGCATCACCGGCTACAACGGGGTCCTGGGCTACCGGACGTCGGACTACTGGTACACGGACGACTGCCCGTACTACGAGCACAACGAGGTCAACGACCTCTACAAGGCGACCGAGATCTCCGGGAACAACCCCAACATCGAGGCGGACAAGGAGATCGCGAAACTGGTCGCGGACGGCGTCAAGGCCCTGGGCTGGCGCTTTGCGAGCCATACCTGGGGACACAAGCGCCTGGGCCAGGTCTCCGTCGAGACGATGGAATGGGACTCCGAGATGTGGCGCCGGGAAGTCGAGCCCATCCTGGGACCGACGGACCTTCTGATCTTCCCGTACGGAAACGATTTCGGGCAGACGGTCTCCTGGAAGCCCTATGAATACGAAGGCCCGAACGAGCGCTACCGGACGATGAAGTCCTTCGGGTTCAATTATTTCTTCAACGTCGATTCCAGCGTTTACTTCATGCAGCGTACGGACGACTATTTCCGAGAGGGGCGGCGGAACATCGACGGCGACCGCATCTGGGAGGCCGTGAATGCGGAGGCGGGCATGGAAGGCTGGAAGAACCGGCTGACGGACATCATCGACGACCCGGACGCTCTCATCGACCCCTTAAGGCCGCGGCTGAAGGCGCGGACATAAAGCCCCGCATAACTTTGTGATCCTTAAAAAATGCACATAAAAACGAAAGGAAGCAAACTCTATGGAAAAGACCAAATTTGGCGTCATGAAGGACGGCACGGAAGTGTTCCTGTACAAGCTGCAGAACAAGAACGGCATGGAAGTCGTCGTGACCGATCTGGGCGCGGTGATCGTGAATCTTTTCGTGCCCGGCAAGGACGGGAAGAAGTACGACGTGGTCCTGGGCTACCCGGATTTTGCCGGCTATGAGGCGGGCAGGGGGTTCCACGGCGCGATCGTCGGCCGCAACGGCAACCGCATCGACAAGTGCGAGCTGGAGATCAACGGCAAGGTCTATAAGCTGGCCGAGACCGGCAAGAACCTGAACCTGCACAGCGGCCCGGATTTCTTCTGCAAGCGGAAATGGAACGCGGAAGAGGAAGTGGGCGACGACGCGGAGTGTGTGACCTTCTTCATGAATTCCCCGGACGGCGACCAGGGTTTCCCCGGCAACATGGACATCGAGGTGACCTATACGCTGACCGAGGACAACGAGCTCATGATCAACTATTACGGCCTTTCGGACCAGGATACGATCATGAACATGACCAACCATTCCTACTTCAACCTGAACGGCCATGATTCCGGGAATATCCTCGGCCATAAGCTGATGCTGAACGCGAATTTCTTCAACGAGACCGACGACCGCCTGGTGCCCACCGGCAATCTTCTGGCCGTTTCCGGCACGCCGATGGATTTCCGCACGGAAAAGACCGTCGGCCGTGACATCGACGAGGACTACTACCCGCTGAAGCAGGGCGGCGGCGGATACGACCACAACTTCATCGTCAACGACGGCCTGGTCCAGGAAGACGCGGAGCTTGTGGCGCGCTGCACCGGCGACAAGTCCGGTATCGTGATGGAAGTCTACACGGACCTCCCCGGCATCCAGATCTACACGCAGAACATGCCGAAGGACCGCGACATCCGCATGCCTGGCAAGAACGGCGCCGTCTACGGCAACCACCAGGGCATCTGCTTCGAGACGCAGTTCGTCCCGGACGCCGTCCATCATTCCGAGTTCGCGCAGCCCATCATCAAGGCGAACGAAGAGAACGTTTCCCTGACCGTCTTCCGCTTCATGCTGGAGGAGTGATCCAAGGAGGATCAGACGATTCATGGGCAAAAGCCTTTTCATTGCCGAGAAGCCCAGCGTCGCGCAGGAATTCGCGCGGACGCTGGGGATCTCGGGAAAAAGAAACGACGGATACCTGGAATCCGAAAACGCCGTCGTGACCTGGTGCGTCGGGCACCTGGTCACGATGAGCTATCCCGAAGCCTACGACCCGAACCTGAAGAAGTGGTCGCTAGAGACCATCCCGTTCATCCCGGATACCTGGAAGTACGAGATCATCGACAGCGTCAAAAAGCAGTTCGGGATCGTGAAGTCCCTGCTGAACCGGAAGGACGTGGACACCATATACGTCTGCACGGACTCCGGGCGCGAGGGCGAGTACATCTACCGCCTGGTCCGCCAGGAGGCCGGCGTGCGCGGGAAGACCGAAAAGCGCGTCTGGATCGATTCCCAGACCGAAGAGGAGATCAAACGCGGGATCCGCGAGGCGAAGGACCTTTCGGCCTACGACGCCTTAGCGTCCGCGGCCTATCTCCGGGCCCGCGAGGATTACCTCATGGGCATCAATTTCTCCCGGGCGCTGACCTTAAAGTTCGGCCCGGTGATCGCGAACGCCCTTCGCCGGGACCGCGCGGTGCTCTCCGTAGGCCGCGTCATGACCTGCGTCCTGGGCATGGTGGTCCGCCGGGAACGCGAGATCCGCGATTTCAAAAAGACGCCTTTCTACCGCGTCTTTGCGGACGTCAAATGTGAAGACAACGCCTTTGAGGCCGAATTCAGGGCCGTCAAAGGCTCCCGATATTTTGAGAGCCCGCTCCTGTACCGGGAAAACGGCTTTAAGGAGCGGAAGGACGCCGAAGCGCTCATTCAGAAGCTGACGGCGGAGAGCCCGTATGAGATGACGGTGGCCTCGGCGGAAAAAAAGACCGAGAACCGCCGCCCGCCGCTTCTTTTCAACCTGGCGGAGCTGCAGAACGAATGCGCGAAGCGCTTCCGGAAAAGCCCGGACGAGACGCTGAAGATCGTCCAGGAGCTTTACGAAAAGAAGCTCGTGACCTACCCCAGGACCGACGCCCGCGTTCTTTCAAGCGCGGTGGCGAAGGAGATCGGGCGCAACCTTTCCGGCCTGAAGAACCTTCCGGAACTCGGGCGTTTTGCCGAAGAGATCTTAGAGGAAGGCCGGTACAAAGGGATCGGTCACAGCATGTATACCGACGATAAGAAGATCACGGATCACTACGCGATCATCCCCACCGGCCAGGGCCTCGGCGCGCTTTCGGGCCTGCCGGCTCTTCATAAGAACGTCTACGAGCTGATCGTCCGGCGCTTCCTGGCGATCTTCTTCCCGGCGGCGGTCTATAAAAAGGTGGCGCTGGAACTCGTGCGCCTGGACGAACACTTCTTCGCCTCGGTCCGCTACATGGGATCCCCCGGCTACCTGGCCGTCTGGGATCCCGGAAAGGGCGCGGACAGGAAGGACGGGGAGGAGGACTGCGGAAAAGACCTCTATGAAGCGCTTGCCCGCCTGAAGAAAGGCAGCGTCATGAACGCGGAGGGCTTTAGGATCCGCGAGGGCGAGACCGCCCCGCCGAAACGCTACACGTCCGGCTCGCTGATCCTGGCGATGGAGAACGCCGGCCAGCTGATCGAGGACGAAGACCTCCGGGCCCAGATCAAGGGCTCCGGGATCGGGACCTCGGCCACGCGGGCGGAGATCCTGAAGAAGCTCGTGACCATCAAGTATCTGAAGATCAACGGGAAGACGCAGGTGGTGACGCCCGAGCTTCTGGGCGAACTGGTCTACGACACCGTCTATATGTCCATCCGCCCGCTTTTGAACCCGGACCTGACGGCGTCGTGGGAGAAAGGCCTTTCCTACGTGGCCGGCGGGACCATCGGGGAAGACGAATATATGGCTAAGATGTCCGACTTCGTCCGGAAACGGACCGAGGGCGTCAAGGCCGTGAGCCGCCCGGACGGGATCCGCCCCGTCTATGAAAAGACGATGGCGGCGTATGGAAGGTAAACGCGATGGAAGTACAGGAAAACGAGGAGAATCTGGGGCAGGTCGGCAGGATCCGCCATTTTTCCATTTCCCGCCGCGATACCTTTGTCAATGACATCAAGAACAGCACGGTGCAGGGCATCGTTTCGTTTTCGGTCGCTCTCACGGCCTTGACGCTTCTTCTTCTGGCCGTCTATTTCAGCTACCGGGCGGGCGGGGAGGCCGGATACGCGGTCGGCGCCATGGGCGCGGGCGCGCTTTTCCTTTCGGTCATTTCCATCGTTTTCGGGATCCTGGGCCTCAGGAACCGGAACAAGACCCGGCATTATGTGGAAAAGAGGGGCATCGCCGTCAGCGCGGCTGTGATCGTGCTTTTAGGCGTTTTATTCGTGCGCGGCCTGTCGCGCTACCTCGGGACGCTCTGATCCCGGGACGTAAGAAGGGAACTTATGGACAGTCGTTTGGAACAACTTGCGAACGGGATCATCGAAGTCCCGGTGCCGGAGCCGAAGCCCGGGGTGGAGCTTCTTCAGGGAACGCTTCAGCCCGGTAAGACGCTGTTCCTGGACGTCCCCATCACGTCGGCGAACGGCGTGCCGATGCACCTGTTCTTCTATTCGGGCAACCCGCGCGTGCATGCGGTCCAGAACGTGGCCCGCGGCAGGAACTGCAAGCTCTCCCTGGAGATCTCCACGTCCGGAATGGACGCCGGAGACGTCCTGGAGGGGCGGATCGACATCGTCTTTAACGGCGGTGAAACGGCGGTCCCGTACGCGTTCCGGATCGGAACGGAGAGCGGGACCGAGGCGCTGCCCACGGAGAAGGCCTTCCGCGCTTTCGCGGAGCAGTCTCCGGAGGAAGCCGCGAAGCTCTTCTCAAAAAAGGAGTTCGCCTCCCTGCCGTTCATGTACGATCTCAGACTTCAGGGGCTTTACCAGACCTATTCGGTCTCCGGCGGCCTGCAGGAATTCCTCTCGGCGACCGGCCACCCGCTTCCCCGGGAAGAAGAGGAGAAGGATCCGCTCGACGAGGCCCTGACCCGCGTCACCGCGCGTGTGGAAGACTCCGGGGACCTCAGGCGCAGCCTGATGATCCTGAAGACGTTTACGGATTATGAGATCGCGAACCGCGCCTTAAGGAGCCGCGTGGCGGACAGCAAGACCGCGTTCCGGACGCTCCTCCGGAAATACCCGCAGGACGTTCTGACACAGCTCGTTTACAGTTATTTCTGCATGCGGGAGGGCAATCCCGAAAGGGCCCGCGAGCACCTGGAAGGTGTCCGCGACCAGGTCCAGAAGGGGCGTATGGAGAACAAGGATCTCTACTGCCTCTTCCTCTGGCTCTACAGCAGCGTCACGAACGACGCCGAGCGCATCGAGGCCGCCGGGAAGCTGACGCACCGCTATTATTTCGACGGGGTCGCCACCGACCTGATGGCCTACCTCGAATACAAACTGAACGTCTCACAGAACCCGGACCGGAACCAGGCGTCTGCCTTCCTGGACCAGTGCTTCGCGCGCGGCCAGAAGAGCGCCCTGTTCGAACTGGAGCGCGTCTTCCTGTTTGAGGAGGGCGTGTGTCCGGATACGCTCCGGGAGATGGACCTTCGGAGCCTTCTTTTCGGCCTCCGGCGCGGCTTCTTCGATGAGAAGCAGATGTTCCGCATCCTGAACGCCGAAGTCCGCTCGTCCGAGCTTCTGAACCTCTATCTGGAGGTCGTGAAGACCTGCTACAGCCGCTTCCGGAACCTCCAGTTCCTGCAGGCGGTCTGCGACGTCTTCCTGCAGCTGGAGTGGACGAAGCCGGCCTGTTTCCCTTGGTACAGCGAGGGGATCCAGAACGGGCTCCAGATGAAGGGCCTCTACGAGGCGTACCTTCTGTCCGCGCCGAAGGACTTCGGCGAAGAGATGCCCGGGGAAGTGATCCGCTATTTCGGCTTCGGCCGGGAAGTCCAGGGCCTGCCCTACGAGACCCTGTACCGCCAGGTCGTTCTGTACCACGCGGACGACGAGGACATCTGGAAGTCCTACCGTGAACGCATCGAAAACTACGCGCTTCGGCGGCTCCGCGAGGAGTCCTTCGGAACGGGCCTCCTGCCTGTGTTCCGGACCGTCCTCCGGAAGGAGTTCCTGAACAGCGAGAACGCGCCCGCGCTCTATAAAGCCCTGAATCTCAAGATCGTCACGGTCACCGTCCCAGACGCACGCAGGATCATCGTCCGCTACCCGCAGCTTTCCGATGAGGCGGCTTTCCGCCCGGAGAGCGGCCGCGCCCTGATCCCGGTCTATTCGGACTACGCGGTGATCTCGGTCGAGGACGCGTCCGGCGTCCGCCGCTTCGACCCCGGAATGATCGTCGCCCCGGCCTATCAGGAGCCGGAGCTTCTGGACCAGTGCCGCCTGTACTTATTGGAATC
>JAEEGL012919471.1_pt1 | contig 12175 bp, 8 predicted proteins | sample 9134231 | NCBI WGS metagenome assembly JAEEGL01 (sample SAMN16246548, study PRJNA631951) | gut metagenome | biome: gut microbiome; feature: rumen; material: fiber-attached | host: Bos | place: Iran: Karaj | collected 2018-10
CCTTCGCCGTCAAGCGCCCAGACGTACGTGCCGCGGTCATCGAGCGCGACGGCGTTCGGCGGAACAGCCGCGCGCGGCGTCCCTGCCGCCCTGAAAAGGGTTGCCATCACGGTCTGGCCTGCAAGAAGCGTCCCGCGCGGGTTCTCGACAAGCGCGAATATCCTTACGGAGTCGGTCGCGGACTCGGCGGCGTTCTCCACGTACTCGACCCTGCCGGTCGCAATGGTTTCGCCGCCGGCGACGCGGGCAAGCCTGACTGCCCCTTCCTCCGCCATCCGACGAGGGTCTGAGGAAGCCGCCGCGTCGTAGTCCGCGCTCGAAATCGCAAACGACACCCTCACGGGATCGGTCTGGACGATGCGGACAAGCGCGGGGCCGCCGCGAGTTACGAAGTTGCCCTCGGTGAATGCGGTCGAGCCGGCCCTTCCACTTATCGGGGAGACTACCGTACAGTGCTTCACGTCGTCCTGCGCAGCGAGGAGATCCGCCTGGGCCGCGGCAAGCGAGGCGCAGTAGGCGTTGTAGCTGGAACGCGCCCTGTCGAGGTCGTCCTGCGGCACGGCGCGGCTCTTGACGAGCTCGGTAAAGCGCTCCGTCTGCATCTTGGCGTATTCGAGGTTCGACTTCACCCCCGCTACCCTTGCCTCGGCGTTTTTAAGCGTGGCCTCGTACTTGACGGGGTCGATGCGGTAGAGTACGTCGCCCCTCTTTACCTCCGCTCCGTTCCTGAACCCGACTTCGAGGATCTCGCCCGACACCTGCGGCACGAGATTCACCTCCGCCACGGGCACGACCCTCGCGGGATACGTGCGCTCCCCGAGGTCGACCACTTCCTCCACCGCGCCTGCAGGCACCGTCACAGCCGCCGCGCCCGCGCCGCCCGCCGCAAGCAATGCAGCCGCCAACGCCAGAAATGTCTTCACGTCCTGAACCTCCATGGATGCACCTCACTAACCCAGAAGCTTCCTGCAGCACGACTCAAGCGCCTTGCGCCTTGCGCCGGCGGACTTGCGTACGGCGGAAATGCGGTAGCGGTAGAGCGCGCGGTCAAGCCCGAAGCACGTGCCTTCGTGCTTCTTGAGCGCAACGGCGGAATCCGGGTCTTCGCCATCGAGCATTCCGAGGTTGTCGCGAACGCGGTGGTAGGCGTCGCGCCAGGGAATCCCCTTGGCTACGAGCCTGAGGGCGACGTCGGTCGCGAACACCCCGGGCGTAAACGCGCTGCGGCACGCGTCCGCGTCCACCTTCATCCCCTTCACGACCCTCGCAAGGATGCGAAGCGTCGTCCGCGCGATCTCAAGCCCCTTCATGTAGAGGAGCTTGCAGTCCTGGAGGTCGCGGTTGTAGCCCCCCGGCATCGCGTGCAGGAGCGATATCGCCGCCGTCTGCAGCCCGAGCGCCTGCGCCGCCTTGGAGCGGATGAGCTCGAGGACGTCGGGGTTGAACTTCTGCGGCATGATCGAAGAGCCGGTGCAGTACTCGCGCGGCAGCTTGAAGTACGCGAACTCCGGCATCGAGAAGAGTATCATGTCCTCGGCAAGGCGCGAAAGGACGGCCATCAGCTGCGCAATCGCGGAAAGAAGCGCCGCCTCGCATTCGCCGCGCGCCATCGACGCGCCGAAGCAGTTGTGGATCGTGCGGGAGAAGCCTAGGAGCTTCGCGGTGCGGGTGCGGTCGAGCGGCAGGGGGACCCCGTAGCCCGCCGCGCTCCCGAGGGGGTTCAAGTCCGCAAGCCTGTACGCCGCCTCGAGGTTCTCCACCTGGTCAAGCGCCATTTCCGCGTGGCCTGTGGCCCACATCTCGACCGTGGAGGGCATCGCCGGCTGCAGGTGCGTGCGCCCGACGAGCGGCACCGGGCCGGCAGCGGCGCCGAACGCGCAAAGCTCGGCTGCAAGGTCGCATATCTCGCCCTCGACGGCGAGGATGGAGTCTTTCATGTGGAGACGCGTGTCCACGGCCACCTGGTCGTTTCTGCTACGGCCCGTGTGTATCTTCTTGCCGAGGCTGCCGAGCTTCTCCGTAAGGACGCGCTCCACCGCCATGTGGACGTCCTGGTCGTCTTCGCGTATGGCGAAGCGCCCTTCCGCCGCCGACTTCACGACGGAGGCGAGTGTCGCCCTCACCTTCGCCGCCTCGGCCTTGGTCACCACCGGCCTTGCAAGCCCCTTCATCTCGGAGAGCATCGTAACGTGCGCCGCCGTGCCCATGCAGTCCCATTTGACGAGGGCAAGGTCGAGAACGGGGTCGTCGCCCACGGTATAGGCGAGGATGTCGGCGTCGACAGTGCGGTCCGTAATCGTCTTCTTCATTTTACCATCTCCTTGAGTTTGCCGTCCGCCGCGTCAAGCGCCGAGACAAGGGCTTCCCTGCCGTTCTTTCCGTCATAGGCCGCGAGTGCGCGGAGGAAATCGCAGTATGCGTTCACCATCCCGGTGAACTCGTCTCCGTGGCCCGCGCCGAACACGGCAAGCTCGGAGCTTTTCACGAACGCCGCGAACCTGACGGCGGGGTCGACGGCGGCCATGTCTATCGCCTCGCGGAAGCTACACGCCCAGTAGCGCCCGCAGAACGGCACGGCGTACTGCTGGGGGTACAGCATGAGGCGGGAGGAAAAGGCAAGGGCGTCGTCCATGCGCGCCTTCCCCGGGTTCTTCACGCGGCGAAAGAGCTTCAGGTAGTCTTCGTCGCCCCTGCCGCGCCGGTATTCGCCCTTCTCGCGCCACGCCCTCAGGTCGTCGTACTCGTCGTCGAGCCTGAGCTCCGGGTCTGCGAGGCGCATGACCTCCTCCACGCGCGCGTCGTCCGCATCCTCGCCGTTCACCGCGAGGAGAAACCCCCTCGCGACCTCGCGCCTGAAGGCGCGGAGGTCGGCGTACGCCGGGGACGGCAGCGTTATGCGGGTGTACCGCGAACCGTCCGGGCGCGCGGCGCGGGACGCCGCGACAGCCGCGTTTGTCTCGGCGGAATCGCCGAGGAATACGAGTATGCCGGCACTCTTGAACTTGCGCGGCTTCAGCCCAAGGCCCTCGTAGAGCCCCCTGCACGTCTGCGCGGCGCTTGAGGCGACCGGCAGCTGGAACTCGCGCCTGACGTCGGCCGCGCACATCCCGGAAACCTCCACAAGCCCCTCGCACTTGATCGCGGAGGGCGCCCTGAAGCGCTCTACGAGATCGGCGCGGGAGATCGCCGCCGCCAATATAGTGACGGCCAGCAGCATCAGCGCACCTTCACGATCAGCAGCAGGAGAAAGGGCATCACGACCAGCTGCATGAGCGTGAAGCGCATCAGCACCTGCGCGTTCGACCAGCCGAGCTTCTTCTTGCAGTGGTCGTGGAGGGGGAATCTTATGCGCCTTATGAGCGCGTCGTCGTCTATCTGGAAGCCGAGTCGGGCGGCAATGCGCAGGAGAAGGAGCTTGAAAAGGCCGCCGCCGCCGTTCACGAGCACCACTGGAGCAAGCGCGACCACGATAAGGGGATTGCCCGTCATGAGGGAGGCGGTGGCGATGAGAACGCCGAGATAGCGGCTCCCGGCGTCACCCATCAGGAGCGCAGAGGGCTCCGCGTTGAACCAGAGGTACCCGCCGAACGCGCCAGCGACGGTCATGACGACCATCGCCCAGCGGGCGGCCTCGGCGTAGCACGGGATGAGGAAGTAGTGCGCTACGGGCCTGTAGCCCACGACGACGTAGAGCAGCACCGCGAGCATCACGAGCGTTATCGCCGTAAGTGTGCCGGCAAGCGCGTCCACCCCGTCGGAGCAGTTCGTTGCGTTCAGCGTGAAGAGTATGATGAGCGCTGCGGACGGTACGTACGCCCAGAACGGCACGTGCCAAACGCCCTTGAAGAACGGCAGCCACACGAGCATGGTGCGCGAGCCGCCGGCGGAGACGTCGCTGTGGCCGAGGAACACGAAAACCGCAATGACGACCGAGACGGCCACGTCGAGCGCGAGCTTCCTGCCCTCGCCCCACGGCTTCGCGGCGCGGTCGTCGAGATAGCCCGCGACCATCGCCCCGTAGAGCGCGATGACGCACATCATGTCCCAGAACGCGAGGGGCACGAAAAGCGCGATCGCGGGCAGCGCCACGAGCGAGACGATCATCCCCGCCCCGGTGGGCTTGCCGGCGCTCAGCTCTCCGCCGGTGTCGCGGCAGATGGCCTTGCCGCGGTCGCGCGGGAGGAGGCGCGCAAAGCGCGAGAGGGCGAACGCCGTGGCGAACGCCGCGGCGAACGTGCCCGCGGCGAGAAGGAACGCGTGCGACTTGAAGAGGCGCAGCGGACCCCACCAGGAGGAAAGAAGGTCTGACAGGTAGTACAGCATCCTACCTGCCCAGGCGCTCGCCGGAGTAACGCGCCTCCCTAAGCGGCCTCCACCACCACTCGTTCTCGAGATACCACCTGACCGTGCTCCTGAGGCCCTGCTCGAAGCCGACTTCCGCCTTCCAGCCGAGCTCGCCTGCGAGGCGCGACGAGTCAATCGCGTAGCGCATGTCGTGGCCAGGCCTGTCCTTCACGAACTTAACGAGGTCGAAGTGGCACTTTAGCCCCGACGAGGCGGGAACCGGATGCATCTCGTCCATCACGGAGCATATCGCCTTCACGACCTCGAGGTTCGTCTTCTCGCAGTGCGCCCCGACGTTGTACGTGCGCCCCGGTGCGCCCTTCTCGTTCACGAGGCGCAGCGCGCGCACGTGGTCGTCGACGTAAAGCCAGTCGCGCACGTTGCTCCCGGAGCCGTACACGCCGATGGACTTCATTTCAAGGCAGTTCAAGATCGCGAGAGGAATCAGCTTCTCGGGAAAGTGGTACGGGCCGTAGTTGTTGGAGCAGTTCGTGAGGAGCACGGGAAGACCGTACGTGTCGTGCCATGCCCGCACGAGATGGTCGCTCGCCGCCTTCGACGCGGAATACGGCGAATGCGGCGAATACGGGGTTGACTCCGTAAAGTACCCCTCGGCGCCGAGCGCTCCGTACACCTCGTCGGTGGAGATGTGCTGGAAGGTGAAGTCGCCTTTCTCCCGCCAGTATCCAAGCGAGACGTCGAGAAGGCTCGCCGTTCCCTCCACGTTCGTCCGCACGAACTCCATCGGCCCGTCTATCGAGCGGTCAACATGGCTTTCGGCGGCAAGGTGGTAGATCGTGTCGGGGCGGAACGAGTCGAACGCCTTCTTGACGGCGGCCCTGTCGCAGATGTCGGCGACGAGAAGCGAATAGCGCCCCTCCACCTCCCTAAGGGACTCTTTCACCCCAGCGTACGTGAGCTTGTCGAGGACGAGGACGTCGGCCCCGTCGCGCACGAGGGAACGCACAAGGGCGCTACCGATGAAGCCGCAGCCGCCCGTCACGATCGCGCGCCTATTCTTCATCCGCAAGCTCCTTGTCGGGAAGGCTGGCCTCCTTTTTGCCGTCGCTGTCGTTGTCCTTGCCCTTGCCCTTCTTCGGCTTGTAGCCATATCCGTACCCGTAGCCGTAGCCATAGCCGTAGCCGCCGTAGTGGCGCCTGTAGCCGTAGCCATGGTGCGTGGACGGGCTGAACGCGTCTGCGTTGGAAAGCTCCACGTCGTTTACGATGACGCCGAGGATGTTCGCGCCAGCTTCTACGAGGGACTTCGCGCAGTACTGGATCGGCTTGAAGTGGGTGCGGTCCGGGCAGCACATTATGATGACGGAGTCTACCGCCACCGCAAGCGTCACCACGTCGCCTACTATGCCGAACGGGGGCGAGTCCACGACGACCCTGTCGTAGTGCGAGCGCGCCCATTCGAAGAACTCGCCAACCATGCGCGAACCGAGGATCGTCGACGGCGACACCCCCTCGGGCGGCAGCGAGGCGATGACGTCGAGCCCGTCCACCGACGACTTGTTCACGAGGGAGTCGAAATCCGGCTTTGTGCCGCCGGTGCACGCAGCCTGCATCACGTGCGAGAACGACTTCTCGTTCGTGAGCTCGAATCCCCATATCCTCGCAAGGCGCGGGCGGCGCATGTCGAAGTCGACGTGCAGCGTGCGCTTGCCGGCCATGGCGTAGGAGATCGCGACCGACGACGAGGTGATCGTCTTGCCCTCGCCCGGCTGCGTCGATATGAACAAGAGGCAGTGCGAAAGCGCCTCGTAGCGCGGGGAGTCGAGAAGGTTCCTGAGCCCCGCCACCGTCTCGGAGAAGCGCGAGTACTTGTCCTCCACGAGGAACTTCGCCACCTGCTCGCGGTTCTTCCTGCGCACATGCGGAAAGACGGAAAGCACCTTGAGGGAAAGGCGCCCCTCGATGTCGGAAAGGTTGATGACCGTGTCCTCGAGGTTGTCGAGGACGAGGACGAAGAGAAGACCCGCGAGAAGCGAGAGCGCGAGGCCAACGCCGAAGATGACCACTGGGTTGGGCAGCACCGGGGCGGTGGGTATGTTCGCAGGCCGCCCCACCCGCACGATCTCGTTGTTGCTCTCGGCCTCAAGGCGCGCCTTGTTCTCGTCCATGATAAGGCCCTCGAGAACCCGGTTCGCGACCTCGAAGTCGGCCTCGAGCATCCTGAGGCCGGATTCCGCCAGCACTATCCGCTGCTCGCAGGAGGAAAGCTCGTTCCTGAGGTCGAGCTGCTTGTTCTTGAGCTTTATGAGCTGGTTGCGCACCACCTGCAGCGACGAGCGCCCCGACATGAGCGCCCTCTGCACTGCGTCGAGGAATCGCTGCCTCGCTATGACGAGCTCCTTCTGCCTCGCCACGACGAGCGGGTGGTTCTCCGTGCAGGAGACGAGCAGCTTGGCGTGCTCGGAGGAGGCGTCCTGGAAGGCGCGGAACTCCTGCGCGATGTCCTGCGCGCGGGGGATGCCCGCGGAGAGGGTACCGAAGCTCTCCGGCTCCTTCTGCACGTCGTCCAGGAGCTTCTCCCACTCTATGAGCTGGGTCTCCTGCGTCTCGAGGGTGAGGATGTCGGCCGTCGTCTTGGAGAGCGACTGCTGGATTGTGTCGCGCATGGACCTCAGGTTGTCGACCTTGTTCGCCGTGCGGAAGTCGCGTATCTGCGTGGCGAGCTTCTCCACCTCGCGGCGCTTCTTGTCGGCGTTGGCGTGGATCTGGCTTACGGCCTTGTCGCAGCGGAGCTTGTTCTCCTCGTCGGTGAACGCCTCGATCGACTCGGCGTAGGCGTTCGCGAGCGCGGCGGCGAGAGACGGTATCTTCGAGCGCGTCGTAATCGTAATTATGCGGGAGTTCTTCAGAAGCTCGAGCTTGGAGGTGGCGAGCACGGACGCAATCTCCTCGTCGGAGACCGTGGAAGCGGGATGGTCGCTCCTGTACTGCTGCATGATGCGCGTCACTATCTTGTCGCTGCGCCAGTCGGAGATGCGCGTGTTGAATATCTCGCTGTAGGTGTTGCCGTAGTCCGGCATGGCCTGCGTAAGCGTGTTGTTGCGCGTGGTAGTGCGGCGCATGTCCATCGTGAACTCGCTCTGCGCCTCGTAGATCGTGGGCGAGATGCGGTACACCGCAAACGATATGATGAGCCCCACGAGCTGGAAGACGAACACCGAGAGCCACCTCTGGGATATGACGCGCAGCATTCGGCCGAACGTAATCGTGCCGACGATGGAACCGTCGGAGCCGGCGCCTGACGACCCCCCGTATACGCCGCCGTACGCGCCATACGCGCCGTACGACCCGCCGTATGCGCCACCGTACGCGGCGCTTGCCCCGTAGTACATCGCCCTGCTGCCGGCGCCGCCGGGATACGCGGGCCTGTCGGCCCCGTAGTAAAGCGGCGACTTGCTGGAACTTCCGTAGTATAGAGGCTTGTCGGCCATGTCCTTATTCCCCCTCCCCGGCTTATTCGCCCTGCTCCGGGCGCTTTCTCCTGCGTATCGCGTTCGCGCCGACCGCGAGAAACGCGCCGGTCGGCAGCAGCATGTCCACCCGCCAGCACGAGCCGTCGGTAAAGGCGCACGCAACGACAAACGCCGTCACGAGCGCCGGCAGCACGAAAAGCGGATGCACCATCGACGAGAACGAGCGCCCGTCCGGCGAGAAATGGCTTATCACGGCGCCCACGAGCCGGGCGCACCACGTCCACACGAGGAAGCCGAAGACGACCGCGAGGAGAACCGAGCCGACTATGCCGCGCTCCACCGCCAGAAGCCACCACCCGCTCATCGGCGACATCTGGGAGGCGGCGAGGGTGTGCCAGTCGGCCGGGGACATCGCAAAGCGGAGTTCGAGCGGGAACGAGCCAAGACCGCTTCCGAGCCAGAGGCTCTTCTGCCATATCTTGAAGGAGATGGCCGAAAGGAGGCCGCGCTGGGAGAAGAACTCCTTGGGGAAGAACCCGCCCCCCGTGAACCCGGCTACCTTCGCCGAAACGAGCGCGGGGTCTGCGAACTCCATTATGAACAGGGTGGGCAACACTATCGAAACGCCCGCGGCGAGCATGAACTTGAGCGCGGCGGAAGCGGAGACGCGCCTGACGACATGCACGGAAAGGACTACTATGGAGATGAAAAGCGCTATCGAGAACGCGGCCAGCGTGGACGCGGGGGAGAAGACGAACGCGGCCGCGAGGTCCCCGCACATGGCCAGCGTCACCAGGAGGGCGGCCTTCCTCCAGTCGAACTCGAAGGCGCAGGCTATCGCAAAGGCCGACGCTATGTAATACGACGCGAATACCGTCCCGACGAACGAGGGTTCGGTGCGGCTGCACTCCGCAAGCGCCTCCGCCCACTGCACCCCGCAGGCCCAGCACGCGACAAGCGCGAACGCCGCAATGCCTGAAAGGACTGAAAGCGAGCAAAGGAAGAACGCGCGCCCCCCCCTGCCCAGAGCGTGCCTGCACGCCTGCACGAGCACCGTAAACGCCACCGCGCAGGAAAGCTCGAGAAGCCCCTCCCCCTTCGCAGCCGAGGGAAGGAACGAAAGCGCCGGTTCGGAGATGCGCCAGTCGCCGAGTTCTGCGTCATAGACCATCTCGATGCCGCCGTTCAGCCAGCGCAGCGCCGAGAACGCGACAAGCACGAGGCTGGTCCAGAAGAGCGGGTCGCGGAGGACGTCCCCCAGCACCCTGCGCCTCGCGTCGTGCGCAAGCTCGTCGGGCCTTATCGACGGGCACATGAGGACCCATGTCGCGCAGACGAGCGAAAGCCACAGGAGAACATGGGCGACGACCTGCTTCGGAAAAAACGGCGACATCAAGAGCGGCGCAGCCGTCAAAAGCGACAGATGCGCCGCGAGGGCGTACTTTGAGACGAATTTCTGCACTTCGATTTAGTAGCTCAGCCTCAGGCCAACCGTTCCGCGCATGCGGTCGTAGTCGTAGCGGTTGCCTATCGAGCTGGAGCCTCCGCTCGTCATCGAGGTCTGGTACTCCGCACGGCCGAAGATGCCGACGAACCTGTTGATGTTGTAGTTGATTCCGAGCCTTCCGGTGATTATGTCCTCGTCGTAGTTGCCCATGGCGGTGGAGGAATACTCGCACTCCTCGTGGCGGTAGCTGAGGTCGATCGTGCTCGAGACCTTGCCGCGTATGAAGCTCTTGCCGACGCCGAGGCTCAATGTGCTCGCGAGGATGGAGCTGGCGTACTCGCGCTCCGAGGGCTGATAGTAACTCGACCCGAGGAACATGACGCTCAGGGTGTCGGACACGCGCCAGTGGGATGAGACGGAGTAGGTGACGTTGTCGCGGTTGCTGAGGCCCTTCATGTAGTCAAACCTGCTCCAGCCGGCGAGGACGCGGTAGGAAATGCGCTCGCTCAGGTAGGAGCCGACGCCGCCATGGAGCGTCCAGCCCGTGGAGGTGCTTTTCACCTTGCGTGTGGTGGTGTCATCCCAGTTGCCGGTGAGGTCGCGGTCGTTGTCCTGCCAGTACCACTGGTACGAGCCGGAGACGATGAAGTCAAGCCAGCGCGAGACCGTGTAGCCAAGCTCGCCGCCGGCCTGCAGGCGCTTCCAGCCGTAGAGCGGCGCGTACTTGTTCACGTTGTTGTCGTAGTCGAGCAGGTAGTAGCCGCCGTAGCCGTGCATGTGGAAGTTGTTCGTGAACCTGTGCCCGACGGCGCCATCGGCCTGGAACATCTTCCTGTCGCGGCCAATGCCCCTGCCGCCGTGGTTCGACATGTCGTCGTCCTGCGAAACCTGCGTGAAGCGCTCGGAGACCATGAGGCTCCAGCCCTTGCCGACCGACTCCGGCTCCTGCCAGCCGAGCGAGACGGTTTCGCCGTAGGACGACGAGTTGAGCTGGCTCGAATAGCCCTCGTAGGCGTGGTACTGGTACCAGGCGCGCGCCACGGCGTTCCAGTTCTCGGCCGAATAGTCGAGGTCGAACGCGGGGCTCACGATCCACGTCGAGCCGCTGCGGTCGCTGCGGTCGGAATCGATGTTGGTGTCGTAGGTGTACGACATCGACACGTACGGCCTAAGGGTCATCCTCTGGCCGATGCGGATGCCGGGCGCGCGGTCGATAAGCTCGGCCGACGCCGAAAGCGCTGCAGCACAGGCGGCAGCAGCCGCAATTGCTTGCTTCTTCATTTTCATAATCTCCTGAAAATCATCTCCTGAAAGACGTTAGGGAACCTGGCCCTGGTATCCATGCGGCGTGTCGGGCGTATCCGGCACGGGGCGGCTGTGGCCGGGATAGAACTTGGCGTCGGGGTTGAGGGTGCGCGGAATCCTGTCAAGGCCGTAGTCCTCGGAAAAGAAGGGAACTGCGACACCGCCCGAATGCAGCGTACCCGTCGGCGTAAGGCCCCTGCGGCTGAGCGGGCTCGAGGAGACGCCGCCGCGGGTGGTAAGGTCGGCCAGCATGACGTCGATGACCTCCGGGCCGATCATGTTCATGGTCATGAGCACGTCGAACGTGTCGTCGTAGTCGGTCGCGCCAAGCATCGGCTCGTACGACTTCGCCACGCCGTCGCCCATCGCCGAGCGTATCCACTCGGTGCTGGCCATGTCGCGCGTGTCCTTGGAGGGCAGCATCTCCACCAGCCTGTCCTTGAGGTCTTCGGGGGTGCCGTTCGAGGCGCGGAGGAACATGAGTATCGCGAACGTCTCGCGCACCCCGGAGTCATCCGTCTTCTCGCAGCGCGCAATCACGGCCGCCATCGCGTTCGAGGCGATGCCCGCGAACTCCTCGTCGCTGTACGTGCGGGCGGGATCTGCCGCGCGGTTGAAGAGCTCCGAGGCGAAGCGCTCGTTCAGGACCGTAAGCGCGGCCGGCGGCACGGTCGCAAACGTCTCCGCGAGAAGCGCGGTCTTGTCGGCGGCTCCACGCGAGCTCAGGAATGCGCGGTTGACGGCCACGAACTTGACGGCCTTCTCCTCGTCGGTTCCGCGCATCTTCGAAATGGACGAATTGATCTCGCCGAGAAGCGACTTCTGCTCGTCGGCCGAAAGCCCTGCCACCGCCGGGCCGATGTTCTCCGGGCTCTCGATGAGCTTGCCAATCTGCCCGCGCACGTCCGCAAGCGACCGCTTGCCCTGGGGGGACTTCTCGCCATCCGCCGCGAACGCCGCCAGCGCCGCGCACGCGATTATCGACAGTATCGTCTTTTTCATTGCCACCGCCTCCATTGTTTATTGTACCTCAATACCACGTTTGCGGCACCCAGACGACATCTCCTGCACGGAGTACCATGTCCTTGTCGGGGCGCCCTTCCTTGCCGATTTCATCAAGATCCACCTTGTACCGCGTCTGGTTGCCGTCCTTGTCGCAGCGAGTTATCCTTATGCTCGTGCGGTCGGCATACGGCTTGAGACCGCCGGCGGCCTGCAGTACCTTCGTAACAGTCATGTCCATCGTGGGCGGCATGTTCACCGGCCCGGGGGTGCCCACCTCGCCAAGCACCGTCACAGTGCCCCACGGCGAGACGCCGCGCCCGTCGTAGGGCGGGAACGTCACCGTTATCTTAGGGTTCTTGTAGTAGACCTCGTAGGCCTTTACAAGCTTCTTCTTGAGGGCGTCGAGCGTAAGCCCGTCGCACGCCACCGGCTCCTGGAGAAGATGCTGCAGCACTATGTCGCCGTTCTGGTCTACCATGCACGTCATGGTCACGGGCGTAGTGGCCGCCGTGCCGACCTGAACCACCAGCGAAACCCCTGGCCGCACGCGCGGACCGTCCCACCAGGTGGCCACTACCGTCGGGTCAACCTGCTCGTCAGGAGAGAAAATACGGGCTATCGTCTCGCACCCGGACAAAGC
>JAEEGL013000009.1_pt1 | contig 12175 bp, 9 predicted proteins | sample 9134231 | NCBI WGS metagenome assembly JAEEGL01 (sample SAMN16246548, study PRJNA631951) | gut metagenome | biome: gut microbiome; feature: rumen; material: fiber-attached | host: Bos | place: Iran: Karaj | collected 2018-10
GTGCTTGCAGCGTTTTCGTCGTGGTGATGGTGTGACTGAGATGTCCGCCTGAGTACTGCCCGTACTCTTGCCTTTCCTTCTTTCATGCTCAGTGGCTTGGCAATATAGTCGTCTGCTCCGATATTCAATCCCTTCACCAGGTTGTCCTCTCCCTCTAATGCTGTGATAAAGATGATGGGTATTTGTGCTGTCATGGGATTCTCCTTTATCTTTCGTGCCATCTGGAACCCAGACATTTCGCCCATCATCACATCTAAGAGAATCAGTGCATACTCTTGCAGAGGAAGTTCAAGAGCCTCCTCTGCTGAATTGGCGGTCATAACCTCAAACCCTTCGGTTTCAAGGTTGTATTGAAGTATCTCGCAGATATCTAATTCATCATCGACAACAAGTATTTTCATGAATTCAATGAATCGTTGAGCAATTACAGGAACTTTTAGGTTACAAAGATACAGATTTTTCCGGAAAAGAAGAAAATACGTGTGTTACAATTATGTGACATTCTATGTCTGCCTGTTATAACCTCACCGCATTCGACGCGTAAAGCACGACGTTATTTGTTTATTTCACGACACGAAATAATTATTTCACGACGTTGCGTTCATATTATCTAACCTGTATTATTTCATACTTTCCGATGCGCTAGCCGCTCCCCACCCCTGTAGGGGCGGGGTGGCCGTAGGCCGGGGCGGGGTCAGTATTATTTCGCAAAATAGTAATATTACAGACCCCACCCCTAACCCCTCCCCTCGAGGGGAGGGGAGCTGCTCCCGCCTTGTGGCACTATGAATAATACAGGCTAGAAAATTTCAGAATAAAACACGACATTGCGTTCAAATTATCTAGAGAATTATAGAATAAAGCACGACGTTGCGTTCAAATTATCTAGAGAATTTTGGAATAAAGCACGACGTTATATTCATATTATCTAGAAATAAATGAGCAAAACACGGAGTTATGTACAAATTCTCTAGAGAATTTGCATGTATCGTCGGGAGATATTTTGGCCGCTTGCAGAAAGGGCTGCATCGTGGCCAATGCGATGGCCGAAATGTAGGGGGTGGGCGTTCACAGTAGCGATAAGGGCAAAAAAAATGGTGTACCGCCGTACACCAACCTTGTTAACCTTAAATCTAATACTATGAAAAACACATTGCAAAGGTACGACAAATTTCATTTCCTCCAAATTTTTTACATAAAAAATGGTGTAAAAAATACATTTTCTTGATTTAAATCAAGTAAAACGGTATCAAACCAACACATTTTCACGGTTTTTGCTTTGATATTCGAACATTCAGGCGCGAAAAGTTGCAATCTGAAAGGTGCAAAAAGTGCCGGAGCCCTCAGACTCCGGCACTTTTAATAAATATCAGGCAATAAAACAATGTTTCTGGCAGAAAAACTAAATTTCTTTCAACGAGCCTATGCCACTGCGGTTGAGCTGTTTAGACTGCGGATGGCCGCCATACTTGAGCGAGCCTACACCGCTCACCTCACCGCTGATGGCCTCTGAGGCAAAGCAGTCGATGCCTCCAACGCCGCTCACATCGGCCTCCACACTCCGGGCGCGAAGGTCGGCTCCCTGGATGCTGCCCACGCCGCTGCACTCCATTTTCACCACATCGGCCTCGCCCTTGAGCGAAATGTTGCCTACGCCGCTGCACTCAACTTCTACGGCCTTCACGTTGAGGCCTCGCAGCAGAATGTTGCCTACGCCCGAATTATCGACGTTCAGGTTGGGGGCAACAAGGCTGTCGGTCTCAATCTGCGCCACGCCCGTATTTGATATTTTGCTCAGCTGGGGCGCATAAACGGTGATGCTCACTTTTTTGTTCTCAATGTTGATGTTGGGTTTGGTGTAGTCGATGTCCAGCAGGCCGTTTTTGCTCTCTATCTTAAACAGCTCCACATAGTTGTCGGGAGCGGTCATCACCACGCGGCACTCCTCTTCGGCCGACTGCACGAATTTTACATTGGCCACAGCACTGACGTTTAACTTGTCGAATGTGTCGGGTGTCATCGCCCGTGTCACCATGGTTTTGCTGGCCTTGATTTTCTTGCCAAGTCCTCCGTTGAGGCTTATTTCCATACACGAGGTGAACAGCAGCATGGTGCATGCCATTGCCATGATCATTGATTTTCTCATTTTCATCTTTTTGGGTTTTTAAAGGTTCAACATTTTAATCGTTAGACGCAGCAACGACCTAAAAAGTTGCAACCATCCTCATTAAAATCGCCAACGGCTGGGCAATTGTCGTTCGGGCCAGAGGTGTTTGGCATATTGATAGCCCAGCCAGTCGTAGAGGCGGGCGAGGCGGGTGAGGCGCTGGCAGAAGCCTTCGAAGCCTTTGCGTTCGGGTTGTGTCCATTGCACCTCGGCCAAAGCAGCTGCGCGGGGCAGAGCCTGATACTCTACGAGTCCTGGTGTGGTGAGATACTCTGCCCACAGGTTGGCTTGCACCCCTAGAATGTGGTTTCTGGCATCGGTGGTGAGACTGTCGGGAACGGGTTCCAGACTATATACTTTTTCCACGGGAATAAAACCTGAGCAACGGCTGGGCTCATGCTCTGGAGCTTTACCCTGCTGATAGTCGAAGTAGCAATGCGACGTAGGAGCCATCACCACGTCGTGCCCCAAGGCGGCAGCCTTGGCCCCGGGCTTGGTTCCCCGCCAGCTCATGATCATGGTGTTTTGCGGGGCGTTGTTTTCGAGCAGCTCGTCCCAGCCTAGGGCGCGCCGCTGGTGGGAAGTGATGAAATCGAACACGCGGCGGGTGAAGTATCCCTGCAGCGTCATTTCGGGAGTGGCGGCAAGCTTTGCGCTGAGCTGCTGGCAGCGCTGACAGGCTTTCCATCGGTCGGTGGGTGTCTCGTCGCCACCGATATGAATGACCTCGGAAGGGAAGATGTCCATGATTTCGGCCAGCACATCTTCTACAAACTGATAGACACGCTCGTTGGACACACACAACACATCTTTATAGACGCCCCAGAAATGGCCCACCTCGTAGGGGCCGCCCGTGCAGCCCAACTCAGGATAGCTGGCCAGCGCGGCCACCATGTGGCCGGGCATATCGATTTCGGGCACCACGGTGATGTGTCTTTCGCGGGCATACTCCACGATTTCGCGTGCCTGGGCCTGGGTGTAGAATCCACCGTGGGGCTGCTGGTCGTCCAGGTCGGAGTTGGTGCCCAGAACGGTGCCGCTGCGCATGGAGCCCACCTCGGTGAGCCGTGGCCATTTCTTGATTTCTATGCGCCAGCCCTGGTCGTCGGTGAGATGCCAGTGGAAGGTGTTCATGTTGTGCAGGGCCAGCATGTCGATGTATTTCTTTACAAACTCCACGGGGAAGAAGTGGCGCGAGCAGTCGAGGTGCATGCCTCGCCAGCCAAAGCGTGGCGCGTCGGCAACGCGCACCGCCGGAAACACAATACTTTGCGCCTTGGGCTTTGCGGCCTGGGCTTTGTCGGGCGAGGGAGAAAGACGGGTAAAGTCGGTGCTGAGAATCTGGTTGTCCAGATTGGGCATGCTGAACAGGGCTGGCAGCGGAATGGCTTTGCGCAGCGTCTGAATACCGTAGAACACGCCGGCTGCCGAGCCGCCAGTAATCTGAATGCCACCCTTGGCCACCGTGAGCTGATAGCCCTCGGGCTCCTTCACCGTGCGGCTGTCGGTGGTCAGCACGATGCAGCGGGCCTGTTTGGGTTTCTTGTTGACGACGGTCAGCCGCAGCCCGGTGGTCTCTGACAGACAGGACTTCAGGAAGTCGGCTTCGCGCTGAAGGCTTTCCCAAGCCACAATCAGCACCGAGCCGTCGAGCACAAAACCCTCGCCCTTAGACAGTTGGACACTCTGCGGGCGCGGCACCACGTCGTAGTCGGCCACCCAGCTCAGGTCATTGGTGGCAACAGCCTGAGTGTGCCACCCCACAATAGCCAAAACGGCCATCAAAAACATTTTTCTAAACATAGGCTTTTGGTATCGTTTTTAGTTATCATTTTCCGTTGGTTCTTTTGCTTTTGCCATCAGCACCACGCCCTCTTGTTTCTTGCCGTCCATCATGATTTTCAGCGGATGGGCGAAGCGCACGTGGCGCACATGCTCGGTTTCCTCAACGGCAGGCATCTGGTCGAGCACCTGCTGCTGGAAATGCCGTCGCCCGTGAAGGTGCTGATGGTGAAATAGCCCACGCCAAACGAGGTGAGGTTCTGAAAGAAATGGGTGCCCTGCGAAGGGTCAACGCGATAGTTTTTCAGTGCCGTCTCAACAATGACACGCGCTGCCGAAATGTGGGGCCACTTCACGGGTATGCCCAGCCAATAGTCACTGGAACCCCAGCGGCCCGGGCCCACAAGAATGTAGTTGCGGTCGGCATCGAGGAATTTCTGGTTGATTTGCTGTATCTCATAGGCAATGGCGGGATTGTTGGCGGCGGTGAAGCTGTCGTCGGTTTTGACATACACCACGTCGGCAACGTCCTCGCTGATGCCGTGGCCCAGCGAATTGTGCGAGCGCAGCAGACAGTCGTCGTCGCTATAGGCGGTGATGTCTTCCTCGAGCATCTGCTTGCTGTCCACGATGGGGCGTATCTGTAGCAGGTAGAACTCGCCCGTCTTGTCGGCATTCACATTGCAGGCAAACTCTATTTCCACGGGCCGGCGCATGCTTTCGGCACCATACTTCATCGACATTTGCAGAATCTCGGGCAGCGGGAAGATGCCCTGCTGCAGCACGCCGGCAAAGGAGATAATCTTGCGTCCGCCCTCGTAGATGCCGTCGCGAATCACTTGGTCGTAGGGGTCGTAAGTCGATGCGATGTAGTTCAGCGCATGGTCTTTGTCGGCCTCTTTCACCTTGAGCTTGAGCAGGTTGAATCCGTCGTCCACCGACCAGAAGGTGGTGTCGCTCGAGGGCGGCTCAGTGTTCAGGGCATAGAAGCGCGTCTGCGTGTCGCTGAGGGCGGTTTCCATTTCGCTGGTTTGCAATATCTGGTGCGGATGATAGGGCGAAACGCGCAGCGTCTGTCCACCATCGACAATGTATTTTCCCAGTCCCAGTGCCAGGTTGGCGATGCCCTCCTCGGCGGTTTCGTCGCCAATGGGATAGTAGTTGAGCGAGCGTAGCACGCCGCTGAAAGTGGGGTAGAAACGGTTGCCATACTGCCGTCCGACCACCTCCTGCAGAATGACGGCCATTTTCTCCTGGTCGATTACGTTTTGCGTGGCGGTCATGTAGGCTTTCGAGTCTTTGTAGTACACCGAGGCATAAACGGCCTTGATGGCGTTGGCCAGCATGCGCAGCATTTCGTATTTGTCGCTCAGATGAGGAATCATGTAAGTGCTGTAGATGCCGGCAAAGGGCTGATAGTGTGAGTCCTCGAGCAGGCTCGACGAGCGCACGGCAATGGGGCTGTTGGTAGCCTCGAAGAAGGTGAAGAAGTCGGCGATATAAGAGTCGGGAAGCTGCGCGCGGAGGAAATGGCGCAGGATTTCCTCGTCGGGAATGTCGCTCAGGGCAATGGGGTAGAGGTTGTTCGACTCCATGAACTCGTCGAACACGTCGGTGCAGAGCACCACCGTTTTGGGAATGGCCACACTGACGCCCTCAAACTGGTTGAACTCGGCATGGCGCTTCACAATGTTGTCGAGGAAAGCCAGTCCGCGGCCCTTGCCGCCGAGCGAGCCTTCACCGATGCGGGCAAAGTGGGCATAGCGGTCGAACTTGCCACGGTCGAACACGGCCACCACGCCAATGTTTTTCATGCGGCGATACTGCACGATGGCGTCGAAAATAATCTGGCGGTGGGCATTCACGTCCTTGAGCTTGTGCCACGTGACGTGTTTCAGAAATGCCGACACAGGGAATATGGCTCGCGCACAGAGCCAGCGGCTCATGTGGTTGCGCGAGACGTGGTAGAGCATCGAGTCGTTGGGCACCTTGAAGATGATGTCCTGCAGCTCCTTCAGACTGCTCACGCGGGCCACCTCCTCGCGCGTCTTTGGGTCGCGGAACACAAAGTCGCCAAAGCCCATGTGCTCTTCCATGATGCGCCGGAGGTCGAGATTCATGGCCTTAGAGTTTTTGTCAACGAAGCGGAATCCTTCGGCTTCGGCCTTTTGCCGGTTCTGGCTCTCGCTGCTCTCCAGAATGAGTGGCACATACTCGTCGCGCTGCCTGATTTCGCGCAGCAGCTTGAGTCCAGCCTCGGGGTCGCCCTCTTCTACGTGCGCCAGCCTTCCCTCTACGGCGTGCATAGGGAAGCGCGTGTCGCTGATAACGCCCAGCGTGTTGTCGTGATATTTCTCGTACATCTGCATGGCCTCCACATAGTTAGTGGCCAGCACCACCTTGGGGCGGCCGCGCTTGCGCTGGGCTGCGGCATGAGGATTGAGCGCCTCGGTGGAGAAGCGCTTGCTCTGCGCCAGAATGTAGCTGTAGAGGTTGGGCAGCACCGACGAGTAGAAGCGGATGTTGTCCTCCACCAAGAGAATCATCTGCACACCCGCCTCGCGTATGTCGTGCTCAATGTTCATCTTGTCCTCAATGAGCTTGATGATGGAGAGAATGAGGTTGGTGTTGCCCAGCCAGCAGAAGATGTAGTCGAAAATCGACATGTCCTCGTCTTGTATGCGCTTGGTGATGCCGTGGCTGAAGGGCGTGAGCACCACGCAGGGGATGTTGGGGTTCTGAGCCTTCACCTCGCGCGCCACGGTGAAGGCATCGTTGTCGGCGGTGCCCGGCATGCAGATGACAAGGTCGATGTCGGTGGTGCGGAGCACCTCGTTGGCCTCCTCAGTGGTGGATACCTGTGTGAACGTGGGCGGATAGCGCGAGCCCAGCTCCACGTATTCGTCGAAAATCTTCTCATCTACGCGTCCGTCGTCATCGAGCATGAACGCAACGTAAGGTTTGGCAACTATCAGCACGTTGAAAATGCGGTGCATCATCAGGTTGACAAACGACACATCTTTCAAATAAAACTGGTTCCACTCCTGCGGAATGTTGTATCTCTCGTTCATTGTGTGTGTATATATACTTCTTTTCTCATTTGGCGCAGCGCCAAGATTGGCGCAAAGATACGCATTTATTTTCAATAACGGCTGAGATTTTCGTGCTATTTTGCTGGTGGCGCATCCAATAAAAGCGTTTTTCTTGTTCTGCAGAGTTTACGTTGTACTTTCATTAGTCAAGCGAATCTTTCTTGCTGGCTATTTTAATCAGTTTGCCATTCTTCCACTGGTAGGTGTCTGTGTAGAGCGTACTACCATCGCGCGCATAGCTGGTGATGGTATTCGCCTTGCTGTCGAATTCCGGCTCCTCAATTTCTTGAAATGTCTTCACTTCGTAGAATTGTCGGGTAACAGGATTCCATACAAAAGCCTTATAGAGCGACTGTGCTTGTTGGGTTACTCCGAGATAGACCATCAGGTCGGGTATGCCATCAAAGTTGATGTCCTTTTCAATAATCCAGTCCAGTTTCTCCTCCATTTCGCTGTTTACGGAACCATTCAGAGGCTCTTCGAAACTCAGAGGATGCTCTTTTCCGTTCACTTCGAATTTTACGCTGATAGAGTTCATCCATTCGCTGTCTCCACTATCGTCGTACTTGTCTTCAAGCTTATACAAGAATTTCCATGCATCGCGGTTGGGCGCACTGAACACGGCCGGAGAGCCTGACCACCAGCTGGGCAACTCGTACATCTCTTCGAAATCTGACAAGCGCAACACCCTGCCAGTGGTGGGATTCTTCCACGAACCTTTCATCATTTGGAAATCGCCCTCTACCTCAGCATATGTCAGATAGAGTATTCCTGTTGTCTCACCATCGGGCTGATACTCCACAAAGCGTCTGTCAAACACATTGTCCTCGTCAGAGACGGCGGGCTTTTCCTTGCCCCAGTTCTCTAAAATCAGAATGGGAGCAGGCGTCTTGGCTTTGGGGTAATAAATATAACCTGCCGTCTGCCAGTCGCCATTGTTACAAACTGTCTGGAATGCCACTTCTACTGCTATCTTACCGTTCAGGGTAGCCTTAAAACCGCGGTTCTCTGTAACATTTTGTGCTGAAACAAATGCAGCACAAATCATCATCTGCAACAATATTATCTTTCTCATTTGAACTTAAGTTTGGTTTCACATGTTTGTTTTCGCATGGTGCAAAGATACAACTTAATTCTTAATTGCCAACATTACACGGCAAATACTTAGTCTCCGTGAATAGTTCAAAGCAAACTTTTCTAACACTGAAATAGAAAAACGATTACCATCTTGTCATGACAGGTTTAATAGTCATAGCATCCAATGCAGGTGTCAATGCCTTGAGGATTGTTTTTAAGGAGATTTGGCTGAGCGGAGAAACTGTGGCACATTGTAGCTGAACGCATGTAATAGAGCGTACTACCATCGCGCGCATATAAAAATCTTTATAAAACTTTTTTATTTATCATTATTATTTACTATCTTTGCAAATAGTTTCAATCTAAACATGTTTTTTACGGTAGAGAGGAATCTATCCCCACATACTCCGGAACAAAAAGAAACCTATGACACAAAATTTGGTATTTTTCAATTCTCGAGATACACTAATACGTTTGGATATCTCGAAGATTGTCTATTTCGAAGGCGACGGAAATTACACTTATATTGTAACCGTAAACAAATTGCGACCTTCTGTCTGTATGAATCTGAGTGAAATGGAAAAGGCGCTTGCCGGCCAGCTTGGCGACGATGCCAAGATATTCATGCGCATCGGCAAGCGATTCATTATCAACATGCGGTTTGTCTATCAAATAAATGTATTGAAACAGCAGCTTGTCCTGTCCGATTATGACCATTTTGCTTTTCAGGTTAACATCTCAAAAGATGCTTTGAAGAAAATGAAAGATCTTATGTTAATAGTAAAGGTATAAAGTATTATGGAAATCATTATTGGAAGAGACTGCGCCACAAACCGTATGCTGCTGAGTGTTGAAGGCAGACCTTATCTATATGGTGATACAAACGTTCCAAAGACTGTAGTTACCCAGCACTGCAAGCTGGAGATGGCAAATGGGACACTAAGACTTCGGAATCTCGACATCAACAACTTTACCTACGTTAATGGCATGGCCGTCGAGTTGAAGACGCTGACTCACGGCGATAAGATAGAACTTGGCAAGGACCACCATCCATTATCATGGGAGGCTATCGACACAATTATGGTAGACATTCAGCCGTTAGAAAAAATCTGGAATGACTTTTCAGCCGAGAACATCCGAATCAGGAAACATCAGAAAAACATTGGCTTATTGGCAAGCATACCTATGGGATTCTCTATGCTTGGTGGTCTTATTTCAGGAATCTTTCCCGAAATCCGCACCACAGCACTTGTCTTTACCGCCATTGCACTTCTTATTATGTGCTATGGATTCTACAAGCGGTTTACCGACAAGAGCTATGAAGATATAGAGAAGCTGAAACTGCAATTCCAAAAAAACTACACTTGTCCTCACTGCAAGCGTTTCCTTGGCAGTCAACCCTACGAAATTCTCATTCAAAATGGCCAATGTCCAAACTGCAAAACTAAATTCGTACATTAAACCCACCATTTTGTGGATTATGAATTTAAAAATATGGTCAATCAAAAAACAATTACGATATTTGCACCAGTAAAACTTTAAAACCCTACAATTATGACAAAGAAATCTTTTGCAAACAATTGGAAACCCGTAACAATTGGTGGAATGACTGGTATCCTGGTGGGTACTGGTGCAACAATGGCTTATCACTCGATGGCCTCAGATAATAATGTAGACGAAGTAGTTGACAACAGTCCTAAACAAGCTGCATCCAACGACGACATGAGTTTTTCAGAAGCATTTAAGACAGCCCGTGCCGAATTAGGTTCAGGTAAGACTTTCGAATGGCACGGTAAGACCTATAGCACATGTACTCGCAAGGAATGGGAGGAAATGCTTGATGCAGAAAACGACATTTCCCACATAAAAGAGGAGAAATCATTAACCTCAGCAAATTTAGGTGACAGAGAAAAAGATGAAACCGAACAGCCGATCGTGAAGAATCAGTCCAAGGAAGATGATGGTCAGGATGATGTTCTTATTGCCAGTCGTGATGCTTCTGTCAAGAACAATGATGCGAAAGTGACCGTTGACGAGGATGCAGCTTCCAACGAAGATGTTACCATTAAGAACAATTCCACCACTGAAGATGTGACAGCCAGCGTAGTTGACTCTCCTTCAGAAGAGTCTCCAGAAGAATTAACATGGAACAAGGTTGTCAATGATGACGATGTTCGCATTCTTGGCTATGGTGATGTTGTCCTCGATAATGGAAAGGAAATAACTGTTCAGGAACTTGACGTCAACGGACAGCGAGTTGCGGTAATTGACATTGACCAGGACGGCACGGCCGACATTGCCGTAACCGACCTGAACCACAACAACCAGCCTGACGATGGAGAGATTCTGGACCTTCACACCGGTGAGACCTATTCCCCCGAAGATCAATCTCCCTTTGACGGCAACGACGTGAATATAGAGTATTACCAAGTATAATCATCAACATGGCAGCAATAGAGACGTTACAAATCAAGTGCCCCGTCTGTGGGATTATCCTCGAAGTGAGAAATTCCAAAGACGAAGCAGTGAAGCGCATCGTCTGTCCTAATTGTAAGAAGCATTTGTCCATCACTTTTCGTCAGTCATCTCAAAGTCAGGAAGGACAGAAGCCATTGGGATATCTCTATCACGAGAACAAGAACTTCAAACTCGAAGAAGGACAGAATCCGCTGCCATGGGTATCTTCAGGTTGCATCCAAATACGGCTTATCCGCCTGACCGACGGCAATAGCAAGTGCCTCATCAGTGTGTTGTCCGATAATCATTCTGTTAGCGTCAACGGACATCCGTTACAGACCGACGATGAAGTCATACTGACATTTGGTGACAAGTTTAAAGTCGATGACAAGGAGATTATCTACGATGTGGAGGGGAAAAATTTCTGCAAGTCTACAGGGGGGGGCAATCCCCCGCCGTCCCCTGTGTCCTCCGTGACACCCAAGAAGCCTGAGAAGCACTTCAACTGGTCGTGGATCACTATTCCTGTGGTTGTTGGTGTACTTGGGTGGTCAGCTTATCGCCTCTACCCCGTACTGGTAGATCTCCCTCACAGCATAGATTCTGTTGACAATAAAAAAGGCACAATCACTGCTATTCCCATTGAGAAACATGTAAAAGGAAACGACGGCATTAACGACAGACCTGAAAAAAAGAAAACTGCCGGCGAGGCTGAAGCAAAGAAAAGCACCGCCAAGCCCAAAGCGGTCAGAACCTCTTGCAAACCTCAAATGAAGGTTGCAAAACCAAGCAACGAGGATCAGGCATTCACTAACTACGCCAGCCTGAGCAATTACGAACTTGAGATGAAGGCCGGTCACGGAGATGTCAAGGCACAGTTGGTTCTTGGAAAGCGGTGGGTGAACATAGGCGACAGCATTAATGTGACCAAAGGTGTTTCCTATCTCCGGCAGGCTGCCCGAAACGGTTCCACCGATGCCAACCGTTCTCTGCAGGAAGTCAGACGAAAGCTACAACGCTCGGCAGCCAGTGGCAACATTCATGCGCGTAATCTCCTGGAAGCTTTAAGAATGAATTAAAATGAACAGACATATCTATAATATAATAAGGTTAATGCTCTTGCTGCTCCCGATGGCGACAGCTGTCAATGCGCAAAAGAGTTACCGCACATCTGAACTGAAACGCCTCGCAGCGGTTGTCTCGCTCCCCGAAGACAGCATCCGCAACGGCTATAATCATCCTGTGACGGGCAATCTCAAGATGACGGTGTTCTGCCAGTCCAACACCATCGAGCACATCGGTGTTTACCTGTTTGCCGACGAGGTACGCTCGCTCAGCAAGTCTCCAATATTCGACTTCCTGGAGCGCTATTTCCTCCAGCTGAGGTTTCCACCGACGATGAAGACTGCCCGCAACATGTTAAGCGACGACCAGTTCAAATTCCTCATAGGAACTCTCAACACCGTAAGTGAATTGCGGCTCACTGATGCTTTTACATTCGATTTCGACAAGAATCGCTATGTGGCCACTTGGAGCCGCGACGGCAAGAAACTCCTTTCGGTTACATTCCCCGTGGAATACGAACTCATCAGCGGAGAAA
>JAEEGL015758449.1_pt1 | contig 12175 bp, 8 predicted proteins | sample 9134231 | NCBI WGS metagenome assembly JAEEGL01 (sample SAMN16246548, study PRJNA631951) | gut metagenome | biome: gut microbiome; feature: rumen; material: fiber-attached | host: Bos | place: Iran: Karaj | collected 2018-10
GGGGGCAGCGCCCACGGTCGCCCGCCGCAGCGGGCGAAATCTTTGCGCTTATACAAGCGCAGGAAAGGTTTTAGGGAAACCCTCGCCGGGGGTTTCCCTAAGTGCGAAGCACAAAATCCCCCAACTTTCCGTGAAGAGGCGGAATTTTTAATATTCACAGAAAAAATGCATTTGTTTATCCAAGTTTCATCTGTTCCGCTGCGTCGTCCGCGGCAAGCGTAGCGCCTGCGGAGGGCAGCGTTTTCGTGCGGTAGCGGGAGGGCTTTGCGAAGCGGCCTTCCGCGTAATCCTCCACCTTTGCAAGCACATGGCCCTTCTTCAGCGACATGACGTTCACGCCCTGCGTATCCTTGGTGGTTTTGGAGGAGACCGCGCCGGAATGGAACAGCAGCACGCGCCCGGCGGAGCTGGTAAGCACAAATTCCTTATCCTCGGTGATATAGCGCATGGCGCACACGGGCGAGCGGTCCGAATACGCTTTGATCAGCTTTTTGCGGTTGGTTTTGGTGGCGTAAACGGACATATCCACCTTGGCAACCTTGCCGTTTTCAAAGAAGAACAGCATATATCCGGTGTATTCCTTCACCACGGCCATATATACCGCGGTTTCGCCCTCGTCCATTTCGCACTTGGTTCCGACATAATCGCCCAGCGTACTGGCCTTTACCTCGTCGAAATCCGAAACGCGCATTTTATACACCTGACATTTGTTGCTGAAAAACAGCAGCTCATCCGCGTTGCTCACCTCGTACGCCGCCACAACGGCGTCGCCGTCCTTCAGCTTGTGCCCTGTCGTGCTCATGCGCCAGGATTGCAGCGAGATCTTTTTGAAATACCCTTCGCGGGTGAAGAAGATCATCACGTTGTAATCCGGGATCTCTTCCACGTCCTCAACCTCGGCGATATCGTCCTCGTAGATGATCTGCGTTTTTCTGTCTTTCCCGTATTTTTTGATGATATCCTGCAGTTCGGAAACGATGATGCGCTTGATGCGGTTTTTATTCTTCAGGATATCCTGCATATCCTCGATGGCCTTCTGCAGATCCTCAATATCGTTCAGGCGCTTCAGGATATATTCGCGGTTCAGATGGCGCAGCTTGATCTCGGCCACGTATTCCGCCTGGATCTCGTCGATGCCGAAGCCGATCATCAGGTTGGGCACCACTTCGCTCTCCTCTTCGGTTTCGCGTACGATCTTGATGGCCTTATCGATATCCAGCAGGATCTTTTCCAGGCCGAGCAGCAGATGCAGCCTGTCCTGCGCTTTTACAAGCTCAAAATGCGTGCGGTTCTTTACGCACTCGGTGCGGAACGCGATCCACTCCAGCAATATATCCGAAATGCCCATCGTCATGGGGATGCCGCCGATCAGCACGTTGAAATTGCAGGGGAAGGGATCCTCCAGCGGCGTTTTTCTGTACAGGAACTGCGCCACCTTTTCCGGGTCCGTGCTGCGCTTGAGGTCGATGGTGATCTTGAGGCCGGATTTATCCGTCTCGTCACGGATATCGCTGATCTCCTTCAGCTTGCCCGCCTTTACGAGCTCTATCACCTTGTCGATAATGGCTTCGCTCGTGGTGGTGGGCGGGATCTCGGTGATATCGATGCAGTTGTTCGCCTTATCGTAGCTGTATCTGCCGCGCACGCGGATGGAGCCGCGGCCGGTCCGGTAGACCTCGCGGATCTTTTCCGGCTCGTAGATCACAAAGCCGCCGCCGCTGAAATCCGGGGCCTTGAGCGTCTCCGTGCAGTCGAAATCCGGGTCCTTGATCAGCTCTATTGCGGTTTCGCATACCTCCCTGAGGTTGAAGGAGCAGATATTGCTGGCCATACCCACGGCGATGCCGGAGTTGGCGTTTACGAGCACGCTGGGAAAACGCACCGGGAAGAGCGTGGGCTCCTCCATCGTGTTGTCGTAGTTGGGCACGAAGCGTACCGCGTCCTTTTCGATATCCGCAAACAGCTCGCTGCAGATCGGATCCAGCTTTGCTTCCGTATACCGGGAAGCGGCGCACTGCATGTTTTTGGAATAGGCCTTGCCGAAGTTGCCCTTGGAATCGATATACGGGTGCAGCAGCGTTTCATTGCCGCGGGTCAGGCGCACCATGGTTTCGTAGATCGCCTGATCGCCGTGGGGGTTCAGCTTCATGGTGGCGCCCACGATATTCGCGGATTTGGAGCGCGCGCCGGTCAGCAGCCCCATTTTATACATCGTATACAGCAGCTTGCGGTGCGAGGGCTTAAAGCCGTCGATCTCCGGGATCGCGCGGCTCATGATCACGCTCATGGCATAGGGCATATAGTTGCTTTCCAGCGTGTAGGTGATAAACTGATCCTGCACCTCGCCCGCGCCGGGGATATGGGCGTTTTCGTCTATGGGATTGCCCTTTTTCTCGGGCGCGTCGTCGTTCTTTTTCTTTCTTGCCATGCTTACTCTCCTCAGCTCAGATCAGCCATATCGATATAGGTGTAACCGTTCTGCGCGATAAAATCCTTGCGTCCCTGCAGGTTATCGCCGAGCAGCAGATCGAACATATCGGCAACGGCCTGGGGATCGTAATCCGGGTTCACCTTGATCAGTCTTCTCGTGGCGGGGTTCATCGTGGTGAGCCACATCATTTCCGGCTCGTTTTCGCCGAGACCTTTGGAGCGCTGGATCGTATATTTTTTGCTGCCGATGGCTTCCAGCGCGTCGGTTTTTTCTTTTTCGGTATACGCGAACCACGTATCCTTGCCGCAGGTGATCTCGTAAAGCGGAGATTCCGCGATATACACCTTGCCTTCGGAGATCAGCGAGGGCATCAGCGCGTAGATCATGGTGAGGATCAGCGTGCGGATCTGGAAGCCGTCGTAATCCGCGTCGGTGCAGATGATCACCTTGTTCCAGCGCAGGTTATCGATGTTGAATTCGGGCACGCCCTTAACCGCCTTGCCGGAGACCTCCACGCCGCAGCCGAGGATCTTGATGAGATCCGTAATGATCTCGCTCTTGAACACCTTGGAAAGATCCGCTTTTAAGCAGTTCAGGATCTTGCCGCGCACGGGCATCACGGCCTGAAACGCGGAATCCCGCGCCTGTTTGCAGGCGCCCAGAGCGGAATCGCCCTCCACGATGAAGATCTCGCGCTCGCTCACGTCCTTGGAGCGGCAGTCCGCGAATTTTTCGATGCGGGTAAGCATATCCTTGCCGCCCGCGAGCTTTTTCTGTACGTCCAGCCGCGTGGCCTCCGCCCGCACGCGGGAGCGCATATTGATCAGGATCCGGTCGCAGATCTTATCCGCGTCCAGCTTGTTTTCTATAAAATAGACCTCGATCTGATGGCGGAAAAAGGCGGTCATCGCCTCCTGAATAAACTTGTTGGTAATGGCCTTTTTCGTCTGGTTTTCATAGGAGGTCTGGGTGGAGAACGAGGAGACGATCAGCATCAGGCAGTCCTCCACGTCCTGAAAGATGATCTTGGCGTCCGTTTTGTTATACTTGCCGCTGGATTTCAGATACGCGTCGATCTGCGAAACGAAGGCGCTGCGCACGGCCTTTTCCGGCGCGCCGCCGTGCTCCAGAAAGCTGGAGTTGTGGTAATATTCCTTCAGCGTCTTTTTGGCGGAAAACGTGATGGCGCAGGTGATGCGCACTTTGTATTCCGGCTTATCCTCACGGTCGCGTCCGGTTTTTTCGGTCTCCCAGTACTGCACCGGGGTCAGGGCCTCGCCGCCGGCCTCTTCGTTAAGATAATCCACGATACCGTTTTCATAAAGATATTCAAAGGTCTCGAACTTGGTTTCCGTCAGCTGGTTCTTTAAGATCAGTTTTAAGCCGCTGTTGACCACGGCCTGCTTTTTGAGCACTTCCTGAAAGTAAGAAAGCGGGATATTGATATCCGTAAACACTTCCAGATCGGGCCGCCACCGGATGCGCGTGCCCGTATCGCGCTTGGCGTATTCTTCCTTGTGCAGGCCGCCCACGTTTTCGCCCTTTTTGAACTTCAGCGTATACAGAAAGCCGCCGTGATGGATCTCCGCCTCCATATATTCGGAGGAATACTGCGTGGCGCAAAGGCCGAGGCCGTTCAGGCCCAGCGAGAAATCGTAGCCGCCGTTCTGATCCGGGTCGTATTTGCCGCCGGCGTAGAGCTCGCAGAACAGAAGCTCCCAGTTATAACGCTCCTCGTTCGGGTTGTAATCCACGGGCATGCCGCGGCCGAAATCCTGCACCTCGATGGACCGGTCCAGAAAGCGGGTCACGATAATGCGGTTGCCGAACCCGGCGCGCGCCTCGTCTATGGAATTGGATATAATTTCAAAAACGGAATGCTCGCAGCCTTCCAGCCCGTCGTCGCCGAAAATAACGGCTGGGCGTTTGCGCACCCGGTCCGCACCCTTCAGCGCAACGATGCTTTCGTTGCCGTATTCCTTTTTCTTTGCCATGCTATCACTCCAAATTATACTATCTGACTTTGTATTATACCACAAAATATTGTGGTTCGTCAAGAAGAAAAACAAATGTTCCGCATAAAAAATTTCAGTTTATCGCGGGGCGATAAACTGAAATAATGACGAAAGAAAAAAGATGAAAGATGAAAGAAGGATGGGCTCCGACCCGTCAGAAACATCGTCGTCTGCCTTCGCTTGGGGCGCTCGGCACGCTCGTGTTTCTTCCAGCCTGCGTTTCGCCTTCATCCGCCACCGGCGGCGGCGAAGCCTCGGCACCATACCCGATTATATACTGCGATACCACCGGTATCACATTTTTGATGCGGCTTCTGCCGCCGCCTTAATCATTCATTTTTAATCATTAATCGTTAATCAAGAACGCAACAAGATCCTTTTATTCACAGGATCTCCGCAAGATAATCAAAGCTCTTTTGTGCGCATTCCATCGGCGTCAGCTCCATGCTGGGGTTATCCTGCTCCACCACGAGCCACTTCACGCCGGAAGCGTCCGCCGCGGCGATGATGGCAGGCATATCCTGCTTGCCGTATCCCACGGGGCGGAATTCGAATTTGCCGCCGGTCTCCTTTTTTTCGTCCTCGTCGATGCCGATCAGCGCGTACATATTCTCGGTTTTGGAGCCGGCGAAATCCTTCAGATGCAGCACGTCCACGCGGCCCGCGTATTTACGCACGTATTTGGCGGGATCCTCGCCGCCCACGTTCACCCAGCAGGTATCCAGCTCCGCCTGCAGCAGAGAGGCAGGCACCGTCCGGTATAAGATATCCAGCGCGTATTCGCCGTCGATCTTAGTGAACTCGAAATCGTGGTTATGGTAAGCCAGCGTCATGCCCAGCGCGCATGCCTTTGCGCCCAGAACGGCTGCGCCTTCGATCACTTCGCTGAATTTATCGCTGCCGGGGCGGTATTCCTCGGTCAGATACGGGATCACCACGTATTTGCAGCCGATCAGCGCGTAATCCTCCAAAACGGAAGGATCGTTCATCATATCCACGAAGGGCACGTGGGCGGAGATGGGCGTGAGGCCGATCTCTTCGCACCATTTTTTAACCTCTTGGGCGGGATGGCCGAACAGCCCGGCGAACTCCACACCGTCGTAACCGATCGCCTTCACTTTTTTCAGCGTGCCCTCAAAATCCGCCTCCATATCGTCCCGGACGGAATACAGCTGCAGCGCTATTGGATATCTCATACGTAAAACCTCGCTTTCATTTTTATATAACCATTATATATTTATCCGCCGGTGAAATCAATCGTTTTTTCAAAAAAAGCAACGGTTGCATACGCGTCAAAACATGCTATAATCGGAATAGAAAACTGAAATCGGGGGAACGACATGAAAAAACTGTATCTGATTGCAAGGAACCATATGGACCCCTCCTGGCTGCGCTGCTTTGAAGAATCCTACGAGCATCTGTTCACCGGAGATACCGTGCGCCCGTATTCGGATATCGAAGAGCTGCAGATTCTGGAATATATGGACTTCGCCGAACTGTACGGCGTCAAATATCATATCGAACAGTCGCTTGTTGTGAAAAAGTTTTTAGAGCGCAACCCGGATCAGAAGGAGCGCTTCAAAACGCTGGTACGAAAGGGACTGCTCGAGCTGGCGGGCGGCGGCGAAGCCGTGATCGATTATAATCTGACGCGGGGTGAATCCTGGGTAAGAAACCACCTTTACAGCCGTTTGTACTACCGCCGCGCCTTCGGGCACGATCCGAAGTTTGCCATCACGCCGGATATCTTCGGGCTCCCCTCCCAGCTGCCGCAGTTTTTCCGTTCGATCGGCTACGACGCGCTGATCATTTTCGACCGCGTGCTGAAAAACAACAAACCCTTCTGGCGCGGGCTGGACGGCACCCTGATCGTACTGGATGCCTGTTTTCTGCAGCCGCCGGAGCCCAACCTGCGCACCGCGGACTGTGTAAAGCTCCCGGCTTGTCAATATTGCGGCGGCGAGGGCTGCGACCTGTGCGGCGGCACGGGCATTGATTCTACCTACGATATGACGCGCCCTGATAAGGAGCTGCTGCAATCCGCCTATTACGGCAATATGAGCGCGGACGTGTTTCTGGAAAAGCTGCTGGAAACGGAAAAGGACGAATATTTTGTAATGATCACCACCGAGGAGCCGCCCATCGGCACCCATCTTTACGGCCCGCTGGCGGACGCGGCCAAACGGCACAATATGGAGGTGGTATATCTCGGCTTTGAGGAAAACCACGAAAAATGGTGCCCCGGGCAGGAGGAACGCCTCAGGCGCGGCGACTTTACGGAGGATGAGATCGATACCCGGCCGGAGGGCAACCCCGCCGCCTGCGGCTGCTATACCTCGCGCATCGAGATCAAGAAAGCCAACCGCGAACTCGAGCAGCTTCTGTATGAGGCCGAAAGCTTTGCCGCGCTCGTAAAGCTCCACGGCGGCTGGCAGGCGGATACGCTTCCCCGCAGAGCTTACCCGCGGCAAAAGCTGGAAGCGCTCTGGAATAAGATGGCGTTTATTCAGTTCCACGACTGTGTGACCGGCACCCACGTGGACGCCTGTTACTACGAGCTTTTGCGCTATATCCGCGAAGTCCGCCGCGGCGCGCTGCAGATCTATCACGACGCGGCGCTGGAATGGGCGAAAACGCTTGCGCCCGCCGTGCCGGAGGGGTATTATGCGGCGGCGTATATCAACCCCACGCCCTATGCCGAACCCATGCCGGAGCTCCGTTTGCACGCGCCGGCAGGCACAAAGGCCGTTGCCGTGACCGACCTTGCGGGCAACCCCCTTCCCGCATTTGATTTTTCGTTAAGCGATGCGCTTGTGGGCGTAGGCCTCACCTGCCGCGCGAAGCTGGAGATCCCGCCCTTCGGCGCGCGGCTGTTTTTCTGGAAGCCGCTCTACGAAACCCCGCAAACGGAATTTATCCTGGAGAACGTGATCGAAAACGAATATTTCCGCATCACCGCCAACAACCGTGAGATCATAGAGATATATGATAAAATAAACGGCCGCCCGGCGCTCGGCTTCGGCGCGCTGGCGCTTGCCATGGGGCGGGATATCGGCAACGCGTGGGGCCGCGCAGAGCCGGAAAAAGACCACTGCAAGCTGTATGCCGACGCGGTGAGGACCTACGTTTCTGCCGATTGCAAAAAAATAGTTCTCCAAAGCACTGTTTTTCTGCCGGATGAAGGCATCAGATGCCTTGTCTGGTCGCAGACGGTAACGCTTTATGCGGGCGAAGCGCTTGTGCGCGTCCATACAGATCTGGATTGGGACGGCAAAGATAGACGCGTTTTCGCCTCCTTCCCGCCGGCCTTCAATCATACCGGCAAGCTGATCTGCGAGGTGCCCTTCGGCGCCATGGAGCGCGATACGCCCGAGTTGCAGAATATCCTCGGCCTGACGGACGAATGGCCGTCTCTCGGCTTTGCCGGCGTAACGGACGGCGACTATAACGTGGCGGTGCTGAAAGGCGGTTTCCCGGGCACCCGTCTGCACGGGAACGATATTCAGATCAGCCTGCTGCGGGCCTTTACGGACCCGGATCCGCGCTACGGCGAAACGAACGACTGCGGAAAACACAGCTCTGATTATGCCGTTGCCTGCTGGCGCGGTTCCTTTGCAAGCGGCTGCTGCGGGGCGAGAGCCGCCGCGTTCTTACGGCACGGGCACACGCTGGAGCTCACCGCGCCGGGCAAGTGGATCTCGCCCCATATCAAAACACGCGGCGATCTGCCGGATACCTATGCCCTTCTGCCGCAGTTTGCCGATATCCCCGCCGCGCTCTGCGTGAGCGCCTTTAAATGGGCGGAGGATGGCAAGTGCGCCGTGATCCGCCTTTGGGAGAGCACGGGCAACGAGGTGACCTTCAAACCGAACGGCGTAAGGCTAAAGCGCTGCAATTCGCTGGAAGAACCGATATCAGACGAATTCGTATCGGAGTACACGTTCCGTCCGTTTGAGATCGCAACGTTCAGGATTTACTTTAATTAAAAATTTATAATTAAAAATTAAAAATTATTGTGTTCGGAAGAAGCGCGGATTACCGGTGGCAATCTTTGCCGCAATCAGAAGCGCCGATCGAGTTGCGGGTCGCCGGTGGCGACCTCTGTGGCGAAAGCCACAGAAGCAACGACCGAACCGGGAGGTGAGAACGGCAGGCAAGACCCGCCGTTTAGCCAATCATATATCCGAATCCACAAGTAGCGCTGCGCACCTGCGCCGCTAACAGCGCAAACAAACTTTTTTAGGATTCAATGCCAGAAGCGGCGCAGGTGCGCCGCGCTACGTGTCGATAGGCAAACTTTTAAGAGAACCGCTCACTGTCTTTCAATCTGCTTCTATTCTTGTCAGAGTATTTCGATGATTTGAAGCGACGCTTCGCGTCCATGGAATCGAGGTACTCTGGCTTTTTATTTTTTAAACGAAATTTATCTTTTTTTCTAAAACTTCGTTTTTCGGGGAGAAACCCAAATCCCGTTTTTGCTATGATAATCCCGCAAAATAATTGAAAGGATGTTATCATGCAAAGACTCAAAAACGAACGGCAAACCGCAAGCGGCAGGATCTTGCAGTTTTCAGCCTGCAGCCTGCAGCGCTTCTCAACACACAACCCTCAAAACTCAAAACTCAAAAGCCAGGATCCACCGGCGCTTACAGCCTTCTCGGACCAGCCCTATACGCTGCGCTGCGCGGGCTACGAATGCACGGATAAGGGCGTGAAATCGGCAAACGGCAAAACGGTGTGCCTGCATCCCATTCTGCCCGCGGGCAGCGTTACGGACGTGGAAACCGGCGCCGTGAGCCTCATCGTGGCCTTCCGCACGCAGAGCTGTTGGGAAGAAAAGGTATATCCCCGCACGCTGCTGGCGAACGCCTCTTCCATTCTGGCGCTGGCCGGGGCGGGTATCGCCGTGACCTCGGAAAACGCCCGCGCTCTGAGCACCTATCTCACCACCCTATTCCATCTGAACGACGATCTGCTGCCTCAAAAATACAGCATGAACCGCCTCGGCTGGGCCACCCCCTATGCGGATACCTTCGCCCCCTTCTCTGAGGAGATCCTCACGGACGCCGAGGGCGCCTTCCTTGAAAAGAGAAACGCCGTGCGCCCCTGCGGGGATGAGCAGACCTGGCTTGCCGCCGTAAAGCCCCTGTGGCTGAAAAACCGCACCGCAAGGCTGGTGCTGGACGCGGCCTTCGGCTCCATATTGCTCACGCCGCTGGATCTGCAGCCCTTCTTTGTGCATATCTGGGGACAGACGGGGCTGGGCAAAACGGTGCTGCTGCAGCTGGCCGCCAGCGTATGGGGCGATCCCGCCCCGGGGAAGCTGATCACCACCTTCCATTCCACGGCCACCGGGCTGGAGCTGAACGCTGCCTTCCTGCACGATCTCCCGATGCTCATCGACGAGCTCCAGATCGTATCCGCCGGGGGCAAAAACGACTTTCAGCAAACCGTATACGCGCTGGCCGAGGGCGTAGGCAAAACCCGGGGCAACAAGGACGGCGGCCTGCGGAAAATGAGCACCTGGAAGAATATTATGATCACCACGGGCGAACGCCCGCTGGGTACGGATCTGAGCGGCGGCGGCGCGCTGAACCGCGCTCTGGAGCTGGAGCTCACCGAGCCCGTGACCGATGATTTTGCAGGGCTTGTGAATACGGTCTCGGTCCATCACGGCTCAGCCGGATACCGCTTCTGGCAGGCGGTTACGAAGCGGCGCAATATACTAAAGCAGATGTGGCTGGAAAACACCGCCGAGCTGCTCACGCACGGCGCTACGGGCAAGCAGGCAACGGCCATGGCCGTACTGATGCTGGCGGATTCGCTTCTGGCCATGACGCTGTTTGCGGAAAACGGCCAACCGGCGGATATGCTTTCGGCCCAGGTGCTGGCCCCGCTGCTGCTCAGTAACGCGCAGGTGAACACGGAACAGAAGGGGCTCGATTACCTCTTCGAGACCATCGCGGCCAACCCCGCCCATTTCCCTGATACGGTGGACGAAAAGCGCCCGGTGGAGATCTGGGGCCGCCACGGCGGTGTATGGACGGCGGTGATCGGCAGCGTGTACAACCGTATCATGGAGGAAGGCGGCTTCTCCCCCCGCGCCGTATTGGCCTACGCGGACAGAATGGGACTATTGATGAAGGACGGCAAAAATTATAAAAAGACCGTTACGATCAATAAAAGCGTGGTTCGCTGTGTTGTGATCAAAAGGCCGGTCAAACCGTAAATTTATAAACGGCTTAAACGACTTTAACGACTTTAACAACGTTATCCGCTGCAATCATTTCAATGTTTCTGTTTCCGCCGGGATATTTCCATTGAGTGTTTAAATTTTTTGTTTAAGTCGTTTATTTTGTTTGTAAAAAGGCAAAAAACAGCAGCAAGATCTCTCCTGCTGCTGAAAACGGGATTTCGGTGCTGTCGGCTATCCGCGATCCGCTATCCGCTCTCGTTTATTTCTTATCAAAAGACGGGTTGAAGGCGTAAAAGTTTTTGGAGTTCAGGCGGTCCGTGGCAAGGCGCAGGCCTTCGCCGAAGCGCTGGTAATGCACCACTTCGCGGGCGCGCAGGAATTTGATGGCGTCCGCCACGTCCGGGTCGTCCGTGAACCGCAGAATGTTATCGTAGGTGGTGCGGGCCTTCTGTTCGGCCGCGAGGTTCTCGTGCAGGTCCGTGATCACGTCGCCCTTGGACTGGATATAGGCCGCGGTAAACGGCGCGCCGGAGGCGGCCACGGGATACACGCCCGCGGTGTGGTCCACGAAATAGGTGTCAAAGCCGGATTTTTTGATCTCCTCCACGCTCAGGTTTCTGGTGAGCTGGTATACGATGGCGCCGATCATTTCCAGATGCCCGAGCTCTTCGGTGCCGATATCGGTCAGCAGACCCTTGAGCTCCGCGTAGGGCATGGCGAACCTTTGCGAGAGATAACGCAGCGACGCGCCCAGCTCCCCGTCCGGGCCGCCGTACTGGCTGATGATGAGCTGCGCCAGTTTGGGATTGGGATTTTTGATCTTTACGGGATATTGCAGTTTCTTTTCATACGTCCACATTATTTCTCATCCCCTTCGATATCCCAGGGCCAGGGATTTTTGAGCCAGTCCACGCCCTCGCCCTCAGCGGGGGTCAGCGGACCGTATGCTTCCTCGTATTCCGTTTTAAGCTTTATAAGCTTTCTTTCGTACTGCCCGTGCAGGGCGAGGGCCTCAAGATCCGCGGGATGCGTATTCAGATAAAGATGCAGCTCCCACAGGGCGAACTGTACGGCGGAGAGGCTCCGCAGCAGCTTTTCGCGTTTGCTCATTTCAGAGCGCCCCTTAAAAACGGCTTGTTCAGGTCCGCGAACAGCGTCCCCGCGCAAAGCGCCTCTGCATCGTCGTATCTGGCGGTATTCAGCTGAAACGGCACGTAGGCCATCGTTACCGCCGCGTCCGCGGGCAGGGACGGAATCCCGTCAAAAAAAGATCCGGAAGCGACAGGCGTCTTTCCGGAATCGTTATCGTACATTATTTTTCCTCCCGGAACAGATTTGAGAATTGCTTCTCAGTTGCATTCTATTCGGGGAGGGAATATTTGTGACAAATTGCAGTTTATCGCTCTGATCAAATGAGAAATGAGGAATGAGAAATGAGGAATTATCGGTGGCGGCTTAAGCCGCATTTTACGATGATACCAGTGGTTTCGCCTTTATAATCGGGTATGGGCGGAGCCCATCCTTCATTCCTAA
>JAEEGL015941056.1_pt1 | contig 12175 bp, 13 predicted proteins | sample 9134231 | NCBI WGS metagenome assembly JAEEGL01 (sample SAMN16246548, study PRJNA631951) | gut metagenome | biome: gut microbiome; feature: rumen; material: fiber-attached | host: Bos | place: Iran: Karaj | collected 2018-10
GAGGGGCTGTACAAAAACGTCCCGGGCAACTATTTCAACAGGATGTTCGAGGCTGCGGTAAGATACTACAAGTAAGACGGACCAAAGCCCGGTCATATGGCGAAGGCATGGCGCATCGAAGCAAAGCAGGAATATCCTAAGGAAGCCTTTAAGATGCAGCCGTGAGCCGAGGATCAGGCGATCCGGGGCCGCATCAAGAGTATAAACTCAGGCAAAAACAGCCTGAATAACGGTAAAAAGATTACGGTAAACAATAAAGCGGAGCCGCCCATCCCGGGCAGCTCCCGTTTTTTTATTTATTCGCTTCCCGCCCGCCTTCAGCGGAGGGAAGGGTCTCCTCTGTAAAGTAGCTCTTGAGCTCCCTTATGTAGTCGGCCGCTATATCGGAAAGCATGCTGTGGGCCCTGGTTATGAAGCCTATCTCCATGGTCACGTTGGGATGCTTCTCGTCAGGCCTGTAGGGCACGGCCACGTAGTCGGAGCCGTTGAGCTCCTCGCATATTATGCCGGAGCAAAGAGTATAGCCGTTGAGGCCCCTCATGAGGTTCAGCATGGTCGCCCTGTCGTTCACCCTTATGGTCTGGGAGTATTCGTCCTCAGAAAGTATCTCCTCGCCCAGGTAGAATGAGCCCCCTTCGCCCTGGTAGAAGCTCATGTTGGGGTAGGCCTGCAGCTCGTCAAAGCCTATGGACTCGCTGGACGCGAGGGGGTGTTCCCTGAAGAGGTAGACGAAGGCGTCGGTCCTGACGAGCTCTTCGAAGACCAGGTTCCTGTCCCTGAAAAGCTTTTCAAGGTAGCGGCGGTTGTAGTCTGAGAGGAAGAGTATGCCGACCTCGCTGATGGAGTTTCCCACGTCGTCTATGACGTCCATGGTGCGGGTCTCGCTGATCTCAAGTTCGTACATGCCGCTTCCGTACCTTTTGGCGGTCTCGACGAAGGCCTTTGTCGCGAAGGAATAGTGCTGGCACGAGACCTTAAAGCGCCTTTTGAGGCCTCCGCCCTCGTACTTGTCCTTGAGAAGCTCGTACTGCTGGTATATCTGCCTGGCGTGGAGCATGAAGTCGCGGCCCTCGCCGGTCAGTACCACGCCCTGGTTGGTCCTGCTGAAGATCCTGATGCCCAGCTCGCTTTCCAAAGATTGGACGGCGCTGGTCAGGGTGGGCTGGGATATGTAGAGCTTTTCCGCCGCTCTGTTCATGGATCCGCATTCGGAGATGACGAGTATGTAGTGTATCTGCTGAAGAGTCATGCCTAAAACCTTCCGTTGGGTTTGATATAGACCAAGTATATAACAAAATGGATCATATGCAAGTTTTTTGATATATGAGCCGGCAGGATCCCGCCAGAAGACCGTCAAAAGGGTCGAAGCATAAAAAAAGCAGGGCGGAAGCCCTGCGGTATAGTGACCTGAGATTTATCGGCCCTTCGGGAAAAAGGCGCCTAGTCTTCGCTTTCCGGATCGGATCCGGCTTTTTTCTCGCAGGCGGTCCTGGGCGGGTTCCCCGGCGTCCTGTGATAGGCTTTGCAGGCCTCGCAATTGCGGTATCTCGGGCAGCCGGCCTGTTCCCCGCGGGGGCAGGGGCAGAGCTCGGGGTTATACAGGAAATCGGGCTTTTCGTTCATGGTTATTCCCTCCGATGAATGGTCTTTTGCGGCTTCCTATCATGATCATATTATCAGAGCGGTTGCGTATTTGTCAAAAATAACGGCAAATGCGCAGGATCCAATGACTGATGCATATCCCGAGAGGCAGGGATCCAGCTGTCGCAATAATAATTATCTATATCCAACTAAAGATAATTGCAATTTGCAAATAGCGCGCCCAACGATTAAAATCGTAAACAAGTTTTGAGGAAAGGAAACATACCGTGAACAGCGTAAAGACCGCGAAGATGGATATGATGATGCGCATGTGCCGACGCGTCCCGGACTGATGGGGCCGCGCCTTTTGAGCGCGCGCCGAATACCTGCGGTTCCGGGAAGCGTTAAAGCTTCCCGTTTTTTATGCTTTAAACAAAAGAAAGATGATAGAGATCAAAGACCTGCACAAGCATTTCATAAGCAAAGACGCGAGGATACGCGCGGTCGACGGGGTGAGCCTGAGCATAGGGGACGGCGAAGTCTACGGCATCATGGGATACTCCGGCGCCGGAAAGAGCACCCTGGTAAGATGCCTGAACTTTCTCGAGATACCGGAGAGCGGAAGCATAGAGATCGCCGGCTTCGGAAAGATCGTAAGCAAAGAAGGAAGCCTCTTCCTTGAAGGGCAGGACGGAACCGGAAAGCCCCTGAAAGAAAAGGACCTCAGGCAGCTGAGAAGGTCGATCGGCATGATATTCCAGCACTTCAACCTCCTCGACAGAAGCACCGTCTTCGACAACATAGCCTATCCCTTAAAGTACTGCGGAAAGACCGGGGCCGAGATAGCTGAAAAGGTGGACAGCCTTCTCGAGCTCGTCGATCTCACCGACAAGAGGAACGCCTATCCCAGCCAGCTGTCAGGCGGTCAGAAGCAGAGGGTCGCCATCGCCAGGGCTCTTGCGAACGATCCCAGGATACTGCTCTCGGACGAAGCCACCTCGGCTCTTGACCCAGAGGCCACCGAGTCGATACTCCAGCTCCTGAAAGACCTGAACAAAAAACTGGGCCTCACCATAGTGATCATCACCCATGAGATGGCGGTCATAAAGGCGGTCTGCACCAGGGTCGCCGTCATGGAAGAGGGGAAAGTGGTAGAGGAGGGCCCGGTGTACGAGGTCTTCTCGGCCCCCTCCCGCGAGATCACGAGAAAGTTCACAGAGGCCTCGTCGGGCCTGGGCAAGATAGGAAAGCTCATAGAGAGCGGGGCCGTGGAGCTTGAAAACAGCGAGGAAAAGAGGCTGATACGCTTCACCTACACGAGAGATACCGTTGGAAAGCCTCTGATCTCGACGGTATCAAGGCAGTTCAACGTGGACGTCAACCTGCTTCTCGCCAACGTGGACGTGGTAGCCGACAGGGCCCTCGGAGGCATAGTCGCCGAGATCTCGGGCGAGAGAAAAAATGTGGCAGAGGCTCTCGAGTACATACATTCCTGCGGCGTCAGAGCGGAGGTGATAGAAAATGCTTAGCTGGCTCAAGAGCGTGTTTCCCAATGTGGTCAACTATTGGGACAGATTTCTGGAGAGCATGTCGGCGACCTTCCGGATGTTCTTCATCGCGGGGCTCATCACCATGTTCATAGGCGGCTGCTTCGGAATACTGCTGATAGTGACCAGACCCGGGGGCATAAAGCCCAACAAGGCGGTGCACACGGTCCTGGAGGCGGTGACCAACGTGTTCCGCTCCATCCCCTTCATCATACTGCTGATCTTCCTGATCCCCTTCACAAGGCTCCTGGTCGGCACATCCATAGGCGTTAAGGGAGCGGTGGTGCCCCTGGTATTCGGCGCCGTGCCTTTCTTCACCAGGCAGGTGGAAAGCGCTCTTTCAGACGTGGACCCCGGCAAAGTCGAGGCGGCAAGGGCCATGGGCAGCGGCACCCTCGGCATAATCTTCAGGGTCTACCTGAAGGAAGCTCTGCCCGACCTCATAAGGGTCATCACCATCACCGCCATCTCCACCATAGGCCTTACCACTTCGGCCGGCGCGGTGGGGGCGGGGGGCATCGGGAGCTTTGCCATCAACTACGGTCAGAACATGCACTATCAGGACATAGTAAACCTGTGCGTGATAATACTTCTCGTTATAGTTTCGCTTATCCAGATCATAGGAAACACTCTGGCAAGACGGGCCTACAACAGAGAGCTTTTCAAAAAATAAGGAGGATAAACGAAATGAAGTGTTTTAAGAGGATCACGGCGGCAGCCCTTGCCTGCTTTCTCGTCATCGGCCTTTGCGCCTGCGGAGGAAGCGCGAAGGAGGCTGAGCCCCTTAAGATAGGCGTCCCCAGCGATGCGACCAACCAGGCGAGGGCCATAAGCCTTCTTGAGACCGCAGGCCTCATCGAGGTGGATGACGCAGCGGGCTTCACCCCGGAACTCAAGGATATCACTAAATACATCTACAACATCGAGATAGTTCCGGCGGCGGCCAACACCCTGGTAGCGACCCTCGACGACTACGGGGCCTCCACCATCAACGGCACCTACGCCGTGCCTGCCGGTCTCAGTCCCTCAAAGGACGGCCTCATCACCGAGGTCCAGGAGAGCGGCTCCGGCAACCCCTTCATCAACGTCATAGTCGCCCGCACCGAAGACAAGGACAACGAAGACTACAAGAAGATAGTCGAAGCCTACCAGGATCAGACCATAGCCCAGTACATACTGGAAAAGAACAAGGGCTCCTCCGTGCCCGCCTTCGACTACGACCCCGACTACAGCGTGCCTGACGACTATGTGAGCAGCCTCGAAGGCTATAAATCTTCGCCCGACGGCAAGAAGACGGTAAAGCTGGGCGTCTGCGGCTCCGGCGACGTATGGAGGGGCGTCCAGAAGGTCCTGGACGAGAGCAATTCGGGCATATACATCGAAGTCATCATCTTCGACGCCTATAATCTGCCCAACGAAGCCCTGAACAGCGGAGAGATAGACCTGAACTCTTTCCAGCACATAGCCTATCTCAACTCCGAGATCAAATCCCAGGGCTACGATCTGACCCCCATAGGCAACACCTCCTGCGCTCCCCTGACCCTCTATTCGAAGAAGGTGAAGAACCTCGATGAACTCAAGGCGCTGGCAGGCAGGAAGACTCAATAACAGACTTTAAGATGGGGACCTTCCTGTCGCGGTCCCCGTGAGACCGTCCCGAAAGGGGCGGTCTTTTAATCGTTTTTGATGTTTTTCTTTATTTTTTCAACGCCTGAAGTTTATTGAAAATCAGTCTGAAGAGTGGTTAAATAGACACATGAAACACATTACTACTTATTATGCCGGCCGCAAAAACATCGCGGTCAGGCTTGCAGCGCTTCTGATGCTGGTCTCAGCGGTGGCGCGAATCGTCTGCCGGGCTGATGCGGATCGGGCGGGCGTCATGGTAGTAGTCGTCCGTATATTGCTCCCCGTCGCAGCAAATCTATTACTCGCATGTCAGCTGCTTTTCATGACGGAGAAGCGATTTTACGTGACCAGAGTGCCCTTCGCGCTCTTTGCCTTGGTCTTTATCGACAGGGTCGCCCATCTGGGCGTCTCCAAAGCAATGACTGCTATCTGCATACTGTTCTGCATACTGCAGGCAGTGCTGTACTGCGCGACCTGCAGGGGTCACTTCAAGACCATGCTGTGGGCTCTGCTGTCGTGGACAGTGCCTCTTGCGGTCTTCTGCCTTGACGGCAGGTTCCGCAGCCTCTTCGCTCAGCTGGCAGTCAACGATACCGCTATACTGGTCGCCGACGTTTCCATCGTTTTGGGAGTTATACTCACCATGCTCGCGGCTAAGGCCATGCCTCCGTACAGGGAGGGGGACCCCTACCGCATGAGGCCGGGAGACAGGCCCGACGGCAGGATGCTGCGTACCCGCAATCCCATGGACAGGGTCGCCGGCTTCATCATGCCCATAAGGAACGGCGCCGACAACCACATCACCTTCTCGGTGGAGTGCTCTAACCTCGAAAAGTACGTGCACCAGAAGAGGAGGGAAGGGCTCAAGCACTTCGGACTCACCCATGCCATCATAGCGACCTACGCCAGATGCGTTGCCGAGCTCCCCGGTCTCAACCGCTTCTTCGTCGGTCAGACGGTCTACAACCACGGCGATACCATCATAGTCAACATGATGGTAAAGAAGTCTATGGAGCTCAACGCAGAAGAAGAGTGCATAAAGGTAAACCTTTCGCCCCGTGACACCGCTGAAGAGGTCTACAGAAAGTACGACGAGACCCTTAAGAAGACCATCACCGGAGAAGACGAGGGCTTCGACAATCTTGTCAGGGTGCTCAACTACATACCCCGCCTGCTGTTCAGGCTGGTGTTCAGGCTGCTGTCATTCCTCGACTATTTCGGCCTTCTGCCCGGCTTTCTCACCGATCTCAGCCCCTTCCACGGGTCAATGTTCATCACCTCGATGGGTTCTCTCGGCATACCGCCCATCACCCACCACCTCTACGATTTCGGCACCGTGCCCGTGTTCTGCGCCTTCGGAGCCAAACGCACCGAAAGGGAGCTTGACAGCGAGGGCAAAATGGTGGTCAAGAAGTACCTGGACATGAAGTGGAACACCGACGAGAGAGTCTGCGACGGCCATTACTACGCCAGCGTCTTCAAGAGGGTGAGGTATTATCTGACCCATCCCGAGAAGCTGGACGAACCGCCCGAAGTCGTTAACAAAGATATCGATTAGATCAAAGAAGAGAGGTAAGACTATGGTCTCCGGGAAAATGCTCGGCCTTGGCAACGCTCCCTCCCCGATACTGGTTTTTTCCGCCCTCGGCAAGGCCAGGGAAAAGGAAGTCGGCAAGGAGAATATCTTTAATTTCAGCCTGGGAGCGCCTGCGGTGCCCATGCCCGAAGAGTTCAGGCAGGAGCTGATACGCCTTCTGAACGAGGATGATAAGATCGGTCTCCACACCTACATGTCTCCCAGCGGGGACGAAGCCGCAAGGACCGCCATCGCCGAAGATCTCAACCGGCGCTTCGGCACGAATTATACATATAAGAATCTCTTCATGACCGCGGGAGCCGCCCCTGCGATCGCCGCTGTCCTGAACGCCGTGAAGGCGCGCGAGGACGATGAGCTGGTCCTGCTCGCCCCGTATTTCACTCCCTACAGGATCATGGCGGCGGGAGCCGGCCTCAAAGTCGTTGAGGTCAGGACTTTGGAGCCCGACTTCAGGCTCGATCTCGGGGCGATAGAAAAGGCCCTGACTCCCAGGACCGCCTGCCTTATCCTCAATTCGCCCAACAATCCCTCCGGCATGATATATTCCGCCGAAGACCTTAAGAAGCTGGCTGCGATACTCGAGAAAAAGTCGGAGGAATTCGGAAGGCCCATCTTCCTGCTCTCCGACGAGCCCTACAGGGAGATACTCCTCGACGACGTTGAGGTGCCCTTTACGGCCAGGTTCTACAGGAACACGATAGTCTGCTATTCCTACAGCAAATCGCTCTCCATCGCGGGCGAGAGGGTGGGCTATGTACTTATACCCTCAGAAAACGAGGACTTCGCGGAGCTTTATCCCGCGGTGTCCGGCGCCGCGGCGGCCCTTGGAGTCAGCACCGCTCCCTCGCTCTTCCAAAAAGCCCTGGTCAGCTGCGCCCATATGCAGTCTGACAACGGGCTCTACAGGAAGAACAGAGACCTGCTTTACAAGGCCCTGACCGATATGGGCTACGTTTGTACCAGGCCTCAGGGGACCTTCTACATGATGGTCAAGACCCCGGAGGACGACATGGCGTTCTGCAGAAGGGCAGCGGAGATGGGCATAATCCTAGTTCCCTGCAGCGGATTCGGCTTCCCCGGTTACGTGAGGGTCGCCCTCTGCGTGCCCGAGGACGTCGCTTCCAGGTCGATAGCGGTCTTTAAGAAGCTTAAAGAGAGCTGCGAATAGGGAAGGCCCCCCAAAAAAACGCAATAAAGCATCAAAAACCGCCGGAGCCTTTGAATAGCAGAGGTTCCGGCGGTTTTATCATGCTTTGGGCAGGGCATCAGACCCGTTCGGCAGGTTCAGTTCTCCGGGTTGTCTTCTGCTTCGGAGTCTTCTCCGAACTCGGGGTCTTCCCCGAACTCGGCGATCTCATCGAATTCGGCCGTCTCTTCGAATTCTTTCTCGTTTTCGGGCATGAAGCCGGCGAAATCGGCTGCGAAGCTGTCCAGCTGCTCCTTCATGACCTCGGTCCAGGCTTCAGCGCTGTCTTCGCCTTCGGTGTAGACGGGAACGCCCGAAAGCACGGTCATGTAAGCCTTTGGCTCTTCTCCGGCAGCGAGGGTCCTGGGATCCTTGTCGAACACGGCGAAGTCGGCCAGCTTTCCCTCTTCGAGACTGCCCATAAGGGAGGAAACTGCGCAGTCTTTGGCCGCGGAAGCGGTCATGAGCTGCCAGCCCTCGTCGCCTCCCGGGTTTTCGGGCCCGCCGATGGGGTAGACGGCGACGTTTCCGGTGAACAGCTCGCTAAGCTCCTCTTCTTTGGGCATTTCGCTGCAGAGCACGGTGAAGCTCTGCTTTTTATATGACGCGGAGAGCTCTCCCAGAACGTCTATGGCGGTCAGGGCGGCTTCCTTATCGAGGGCGTAAATCCGCACCGAGAAGCCCCTGTCTGCGGTGTCTTCAAGCAGCTTGTTCAGGTAATCAGCGCTGAAATAGGAGAACTGCCCCTTTGCGGAGCTCATCTTCAGGCATATGGTGTCATAAAGTATTTTACCGTCAAGCTCCGTACATTCTGTCCTTGCGCGGCTTATGGCGTAGAGGGCGGCGCCAGGGACTATCATTCTCTTGTAAACCGTGCAGCCCAGGTAGCGCTGCTTGAGCATGCCGCAGCTCACCGAATCGATGAGAAGATCCTTGTAGAGCTTGGCGACAGTGCTGACCTCGGGGGCTCCGCAGACCGCCGTACAGCCTTTTTGAGCCAGCTCCATGGCCTTGTTCATCAGAGGGGCAGCCTTGGTCGAATAGTCGATGGAGATCACCGTATCAAGGGCCAGTTCGGGGCTGATGGTGGTTACGTTGAGCTGGTCGGCCCTTTCGGTGACCATGGAGGCCGCGGCGCTGTTGAGCCTGAGGCTTATGCCGTCTTCGAACATTATTACGGTCGGGACGCCTCCGGACGCCCTGTCGAGCCTTGCTGTAAAGCCTTCGGCGGAAGCTTCGGCCGGCCCGCCGTCATTGGGGGCTTCTTCAGACCCGCCGTCATTTGCGGTTCCGGCATCTTCGGTCTTCGGAGCTTCAGGCTCTTCGGCCTTTTCTTCCGCAGCGGGCTTCTTCACGTCGAAGAGCTTCATTCCGGCTCCCGTGACGAAGCAGTAGGCCGGGTCCTCCTTCGATGCCAGGTATTCCTCCACGGCCCTCATCAGTTCTTCTCTTTCCCAGGAGGGATCGGCCTTAAGGCCTATGTCGCCCAGGACCTCCGCCGCCGGGTCTGCGAAGGCGTCGATCAAGCCGGGGGACAGGAAGCGCCCGCCCAGATCGTGGAAGGCGGTCTCCTTTCCCTTGAGATCCGACCAGCTGTCTCCCTCGCCTATGACGCTGACGCGGCCGTCCTTTACCGCGACCCAGCTGCAGGATGCCAGCTCTTCGTCGTCGGTGACGGGGACGCAGTTGGCGAAGATGGCGTCCGCGTGATTCTTCTTCTTAAAAAAGCTGAAAGCCATTGATCTTATCGTCCTTTCGAGATATTGCAGAGCCTCGTTTGCAAAGAGGCCCGCGGGGTGATATAATAAACGTCACCCCGCAAGATCCATTATACCACCGGAGCGTCTTGAGCGAAAGGGAGGAGATCCCCATGGACCGCAGTTTATACGAATACAGCCGAAGCGCCGATTATATAAAGGAAAGGGCGGGCGGATTCCGTCCCCAGACCGGGATCATTCTGGGTTCCGGCCTCGCTGAGCTGGCTGACCTCATAGAAGACCGCTTCGAGATCCCATACGCCGAGATCCCCGGCTTTCTTCTTTCGACGGCTCCCGGCCACGCGGGAAAGCTCATCTTCGGCACCCTCGAGGGCAGAAGGCTGGTCTGCATGTCGGGCCGCTTCCACCGCTACGAGGGCTACAGCTACGAGGAACTGGCAAAGCCGGTGAGAGTGCTGGCTCTGCTGGGCATAGAGCAGCTGATAGTGACCAACGCCGCCGGAGCCATAAACACGGGCTACGGCGTGGGCGACGTGATGCTTATAAAGGACCACATCAAGCTCTTCGGCGACAGCCCGATGATGGGTCCCAACGTCCCGGAATTCGGCCCGAGATTCTTCGACACCACCGATATGTACAGCAGAAAGCTCAGGGCTCTGGCCAAAGACTGCGCAGAAGAATGCGGCATCGCGGTGAGGGAGGGCGTGTATTTCTTCTTCCCCGGGCCCCAGTTCGAAAGCCCCGCCGAGATAAGGGCGGCAAGGCTTCTGGGCGGCGACGCGGCGGGCATGTCCACGGTTACCGAAGCTCTCACGGCGGCTCATATGAAGCTGCCGCTTCTTGGCATCTCGCTCATGACCAACATGGCGGCGGGGGTCCTCGATCAGCCCTTAAGCTCCGAAGAGGTCAACAAAGCGGGGGAGGAGGCCGCTCCGAGGCTTCAGCTCCTCGTCAGGACCATAATAAAGAGGATAGGGGAGGCTGATGCCTGATGGCGGCCATAGACTATGTCTTCGTCATTCCCGCCGCGGTCATAATAGCCGTCGAGCTCTACGGCCTGACCGTGATAAGGCCTAAGATAAAGGTCGCGGGCAGGGTCCCCGGCACCGCGGCTTCAAGGGTGCTTTTCATATTCCTTGCGGTAATGGCGGTGCTCAGGCCCCAGGACGTGCTTAAACTCCCCGCGGTCTACGGCTGCGCCCTGGCAGCCTTCGGGCTTCACAGCTTCATAAGGTCGGGCCCCGGGGACGAAGCCTTCTACAACAGCAGCTTCACCATCCCCTACGACAAGGTCGACTACTGGCAGGACATCAGGGATTTCAGCGGGGGCTTTACGGCTCGCTTTCACTGTCTGAACGGCAGGGAATACGTGATACTTTATAAAGAGGAACAGCGCAAGGCGCTTGATGATATAATGACCCGTCACCGCATAAGAGATTACGACACAGTCAGATTCTTCGATGATGACCAGGAGGTAGAAAAATGAGAGCAGCCATACTTACCAGCGGAGGCGACGCTCCGGGCATGAACGCCTGCATCAGAGCAGTCGTCAGAGGATGCCTTGCAAAAGAGATCGATATCTTCGGCATACGCCAGGGCTTTGAAGGCATGTATACGGACAACATCTACAGAATGGACGTGTCGTCGGTGGCTGACATCATCCACAGGGGCGGCACCGTCTTAAGGACGGCGAGGAGCGACCGCTTCAAGACCCCCGACGGCCTTGAAGAAGCCGCTGCTTTCCTTGAAAAATACGGCATTGAAGCCCTCGTGGTCATTGGAGGCGACGGAAGCCTCAACGGCGCCATGGAGCTTTCGAAGCTCAGCGGAGTCAGGGTCTACGGCATCCCCGCAACCATAGACAACGACCTGGCCTACACCGAGTACTCCATAGGCTTCGACACCGCCATAAATACCGTAGTGTCGGCTATAGGCAATATCAGAGACACCTCGTCCGCCCTGGGCCGCACCACCGTCATAGAAGTCATGGGGAGGGGCTGCGGAGACATAGCCCTCTACGCGGGTCTCGCCGGCGGAGCCGAGACCGTCATAGTCCCCGAGGTCGTTCCCGATATCGACGAGATCTGCGAGAACATCAGGGCGGGAGTGGCTAGAGGCAAGCTCCACAGCATCATACTTAAAGCCGAGGGCACCGAGCTCTCGACCCAGACCCTGGCCGAGATACTCCAGCTCAAGACCGGCTGCGAGACCAAGACAGTCATACTGGGCTACATACAAAGAGGCGGAAGCCCCACAGCCAAAGACAGGGTCCTCGCCAGCAGGCTGGGCTTCAGGGCCACCGAGCTTATAGAGGAGAAGGCCGAGTCCTGCGCCCTGGGAGTGAGAGGGGAGGCCCTCATAGAGATGCCCTTCGAAGAAGCTCTCGCCTGCGAGAAGCACTCCCCCATGGAGTATCTGAAGATCTGCCAGACTCTGCTCTAGTAGATACGCGGGGAGGCTTTTTATGCCGAGATCCCTGCGCTACTTTAAAACATTTCAGGTTTTTAATATGCAGTTTTTGTACCGCCGGAACGAATCCAGACAGCGTTCCGGCGTTTATTTTGTATGCAATCGGGAAAAAGGTGTGTCAGCTGTTGCTTATACGCCGGGACAGGTCTTTTGGCTGCCGGATATAAACAATTTATACTTTGACAAATCGTTATTTTTGATGTAATGTATCTGTAATATTTGCGTCACGCGGGTGTCTTTTGCCAGTTTTGCGCGATCCTATCTTATATGCTATACAGAAGGAGAAAATTATGAGAAAAGCTTTAGCAATGCTTCTTTGCGTAATGCTTGTAGTCTCCATGCTGGCCGGCTGCGGTTCCAAGACCGAGACCCCCGCGCCCGCCGCTCCTGCCGAGACCAAGCCCGCAGAGACCAAACCTGCCGAGACCAAACCGGCAGAGACCACTCC
>JAEEGL016026650.1_pt1 | contig 12175 bp, 8 predicted proteins | sample 9134231 | NCBI WGS metagenome assembly JAEEGL01 (sample SAMN16246548, study PRJNA631951) | gut metagenome | biome: gut microbiome; feature: rumen; material: fiber-attached | host: Bos | place: Iran: Karaj | collected 2018-10
ATCAACACCTCGTCGGTGGTGGGCGTCAACGGCAACGCCGGCCAGTGCAACTACTCGGCCTCCAAGTCGGGCATCATAGGATTCAGCAAGAGTCTCGCCAAGGAGCTCGGCTCGCGCGGTATCCGCTGCAACGCCATAGCCCCCGGCCTTATCGAGTCGGCAATGACCCAGGCTATGCCCAAGGAAGCCCACGACAAATGGCTCGCCGAAATACCGCTACGCCGCGGCGGCACCGATCTAGACATCGCCCGCACCTCGCTGTTCCTCGCCAGCGACCTCTCCGAGTACATCACCGGCCAGGTCATCTGCGTCGACGGCGGCGTGTCGCTATAATTTACGAATAAAACTGATTACACGAGGGGTCTGGACGTTTGTCAGGACCCCTCGTGGCACATCTGTTGAGATTTTTTTTGCGCAATGGCAGAAATATCGTATTTTTGCATTTTGAACGAAACAACAAAGAACAATGGAAAACAGCGCAATAGATGTGATGCTACAGCATCGGTCGACGAGAAAATTCACCGCAGAAAAGGTTGACGACACACTCCTGTCCGAGATACTGGAATGCGGCCTGCGAGCCTCGAACACTGGCAACATGCAACTCTACAGCATCATCGCCACGCAGCAGGAGCCGCTGCGCACGGAGCTTTGCAAGCTGCACTTCGGCCAGTGCGCCACAGCACCCCTATGGTTCACTATCTGTACCGACGTCGAGCGCTACCACCACTACTGCCGCGTAAACCAGTGCGACGAGCCTTACGGAAACCTGCTGTGGTTCGTTTCGGCGCTGGTCGACGCCTCGCTCTGCGCACAGAACATCTGCGTAGCCGCCGAGGCCAAAGGTTTGGGCTTCTGCTACCTCGGCACGGTGAACTACAACACGCGCCAGATAGCTGAGTTGCTACAGTGCCCCAAGGGCGTGGTGCCCGTCATAGCCATCGCCATGGGCCATCCCGCCGAAAACCCGCGGATGAGCGAACGCCTCGGCCAGGACGCCGTGGTGCACAACGAGGTATACCACAACCCCACCGACGAGGACATCGTGCGCACCCACCGTGTGCGCGACGAGCACCCATTCAACAAGCAGATGGTCGAAGAAAATGGCACACGCAACTACTGCGAGATATTCACCACCAAGCGCTACCCGCACGAGATGAACGTGGGCGTGTCGAACGACCTACTGCAGTTCCTCCGCGATAGCGGTATGTGGGACTTTTAGCGGCAGCATTAACATCATTCATTCAAGTCATTGTGCTCTTTACCGGTGTGTAAAGGGCATATTTTTTTCACCATGTATGAAAAAATGTGTACTTTTGCATTTTAAAACGAACGAAATCTATGGTGGAAATAACACGTACTTTCGACCTGCTCGACCACCTTGTCGAGAACTTCCCCAAGGAGGACATCCTTGCTGGAAAAGTGAATGGCGAATGGGTGAAATATTCTTCGCACGATTACTATAAATACGCTCACTATCTGGCCTATGGCCTGTGCGAGATAGGCCTCAAGGAAGGCGACCGCGTGGTGACCATGAGCGCCAACTGTCCCGAGTGGAATTTCATCGACATGGCTTTGGCCCTCAGCGGCATAGTCCATGTGCCCATCTACCCCACCCTCAACGCCGACAGCTATCTGCACATTTTCCGCCACAGCGAGGCTGCGGCGCTATTTGTCAGCACCAAGGTACTCCTTGGACGCCTTAAACCAGCCCTCGACCAGCTGGAGCAGCGTCCGCAGGTGTTCACACTTGCCAACATCGAGGGCGAGCACCGCATGCTCGAGATACTTAAAGCCGGTATCGCCAATCGCGACAAGTGGATGGGTGAAATAGAGCGGCGCAAGCGCGAGATAAAGCCCGACGACTGGATGACGATGATCTACACCAGCGGTACCACAGGCCTGCCCAAAGGCGTGATGCTCAGCCACCGCAACCTCTGCTCCAACTTCCTGGCTCACGCGCAAGTGAACCCATGCGACAGCAGCTGCAAGTTCCTGTCGTTCTTGCCGCTAAACCATATCTACGAGCGCTCGATGAACTATCACTATCAGGCGAAGGGTATTAGCATCTACTATGCCGAGAGCATGGGCACCATCCAGCAGAACATGCAGGAGATTGAGGCCGACGGCTTCTGCGCCGTGCCGCGAGTGCTTGAGATGGTCTACGACAAGCTCTACGCCGCAGGCAAAGACTTCCGCGGCATGAAGAAGAACATCTACGACTGGGCCTTCCGCCACGGCAAACGCTACGACTACACGCTCCTCAAGAAAGTAAGCATCTTCTACCAGTTGTCGCAGTGGTTCCTCGACAAAGCCGTCTATAGTAAGTGGCGCGAGAAATTCGGCGGCAAACATCTCACTGTCATCACCGGCGGCAGTTCCATACAGCCCGACATGGTGCGCCTCTTCGCAGCTGCTGGCATCAATATCTACGAAGGCTACGGCCTCTCGGAGACCAGCCCCGTGATTGCCGTAAACGACCCCGCACATCACCAGGTGAAGATTGGTACCGTGGGACCAGTACTAGAAGGCGTGGAGCTGAAGTTCGACGACGACGGCGAGATACTGACCCGCGGCCCGCACATCATGCTCGGCTACTACAAAGACCCCGCCTATACCGCCGAAGTGATAGACAAGGACGGATGGTTCCACACCGGCGACATCGGCGAGTTGGTGGGTGGGAAATACCTGAAGATAACCGACCGCAAGAAAGACATCTTCAAACTTTCGGCAGGCAAATACGTGGCACCGCAGCTGATAGAGAACATGCTCCGCAGTTCGGAATATATCGAGCAAGTGATGGTTATCGGCGAGAACGAGAAACAGGTGGCGGCACTTATCAGCCCCAACTTCAACACCCTGCACTACTGGGCTCTGAAGCACCATCTGCACTACCGCGACAACGTCGAACTAGTCACCCTGCCACAGGTGCACGACAAGATGCGCAAGGTGCTTGATGAGTACAACAAGACCCTGGCGCCGCACGAGCAGATAAAGCAGTTCCGTATTGTTCCCGAAGAGTGGACCTCGGCAAACAACCTGCTCTCGCCCACCCTCAAGCTGCGCCGCGCACCGCTGATGGACAAGTACAAAGACCTCGTGGCCGACATCTACGGCAAGGACCGTCCATCGGCATCGAGCCTATTCTCGGCCTTCAAAAGCGTGGAACTGCCCACCATGCCTTGGGTTAAGAAATCATGATTATGACACACTACAAATACATACATATTATTGCGCTGGCAGCATTGATGGTTCTGTCGGGATGCTCGACAAAGCAGAAATACGTATATGTTGAAGATGCTCCTCGAAACGAGGAAATGGCTATCACAAACAATTACTCCACCACCATCTTTCCAGGCGACCAACTTTACATATACATTTACAGCCAGACGCATGTGGCCGTACAACCCTTCAACGAAGAAACTCGCGAAGCAACCATCACCGACGGACAGAACCAATACACTCCTCGGAAAAAAGACATCAAAGGCTACCTTGTTGACGCGAACGGCAATATCCAGTTCCCCGTTTTGGGTGACATCAACACAACAGGGCTTACACTTGATGGACTTGCTCAAGAAATCAAGGCCCGTCTGGTTCAAGGACGCTATGTAAAAGACCCTCTTGTGACGGTTAGCCTTATGAACTTCCGCGTCACCGTTGTCGGCGAGGTAACGACACCTCAACTGCTCCACGGCAAAGGCAACCGCATGACAATTTTTGAGGCCATAGCGCAATGCGGCGACATAACAATGGACGGCATACGCTCCAATGTTAAGGTCTTCCGCACCAACGGCAACAACTTAACCATTGACAGCGTAGACCTCACTAGCAAGTCGGTCCTCGACTCCCCCTACTACTATCTGCATAGCGGCGACATAGTATATGTAGAGCCTACGCCACACAAGAAACGCATAGCTTGGCGCGACGACGACTGGCCTAATTATCTGAACATAGGCGTGCAAAGTGTCCGTCTGGCATACTATACCGTCTTTTACTTCTATGTTCTTAAAAAATATCCGAGAGGATTATACTATTAAACTCAACTCATAAACAGTGCGGGCTCTGCAATTGCAGGGCCCGCACTGTTTATTGTTGTCCCACCAGGACTCGAACCTGGGCAAGCAGAACCAAAATCTGATGTGCTACCATTACACCATGGGACAATCCCTTCCTCTTCGGAATTGAGGTGCAAAAGTACTACTTTTTGGTCACACGGCCAAATTTATTTTTGTCCATGCTGGTAATCAGCACCATGAGAGCAAAGAAGAAACCAATAAAGAGCATGCCCATCTGGCGCTCTAGCATGGATTCGAAGAGCAGGTTAAACAGTACTACGCCTGTGAAGAAGAGCACCTGCCAGAATACCTTCTTCCGGCCAACGGCACAGACCAATGGCAAAAGCAGGTAAGCCAGCAACAGCAATAAACCCACAACACCCACGGCAAGCAGGGTCTCGGCATACTGGTTGTGGGCATTGAAGTCTTTCCCTGTAAACGTCTGCTCGTCCTCGGCATACTGTTCGTGGAGGGTCTCCTCATAATCCCCTACTCCCTGACCCGTCAAAGGGCTTTCCTTTATGGCATTGACACTGGACTCGAAGATGCCCACCCGCGCATCCTTCTTACCTGCCTCAAAAGTAGCCAGGACACGGTTCTGATGTCCCGGTAGCAGACTCTCGGCTGCAAAGGTACCTCCGACCAATAACACAGCCACCAGCAGTGCCTGCCACCAACGTCTGTAGCAAATGGCCAGATGCACAGCGCACAGCAGAGACATCACATATAGTCCCACTATGCCGGCACGCGAGTTGACAAGCACAATATAGAGGATGCCAAACAGCGTGGCGACAAGCAGCAACACGCGGTGCCATACCTTCATCCCGTTCCAATGCTCTGCCAACTCGAAATAGACAAAGATTAATGCCACAAGAGCATAGAGGGCATAGTAGGAATGATGACGCGGATCGAATGTGGCAGTCGTCACACTTTTCAATGTAGCACCACCTGCCATCTTCACGATAGCACCTTCGGTATAGTAGAGAAATACTCCACAAACGGCCACCAGCAATGCATAGAAGATAATCCTCACATGCAGTGGCTTCAGCCACAAGGTGTCGGTGAGCAAGAAACAGAGCGGGAAGATAAGCAACACAGCCTTATGCCAAAGGGTGTTAAGGCCAGCATCAACGTTGCTGCTATAGAGCAGGCTGACGGCGAAGATAGCAACGTATGCCACCGCCGCCAACAAGGCGGCGCGCATCCAACCGCCGAGGGCTGGGTTAAAGAGATAACGTTTACCGTCATGCCTGTCAGCAAAGATCTTCACCAACGACACTACAGCAAGCAGCACGGCGGCCCACAAGCCTACATGCCACGACAGCGGCATGACGGCACCCATAAGCACCATTGCGATGAACTGCAGAGCGTCCTGCCATTTCATATCTTTCATATATCACTTATTATCAAGCACATTAATCCCATCACACATCCCATCCTCAGACTGCAAAATTACAAAAAAAGTTGGATGCACAGAAGCATAAATATATATGCCTCACAATATTTTAAGTCGAACGGCGTTATGAAGGCATGAAAAAGAACAAAGTACTGATAGTCTACACCGGCGGTACCATCGGCATGGTGCAGGATGAGAACGGATCGCTGCATCCCTTTGCCCTCGACCGCATCTACGATGCCGTGCCACAGTTGCGCGCCTGCAGCTACGACATTGACTCGGTGACGCTGAAGAGTATCATCGACTCGTCGAACATGACCCCTGCCCTGTGGGCCGAGATTGCCGAAGCCATCGAGCGCGAGTACGACAACTACGACGGCTTCGTGGTGCTCCACGGCACCGACACCATGGCCTACACCGCGTCGGCCCTGAGCTTCATGTTCAAGAACCTAGGTAAGCCCATCGTCCTCACCGGCAGCCAGCTGCCGCTGGGCATGCTGCGCAGTGACGGCCGCGAGAATATCATCTGCGCCCTCGAGATAGCCTCCACGCGGCTGGTCACCATCCCCGAGGTGTGCATCTTCTTCGAGAGCCACCTATACCGCGGCAACCGCAGTACCAAGCTCAACGCTGAGAACTTCGACGCCTTCGAGAGCTACAATTACCCCTCGCTGGCCAAAGTAGGCATCAACATACGCTTCAAAGAGCACCTCTTCCTGCCCATGCCCGAAGGCAAGCTGGATGTCCGCAAAGCTTTCGACACCCGCGTGGCGGTGCTGAAACTCTTCCCTGGCATAGGCCCCGAGGTGGTGAAAGCAGTACTCAATACACCCGACCTGCAAGGCGTAGTCATCGAGACCTACGGCTCAGGTAACGCTCCCACCGATGCATGGTTTATTTCGGCCCTCGAGGAAGCCATCAAGCGCGGCGTCATAGTGCTCAACGTCACGCAGTGCAAGGCCGGCGCCGTCAAGATGCGCCAGTATGCCGCCAGCTGTGACATGGATCGCATCGGCGTGGTAGGCGCAGGCGACATCACCATCGAGGCAGCCGTCACCAAGATGATGTACCTCCTCGGCAACTACCCCAACGACAAAGAACACGTAAAAGTACGCCTCAGCCAGTCGCTGCGCGGAGAAATCACAGAATAAGGTGAAAGGTGAAAAGTTAAAGGTTAAAGGTATATGGCACGTCATTGTTGTCGCGCTGGCTTTAACCTTTCACCTCACACCTCTCACCTTGAATGCCCAAAGCGTCAACGGCAACCTCGGCCAGTTCGACCGTCGCCTGCTGCACTACGGAATACAGGTGGGCTACACGCAGTCGAAGTTCGACCTCAGCTACAGCGAAGACGAAGAACTGCGGCAAACTCTCCAGGGCACCACATCGTTCTACGCTCCGGGCTTCCATATCGCCGTCATCGGCGACCTGCGCATGGGCAACTGGTTCAACCTGCGCCTACTGCCTGGCGTCACCCTCGTCACACGCACCCTCAGCTTCAGCTGGGAGGAGGGCTACCTCGAAACCCATCACCTCGCTGAGCGCAGCCGCAACGTAGAGTCGGTCTACGGCGACATACCGCTGGAGGTGAAGTTCCGCGCCGTGCGCTGGAACAACTTCCGTCCCTACCTCACCGCCGGCGCTAGCTACGGCTTCGACTTCGCCTCACTGCGCAAAAACCGCAACCAGACCAACCAAGCCATCGTGCGCCTGCAGCCCCACGACGTGCGCTACTCTATGGGCGTAGGCTTCGACGTCTTCCTGCGCTACGTCAAGTTCGCAATAGAATTCAAAATGAACTTCGGCCTCTTCGACCTCAAGGTCGAGGACCCCGATATCTACATACGCTCGTTCGACAACCTGAAGAGCCGTACGTTCATGCTCAGCTTCACATTCGAAGGCTAGAACGTGAACGTCAACCCGAAGCAAGCTAGTATCGGCAGCTGGTTGACGCGCTCGAAAGTGGCGCGGTTGAAGTAGAAGATATTCTGGCGGCTGTAGACGTTGGTCACGCTGAAGTTGAGTTCCAGCACCGAGCGTTTACCCAATGAGAATTTGCGTTTCACGCCCAGATCCAGACGGTGGTAGTTGGGCAGGCGGCCCTTGTAGAGTTCGGCATAGTGTATGCTATAGTCGCCATTCTCACGCGTGTAGTCGCTCACGATATTGTCGCCGAACAGCAGGGTCTGGTAGACGCCCTGCGTCTCTGTGAATGGATAGCCGCTACCAAAGCTCCATCGTCCGCTGACCTCCCATTCGCGGTGCTCGCCGAGGGCGTATGTGGCCAGCAGGTTCACCGTGTGGCGACGGTCGTAGTGGGGGTTGTAAGTTTGCACCTCGTCCATACGCTGCACATAACCCAGCGAGTATGTGGCCCACAGGTAGAGTCTTTCGAGGTCTGCACAGATGCTAACGTCGAAACCCGTGGCGAAACCCTTCTCAATGATGAAGTCGGTGGTCAGGTACTCGGGCTTGGCATATGCACCGTGACTGTAGACAGGGTCGCTGGAGTCGTAGAGCTTGTTGCGGTTCGAGTTGATAAGCTGGTTGAAGTATTTGAAGTAGAGCTCACCGTTGAGGGTGATATGCTCCGTGAGGTCGTACTCGGCGCCGAACACAGCGTGCGTGGCCTTCTGGATATACGAGTCGATGGTGTCGCCCTGGAAGGTATGCGTAATGTTGAGGTCAGCCGAGCCTGTGAGGAAGCCGTTGAAGAGGTTGACGATGTCGTTGTCGGAGCGCGCGTCAAGGAACACCTGACTGTAGAGGCCGCCGGCGAACTTGAAGCGCAGCTTATCTGTCAGGTTGTATTTCGCTGCCAGACGTGGCTCGAAACTGGGTTGGTTGAGACTGGCGTAATACACGAAGCGCACTCCCGGGTCGAGCAACAGGCGGGCGTTGCCGCCTGGACCTTCGCCGATGCCCCACTTATAGGTGGCGTAGGCCGAGAGGTTCGTCGAGGGCTTCTCCTGCGGCGAGCGGCCGGTGTACTTGTAGCTGGTGTTGTAGCCCTCCATGCTGAGACCGTATTTCAGCTTGTTGCCACCAAAGAAGTTGGTCACCTGCAGCGTCATATTGAAGCCACCGATGTCGCTGTGGCGGTCCTGCGACGAACCGTCGTTGAGGGTGATGCCGTAGTCGGAATAGGCCAGCGAGCCTTCGAGGATGGCCGACGAGCCAGTAACGAGGAGGAAGTTCATGCCCGCACCGTAGTTCTGCCAGTGGAAGGTGTCGATAGCCTGGTAACCGTTCACCTGGTCGTCGAAACGGAAGCCGAAGACACTCACCTTGCTGCCCGTGCCACTGTTGAGCGACAACTTGCCGTAAAGATCGAGATAGTCGAACGGCAGGCCGCCTTCGATATAGGGGTAAATCTTCCTGGAGGTGTAGGAGAGGTACGAGTTCTTGGCGCTTAGCAAGTAGGTTACGGAGGTCTTCGAGTCGGTAGTCTCGCGCTTCAGCGGTCCTTCGAGGATGAGGCTGGCGCCGAAGGTGTTGAGGCCCAACTTGCCAGTGTGGTGCTTCTTGTTGCCGTCGCGGGTGGTGATGTCCATCACCGACGAGAGGCGTCCGCCGTATTCGGCACCGAAGCCGCCGGTGTAGATGTCAGCGTTGAGGATGATGTCGGTCTCGAAGATGGAGTAGAGACCTATGGAATGGAAAGGGTTGTAGACAATCATGCCGTCGAGCAGGCAGAGGTTCTGTATCATCGAGCCGCCGCGGATGTAGAGCTGTCCGCCTTGGTCGCCTGTCGAACTCACGCCCGGCAACACCTGCATATATTGCGCCAGGTCGGCCTGGCCGCCGATGGAGGGCATCTGCTGTATCTGGCTGGCGGTGATCTTCTCCACGCTCACCTGCGTCTGCATGCGGCGTTCCTCAATCTTGCTGTCCCTGATTTCCACAGCCTCGAGCAGCTGGGCCGAGGGCTTCAGGCGGATGCTCTTGGTGATGGTCTTGCCGTTGGCGACAGTAATGGTCTCGGTATACTCCTCGTAGCCTATGAAACGCACACGCAACGTGTAGGTGCCGGCGGGCACTCGGTTTATGAGGAAGAAGCCGTTGAGGTCGGTGGCGCAGCCGAACTTGGTCATCTTCTCCACCCCCTGAGCATAGCTCTCGTATAGCATGACGTTGGCGAACGGGATAGCCTCGCCGTCCGACTCATCAAACAGCGTACCGCGGATAGTGCCCTGCGACCATGCGAAGTGAAAATTGAAAATTGAAAATTGAAATAACAGGAATATGTAAATAGCCTTTTTCATTTGTCTTAACTACTTCAATGAATAACCTTGAACACAAGTTCCTTCAGTATTTCGCCGTCGGTAACCGTTCCGCTATTGCGGACGCCCTTGCTGCGCAGGTCGGCTTCATACAGATACCCGATGCAAGAGGCCAGCTTGCCGAGGCTGTAGTTGGCAGCAGCCTGGGCATAGTCCTTGACGAACATGGGCGCACAGCCCAATACCTTGGCGGCGTCGCTCTTGTTCTCCAGTTGGTGGTAGAACATTATCTTCAGGAAGTAGCCGTAGAGCAGTGCCAGCACAGGCTGGAGGGGGTTGTTCTTGGGGTTGGCGGCGAAATAGTTGACAATGCGGTTGCACATCACCGGGTCGCGCCGTCCGATGGCGCTCTGCAGCTCGAAGACGTTGTAGTCCTTGCTGATGCCTATCTGCTGCTCCACCAGCTCTGCGGTGATAGTGCCGCCGGCCGGCAGCAGGGGATAAAGCTTACTCAACTCTCCGGCAATCTTGCCGAGGTCAGCGCCGAGGAACTCCAGCAGCATCGTCGCCGCCTTGTCGCCGATGGTAAATCCGTGGGCCGACACCTCGCTGCGTATCCATGCCGGCACCTGGTTGTCGTACACCTTGGGGCTCTCGAACACCACGCCGGCCTTGTCGATGGCTTTATAGACCGCCGTACGCTTGTCGAGCTTCTTGTGACGGTAGCAGAACACCAGCACCGTCTGCGGAGCCGGCTGCTGCAGGTAAGTAGCCAGCACATCCCACTGCCGCGTGTCGATGTTCTGCGCCTCCTTGACCATCACCAGGTGCACAGGCGACATCATGGGGTAACGCTTGGCGTAGCCGATGACGGTCTGCATGTCCACGTCGCGGCCGTAGAGCACCGTCTGGTCGAAGTCGCGCAGCGTCGGGTCGACGATATGCTCCTCCATCCAGTCCGATACCACGTCGATATAGTGGTTCTCCTCGCCGGTGAGCAGGTATACGGGCTTGTAACGGCCCGCCTCGAGGTCTGCAATCAGCTGTTTTTCAGTCATCGCCATCGGTATTCAGTCCTTAAAGGAAAGTACAAAGATACAAAAAAATATAGATATAACCATATAAAAAGTAAACAATATTAGATAGCCGCATAATCGCATCATACCCAGCACGTTTACAGTACATCACGCGCAATTTAACGTTTTAATCCACTGATATACAGGGGGAAATACCATATCCACTTCACACCCGCTTCACCCCAACTTCACTCCAACATCACCTTGGGGTGGAGAGGGGGTGGAGAGGAAGTGGAGGGGGTGTGGAGGGGGTGTGGAGGGGGTGGCTTCTTATCACTGTCCTTCAGGTAGTTATGCTCTCAAAGTACCCCTAATACACTGTAAACATGTTGGGTATATATCCCATTAACATTTTTTAACACACCATTAACATTCAGTATGGAAAATTAGTCGTACTTTTGCAAATTAATTTAAATTAACAATAATTATGCAAGAGCCTACCAGATTGTTCGACCTGCTCCAGTGGAGAAAAGAGCTCCACCCCGAGCGTCCCGTGTTCAAGTACAAGGAAGATGGCCAGTGGAAAGACCATTATATTGACGAATATATTGAGAAAGTCGACCTCATAAGCTATGCCCTGATGCACCTTGGAGTGAAGAAGGGCGAGAACATCGGCCTCATCAGCGCCGGCCGTCCCGAATGGAACTATGTCGACTTCGGCGTGCAGCAGACGGGCGCCGTCCTGCTACCCATCTACCCCACCATCAGCGAGGAGGACTACCAGTACATCCTCAACGACGCCGAGGTGCGCCTGCTGGTGGTCGAGACACCAGCTTTGTATAAGAAAATCACTAATATCCGCGAGAAGCTGCCGCACCTCGAGAACCTCTGCACCATAGTGCCGATGGAGGGCGTGAAGAGCATGGACGACATCTACGAGATTGGCCGCCGCTACGTGGCCGAGCACCCCGAAGCTCCGCAGAAACTGCAGGAAATGAAGGACGCCCTGACCATCGACGACGTCTGCACCATGATCTACACCAGCGGCACCACCGGCGTGCCCAAGGGCGCCATGCTGACGCACCGCGGCCTTATCATGAACGTGCAGGAAATCAAGGGCAGCCCCCACCCCAGCTGGTGGCGCGCCCTGTCATGGCTCCCCATGTGCCACATCTACGAGCGCATGATGGGCTACCTCTACCAGTGGCTCTGCTTCGAGATTGCATACGCCGAGAGCATCGCCAAGGTGGGCGACAACTGCAAGGAACTGAGCCCCCACATGCTGGCCTGCGTGCCACGCTTCATCGAGAAGGTCTACGACAAAATCTTCCGCAAGGGTGAGAAGATGACCGGCATCAAGAAGAAAATCTTCGACTGGGCCCTCGACCTGGCCTTCAAGTACGACCTCGACGAGTCGAAGCTCTCCTGCTGGTACAAGATTCAGAAAGCCATCGCCGACAAGCTTGTATATAAAGAGATACGCGAGGG
>JAEEGL016236469.1_pt1 | contig 12175 bp, 15 predicted proteins | sample 9134231 | NCBI WGS metagenome assembly JAEEGL01 (sample SAMN16246548, study PRJNA631951) | gut metagenome | biome: gut microbiome; feature: rumen; material: fiber-attached | host: Bos | place: Iran: Karaj | collected 2018-10
AAATACCATTAACAATTTGTTCATAATTTGTGATTTAAATGTGAACATTTGTGAACGTGACCAATCACCACATCAGCGGCAAGCTGATCTGTTGCCCGTGATCATCCGTGATCAGTCCAAACCGAGGTGAATATTTTTGTTTCATGTGAAACATTATCTTATAAAGTGGGTACTATTGTATTAAAAGAGGTTACTATATATGTATACATTATATATATAATGTGATATACTATCTATAGTAAGAAATTACTAAATCAACCCGATAGGGAATCTGAAAGGAAGTATTAGTATGAAAATTATAATTGACGGTTGCGAAGTTGAGATCAAGGCAACGAACAGATTTTCAGATCAGACAAAGGAGGGTTAATTATGGTCGATAAACTTACAGATGCTATGGAAAGCATTGAAATGTTGGAATGTGTCAGGGATTCTATTGTTCACGGTTTACACACACGTGATGTCACAATACTACACAGAATAGGTCCCGAATCGTTGATTTTTGTAATTAACCACGCTATTACCACAATAAAGAGGGGTGCAGGTGTGATAGACTGTAAAGATCATACACAGGAGGAATAACAAAATGGAACAGATCGCATTAACTTTCATCGTGGTAATGTTTGTTTCGGTGATAATCGGATACATAATAGAAAGGATTGAGCGAAAATGAACATTACACCCGTAAAAATCTATTACATTGAACCCGATAAGCTGTACGCTTACATGGTCGGAGTGGTGACTATCTATAGTAAATATCCGCAGATCACACCCGAAATTCGGGAACAAATCGAAATGGACATAGCTGAAACAATCCCTGATATCGCCTATGACTATCACTACACGAACGGTGAATGGTTACCGCCTGTTAATCAGAAAATATATGGAATGTCAACACAACAGTATACACTTACATATATAGCTAACTGGATTTTAGGAGAACTTACACCCGATTAACGGTTCTGTGGGATTGTCCGTAACAGTCCCATCCCAACGGGTAAAACCCCGTAACAATATTTTATAGCCGATAGGCAGAAAGGGGTGCTATTATGGCACAGATAACAATTTTTTCAAAGAAGAGAACAACAGACGAAGGAAGAACGTTTTACACTTACACTGGAAGAATCAAGCGTAAAGACGGCACAGAACAGACTGTCGAAATCAAATTCCGTGAATCCTGCGGCAAACCTGACGGGGCAAAATGCCCGATGAACATCATTGTAAACAAGGATAATTGTAGCATGTCACAGCGACAGATTACAATTGAAAAAACGGGCGAAGTAAAAACCGTTTATAAAATGTGGGTGTCTGACTGGTCAGAGGGTGAACCGTATGTAGATCACAGCATGGACGATTATGACCTGTAATAACAACATGGGCGGTGTAACAGCCGCCCATTGTTTCATATGAAATAAAAGGAGGTATGAAACAATGACACCTGAACAAAAACGATGCTTAATCGGTTTATCTGCACTATGTGCTTATTACCGACAAAAAAATGGATATACTCAACAGCAAATTGCGGATGAACTCGGCATACACGTTACTACAATATCAGGATTTGAACATGGTAGAAACAATAACGCATATATCTTTAATACATACATGTCAATGTTCAATATCCCGTGGAAGAAAATCCGCAAAATTTACGATAGTAATATAAAGGGGGTTTAATACATGGCGACAGCTAAACAGATTTTAGCTATGGATGAAAAGCAATGGTTACAACTGTCAGAGCAGGAAATGCGAAAGGCGACAAAGATACTTGTTGATGTCGCCGCAAAACGTGTTAAACGATTGGAACAACAAATTCCGAAACTTGGTGCAAGTCCTGCGCTTGCAACCGTAGACCGTGGCGGAAAATTTACAACCAAAGGAAAAAATTTGAATCAACTCCGACAAGAGTTTATGCGTGTAAAGGGATTTTTACAACAGTATGAGTCCACGGTCAAGGGTTTTAAAACAATCAAAAAACGAACAGCCAAAAAATTGAAAGAATACGGTGTTGAATTAACACCTGAAAACGAGTTGAGATTTTGGAACATATACCGTAAACATGCAGAACTGGATAATCGGACTAATGCTAATAAAGATTTTAAGTATACGATCATGCGTGAAGTCGTCGAATACATTGATGACAATTTAGACGATGATGAAATTGTCGAAAAAATGGGGGCTAAATATAATGCCGACTATGAACAGTTTATGCAGGAACAAGAAAAGTCGCATACTGATTTCAGCACTGCACAGTTTTTTACAGACTGACACAATATATAAACCTGAGAATATCGACAAAGTTGTATCAGAGGTTTTACGAGCAATACCAAAACACACCGTGTCAAAATACGATCATCGTACAAAACAAAGTATTCAATATATTAACCTGCCTTGCGCTTTTGATATTGAAACCTCGTCATTTTATGATAACGACAAAAAAGTATCAACAATGTATGAATGGACATTTTCAATATGTGGGTTAATCGTCATCGGTCGGTATTGGTGGCAATTTATAGTAATGATAGACAGCTTACAAAAAATACTACATTTATCCAATAATCGACGGTTAGTCATATATTGTCACAATTTGGCTTTTGAATTTCAGGCTATGCGTTACTATTTTGAATGGTCAAACGTTTTTTCACTGGACGTTCGTCGTCCTGTGTACGCTGTATGTAAACAAGGAGTTGAATTTAGGTGTAGTTATATACTGACTAATTCAAATTTGGAAACAGTCGGTGAAAACCTTATATATTTTGATATTAAAAAAATGGTCGGTGATCTTGACTATACAAAAATCAGACATTCCGAAACACCACTATCACAACAAGAAATCGGGTATTGTGTCAATGATGTGCGTGTTGTCGTGTGTCTGATTGCTGAACGCATGATCTCAGACGGGAATATCACAAAAATTCCTATGACACAAACTGGATATGTTCGGCGGTTGCTCAGACGGAATTGTCTATCAAAAACCAATGGTAGAAAATACAAAAAGTTAATGCAGGAGCTTCAACTTGATTTAGTAGAATATGAGCAGTTAAAAAACGCTTTTCAAGGTGGTTTTACACATGCAAATGCGTTTAAAGCTGATAAACTAATCACTGATATAGTAACATCGTTTGACTTCACATCATCATATCCGACAGTCATGATTTCGGAAATGTATCCGATGTCACGGGCGGAGTATATACCACATATTAGCTATGACGAATTCAAAAAAAGTTTGAAACTGTATTGTTGTGTTTTCGATATTGAGTTTAACAATATATCACCCAAAGTATGGCAGGAAAACCCGTTATCTCTTTCTCGTTGTCGGGACGTACAAAACGAAACTGTCAATAACGGTCGTGTTATATCTGCTGACCATTTATGCACGACTTTAACTAATGTCGATTTTGAAATCATGCAAAAATTTTACACATATGACAGTTACAGAGTTGTTAATTTCCGCAGATATAGGAAAGCATATCTTCCGAAACCCATTGTTGAAACCGTCCTGCAACTATACGCAGACAAAACAACCTTGAAAAATGTTGAAGGAAAAGAAGAAGAATATTTGAATAAAAAAGAATGTTTGAACTCCTGTTACGGTTGTATGGTAATGGATGTAATACAGACACTACACGAATACACTTCTGACTGGGTGGAATTACAGGATGATTACAATAATAAAATGACAGACGGTGAAAAATTAGATTTGATTGAAAAATATAATACTGACAAAAACCGTTTTTTGTTTTACCCTTGGGGTGTTTTTGTTACTGCATATGCGAGACGAAATCTTTTTACGGGAATTTACGAATGTTGCAGAACAAATGATTATTGCTACAGCGATACAGACAGCATAAAAATCACGAACGCAGAAAACCACACTGAATATTTCAAAAAGTACAATACATGGATTACAAACAAACTTGAATATGCAGTTAAACAACATGAATTAAACACTGAACTACTTCACCCGAAAACGGTTGACGGAATTGAAAAGCCGCTCGGTGTTTGGGATTTTGACGGCGAATATAGCAAATTTAAAACACTTGGTGCAAAACGCTATATGATGACATACAGCGATAACCCGAAAAACGGAGAAAAAAAACGCGGTAAAAATTTTTTGACCGTTGCAGGTCTTGGAAAAAAATCAGGTATAAAGTACCTTGAAACATTTGAAAACAGAATGTATGATGATTTTAATAATGGAATGACTGTTCCTCCTGAGTATTCAGGGCGATCAACACACACATATATAGACGTTTTACGGTCAGGAAAAGTTACTGACTATTTAGGCAATACAGCCGACTATTACGAAATGTCGGGTACACATCTTGAAAACAGTGAATACACATTGACACTTGCTCCGAAATATGTTGAATTTCTTATCGGACTTGTTGAAAGGGGTTTAAAATAATGAAATACTATAAATTAAAAAATATACTTGGCAAAAATGCCACATACAATATGATCTTCGGCGAACGTTCAAACGGTAAAACGTTCGCCCTCGAGGAATATGGAATTAAACAATATGTTGAAACAGGTGAACAAATGGCACTTGTCAGACGTTGGCAAGATGATTTTGTTGGTAAACGTGGTAGTACCATGTTTGACGGTGTTGTTAATTCGGGTGTCATATCCCAAATGACAAACGGAGAATGGTCAAATGTGTATTACTATGCAAGCAAATGGTATTTATGTCGTTTCGATAAGGACGGGAACAGAACAACGGACGTAAACCCGTTTTGTTATGGTTTTGCGTTGACAAGTATGGAACATGACAAGTCAACGTCATACCCTGAAATCACAACGATTGTATTTGATGAATTCTTGTCACGTTCTGCCTACCTGCCTGATGAATTTGTTCTTTTTATGAACGTGATATCAACTATTGTTAGACAACGAACAAACGTGAAAATTTTCATGCTCGGAAACACGGTCAACAAATACTGTCCGTATTTTGCCGAAATGGGTTTAAAGCATATTAAGGACATGAAACCGGGAACGATTGACGTTTACAAGTACGGCAATAGCAATTTGACTGTTGCTGTTGAGTATGCGAAACCGAGTAAAAACGGTAAGCCGTCCGACATGTATTTTGCATTTGATAACCCTAAATTGCAGATGATTACGGGCGGTGCATGGGAAATTGACATATACCCACATTGTCCCACAAAGATTAAACCCAAAGACATCATTATGATATACTATATTATTTTTGACAGTGAGATTCTACAATGCGAGATTGTCTTACAAAATGATCTGTTTTTTACCTTTATACACCGCAAAACAACACCCATTGCGGATGATGACACACATATTGTATACAGTACAGACTTTAACCCTGCGCCAAATCATCATCGATATATAACACGTCCCATGTCACAAATCGAACACCGTATTGCAGATTTTTATAAAAAAGATAAAATCTATTATGCGGATAACGAGGTGGGCGAGATCGTCAGGAATTACCTGATATGGTGTGATAAACACGCATAAAATAAAGGCTATTAGCAACGCATTCGGGCGAATGTTGCTAATAGCCTTGTTTTTTTACTTCTTTATAATATACATTTGTATCCTGTCAATCGGTTTTCCGAATTCACCTGCGTAACCCGTTTCGGGGTCGTTGCTATATCCTGTTATCCAGTCATAATATTTTCCGTCCCGTGGTGATACTCTGTATTTTACAGTATAGTTTTTGTTGTTTGTGTAAATCTGTACTCCGTCAATGGGTATGTCTTTATACGTTCGCCCTGCGTAATCTGTGTCATTTTTAACCCACGGTAACCATCCCTTACCGATCACATGCACCCTGTAAATTATATCACCGATTGTTGACTTTTTGATTCTCAGCGCATAAACCGCCCGATTTTCGATACCTGCAAAATCCGTCAGGTTTTTGACGTAAGGCTGCCACATGGTCAAAGCATTGACTTGATACTCAATATCGGCGGTTTTCTCTGTCGGCTTTGTGGGCGTTTTTTCGTCCTGCCAATTCGGGCGGTAGAATGCGTATATAGTAGACAGTTGTCTGCTTTTCTGTTTGAATTCTGACGTTACCGCCCAGTTACCTGTGTGACCGTCAACGTTGCCTTCAAGGGTTACTATTGTACTACCGTTGATATCTTTTACAATACCAACGTGATCACAAAAATATTTGTCCTGCATGGGATAATCTGCGTACCGCATGAAAAAAAGATCACCTTTTTGGGGCGCTCTAAAACCACGTTTAAACCATGTACCATGTTTTCCGTCTGAGTATCGTGGAATATCTCCAGCACCACCGTATATATTGTGTTGATATTTACCAATGAAACCACAGTCACGCATTATCGATGACACAGCGAACGCACACCAGTCAACGATCATTCCGATTTGTAGTTTTTCAATGCAAACATATTTTCCATTTTTACCGACATAGGATTCCGCAGTTTTTACAAGTTTTTCACGGTCTGTCATTGTCGTTTTCCCTCCTGACATTATCGAATTTTTCACATAGTTTTGTCAACATTTTCGTATTTTCGTTCATCGTTTCGGTAAATGATTTCATGGTTTCGTTGATATACTTCCAAAGAAAAATGCAACAAACGATAGGAAATCCTATTGAACCGACAAGCGTTGATATCGTGTTAAAAATTTCGTCCATGTTTTACACCTCCTATCCATTACGAACCTGCAACCGCCATAACAAATGACGGAGTTGTAAAACCGTTTGAGAATCTTTTTGTTAAAACAATAGGGTTCTGATAGCATTTGAACGAACCATCATTCAAGTACAAATTCCAGTTGTTTTCTTGCTTGCGTACAATAGCAAACTGCGAGCGGATTTGCGCTTTATAGGTTGACACCACGTCAACGTGACACGTTAATTCTATCAAATTGTTTCTGATGGATTTTATGTTGTTCACAAAATAAGACCGTCCAAATTCCGAGATTGTACAATAGTTACATGTTTTAAGGTCTGATAATGCCCCCTCAACGATGATAACAGGATCAATGATTGACGTTTCTGTTTTTAGTGTTCCCGTCAGTGTTGATATTGTTGTTAGTGTTTTATCAAGCTTGTTAAGCTCCGACGTGTTGCGTTGTAACAGTATGCTGAAACTCATAAGATAACACCGCCTTTTAAAATTTGTTCGATTTCGGACAATTCCACACCTGTTGCAGATATGCCCTCCAGATGTACACTATATACTTCCGTATATCCCGACAAGTCGGAAAGATAAGAAGAAATAAACGACGGATAACCCGAAAATTTATTTTGCAGTTCGGGTAGTGCCTGCCGTGGTCGTGTAAGTATCAGGTACGGATACTGTGTCGCCATCATGCCACCAGTTCCCGACAGTGATCCTGACCGCTCCATTGTGGGTTTTGCAGTGTTGATTACTGTGCTTGCGACTTCGGATACAGCCATAGGTGCAGTTAATCCACCTGTTGCCGCCATTGATCCGATCGCCGTTGTTGCGTTGATGATGCCGTTTATCATTGATGTCCAATCGTTGCCAGTGATCGGGATAGTTGTTGCAAGCTGTCCTGTGAAAGTATACAGCACACTGTCGCCGCATTTTACATACGCACAACAAGCACCTGTCAGAATATCAACATGATATACTACTTTTACAGTGGTCGCCATTATATCATCTGTATCAATAGGGTGTATGCCGCAATACGGCAAGTATAACTCGCATTTTGTATACGGTGAGTAGTCAAGATATGCTCCCCAGTGTTCATTTACATTGATACTACCGCAGTCAACTTCGATAAATTGATTGTCTGCAACGGGCATTGAAATTCCTGTCGGGATATTTCCGACTGTTACTTGCTTTGCCGTGTTGGCAGGTATTGTTACGGGCACTAACGACAACCCTAAAATAGCATCCATAGGATTTGCAAGTATTTTTTTGTATGCATTTACATCAAACAAAGGATTAGCCCACATATAAGCCGCCAAATCACGCATGTTTTGCAAAGACGGTGTGAAAAGTGTCATAAACCCAGTGTCAACCGCTGATACCGCGGGCAATGGTGGAATGTCAATCGGGTCTGACGTGTTGTCAAAGTCACCATTGCCGCCGCCAGTATCTGAAATGTCGCCGTCCTTATATGGATCATTTGACGGGATGTATACTTTACCGTTTGTGAATATGGGTAGTATTACAGCGGGTATCTCATTAAAGACCCTTCCTATAGAAACGTTGCCATGCATTGTAATTGTGACTAATCCAAATGTATTAGCGGTAGGGTGTGCCAGTCCCAACATAGAATTATTTTGTAAGGTAGATACGCTTCTATGGTTGCAATAATATTTGCCTGTGTTGGTGTTTTTGTATACAAGAAAAACACTTGTGTCGAATTTTCCCGCCGCAGGTGTGATTGTGTCGAAACTACCAGATAGATTAAGCCGTACATTACCGTTGGCAATATCTGAATATACATACCATAGTGTCGTATTTAATACTATCTGTGCGGTACTGCCTTTAATATTAATTGGGACATACGTTCTATAATGTGTGGTAGTTCCCACATTATCAGTTACGGCCGCATCCATGCATGATGCTTGAATTAGCTGATTAACAGGTAAGTAAACATTCTCGTCTTGGTTTGTACCTTCAAAGTATAAGTAAATAAATCGTCCTTTGTAAGTGTTAAAGTAATAGCTACCTTTATAAACCGCCATTTTACACCTCCTATATAATAGTATAGGGCAGTTGACACCGCCCTACACTTGAAAGGAAAGATATGATTATCTTGTGATCATGCTACAAAGAAAACTACAAAGTTCTCGTTGAGATCATTGAAATAACCCGCGTCGTACTTGTACCAGTTGTTGAAGAATTCCGCATTCGGGATATAGTTCTGTTTTACTCGTTTGTTCATATTGGTTACACCGAGTGCATCACGATCAAACATAACACCAAGAATACCCGTGATTGTTTCATCATGTCCGCTTGCGGTTTTAATGTAAACCTTTCCAGTGTCAGCGAACGCATAACCCGATCCACTGCTCTGCCAGTAGGGAACTTCTTCCGCCCTCGGAAGTTTTGTAAACTCCTCGTTGAAAGTGTTGGACTGAAGGAATACGTCAGCCGCCTTTTTGAAATCAGTGAGCATTACCACATGTAACAGGTCTGACGGTGTGAAACGTGCTTTTCCTCCGACATTGAAGATCTTTGATATCTTGCTCATGCGGTTTGCAGTTATACCCATGATATAAGCCGCATAACGAATGAAATCGGGGTCTGTGAGTGCCGCTGCCGCTGTCAGGTTCTTGCTGTACTGCTGATTGTACAGATAAAGCAGGTTTATTGCTTTGTTCGTCGATTTGCTGTTCAGGTTAGCCGCTCCATACTCAGCATAAACCGTTTCACCGATCATGTTGTTTATAGAACGCATAACAAGGCTATCTGTTTTGACTGTCATTGACTGGTCAATAGCGTTGTAAAGCATAGACATAAATGCATTCAGCTGATCGATACTGTCAAAAGATTCCTTGACCTGCATTTCAGTAAATGAAAGCTGAACTTCGAACGTGACCCTTTTGTTGAAAAACTTTGTTGAAACCTGCGGCTTTTTGAACACATTCGGATCATAACTTGCCCCGTCTGTCAGATTCCAACTTTCATTCTCCTGCGCTTCGGGCAGTTCGACAGTAATTTTTTGAAGAACACTTCCGAATTCCCAACCGTCCATGAGAACGGAAGGTGCAGAACCTGCATATGGTCTGTTGACAAAAACAACTTTGCCTATGTGATTTATCAGTGATTTCACATAGTTGTCAACTGCACTTGCGTTGAAAATCTCGTTGCCGATATCAACGACGTTCGACAAATCCTCTTTTACAAGGTTTTCCGTTCCGAGAATTTCATTCGTGACAGTGTTCATAATGTCATATATCTGTTTTACTTCCATTGTTTTTACCTCCTTTTATACTGTCGGTGTAAGGTTGACCACCGACACACTATCCTCGTTTGTTACCCATATTTGCAGGGTAGTCGTAGTGCAACAATACCGTGCATCGGGTTTTGTTACAAAGACGGGACAAGGACTTGTTTTTTTCCCGTCCCTTTCGAGATTGTGAGCAATGACAATTTTCCCTGTTTTCATTGCTTCTGTCAGACGATCAAAAAGACCGTCAATTGTGACTGCGGATTCACTGAGCAGGTCAAAACCCTTGCAGTCGATCATGATGTAGCCTGATTCCATTTTGATTTCCTCCTTGAAAAATTTTTAGTATATCATCAGGGTAAGTACCCTGTCGATATCAGGGAATACAACATCATTGAAAAAATTCCATTTCCACAACTCATGTTCTGACTGTAGCATTTGCTGACTTGTAGTCACTCCAATATTGCCCGAACGGGTCAAATTATAACCATGTTCGTGTTTTTCTGTTCCACTGTCGGCATTGGTCAGTGTTCCCGTTCCCGTTGTTGTTACAGTACCCGTAACACCCATTGTCACAGTTCCTGTGTCAGCGTCGGTTGTGTTGTATGTCATAGTATCTGTTCCGCTTGCTGACACTGTGGTTGTACCCGTGTGTACATCGTCCGTACTGTTAAAACCTGTTATCCCGTTATCAGTTGTATTTGTTGTCAAAGGTGTTCGGGTTTCCGTTCCCGTTTTACCGTGTGACAGGTTATCTGTTCGGGTTTCGGTTGTGTTTGGTGTTTCTGTGTCTGTGGTGTTTCGGGTCAGTGTGTTTGTTTTGCCGAAAGTTATTGTTGTGTCATCATTGGTCATTGCTTCGGTCATACTGTAGTTTTCAATCGGGTTGTAGTCAGCTGATAAGGTAGCATACTGCTTTGTCCAGTTTTCGTTATATAAAGCAAATAGTATATTACATAGTGTGTTTATCGATGTTGTGGGTAGTACCCCATTAAGTAATAATTTGGTAACAATGGGGGAACAGTACTTGTCACCTGACCTATTGCCGATGTATTCGTAATTCAGCGGCATTGATGCGATATCATCTTTCCAAGGTACATCAAGTAGATCTAGACGGTCAAATAGTGCAAGGTTAGCTTGCCATGTAGAGAAAACCTCATTCAGTTTGTACAGCTGTGTCATTGTCAAGTACCTCCTTGCTATCGTTCTCGGTCTGATCGTTGGCAGAATTCAATTCATTTTCGATTTCTTCTTGATTATCCTCCCAACTGCTATTTAGCTCAACCGACACTTCCAAGCCGTATTTAGCGTTGATTTTATCGCATGCGACCTGCCTACACCTTAACATATCATCAACTAACGGTAGGAGAATATCGTTATTGATACTCGCTTCTCCAGTGTTAAGGGCTTCGCGTTTCATATTGTAATTGGCTGATAACCCGATATCATTGTACCAATTTGCCTTATGATATTGCAGCAGTTCAATTAATGATTTAATAGTATTATCAGAACCAGTGGTCAAAGGTTGCGACTTGATGCCGTCAATAAACGGTGTTTCCGCTATTATACCGGACTCGCCCTTACGAATATCATCAATATACTTTTCAGCACTTGCCCTTGTTCTGTCATCCGATGCCGAAATCAAAGAAATTATCCTTGCGTTTACGGTTGCAATGTCAATAGATAGTTCAGTTTCAACGATTTTCGTTGCATACTCCGTGTACATCGGCAGTAAACCCATATGGTTGCTATCATTCAGACATATTATACATTCATCGTCAATTTTCAACTGCTTCGATAAGTCCAAAGCAGGATTTGCGATTGTATATAATGTCGGACGGTAATATACATCAAATTCACCACCTGCACCACCAACAAACACATACAAATTGTTTTTATACTCATAAAAAATGCAATCACCGTTTGTTTGCAGAAATCTTTCAAGAATGTACTGTGGGATTGTGTCAGGTAATCCCGACCATGTAAACATTGCCTGTGTTCTATCAAGCATTTGCAAAACCTTTGTGAATACATTTCGCTTTTTGTTTTTGAAATCATAGGTTAGACCTGTAAAACCAATTTTTTCCATATAGTTGTTAAAGCTTGATAACTGGGACATGTTGTTCACCTCCTGAATATATTATATGACACTATAGAGACAATGTCAATAAAATGTTTCACATGAAACAAAAATATTCACCTCGGTTTGGACTGATCACGGATGATCACGGGCAACAGATCAGCTTGCCGCTGATGTGGTGATTGGTCACGTTCACAAATGTTCACATTTAAATCACAAATT